>JAALOO010000831.1_pt1 | contig 25339 bp, 17 predicted proteins | sample 7257641 | NCBI WGS metagenome assembly JAALOO01 (sample SAMN14085613, study PRJNA598686) | mite metagenome | biome: ENVO:01001000; feature: ENVO:01001002; material: ENVO:01001226; isolation source: single female mite from University of Michigan culture on fish food culture... ...
GAGTACTCTCGGTTATATTAGGTTAGGGTTATTGTCGAGGTGTACCCGTTTGCTCGGCCGCCATCGGCGGCCTCGCTGTTATATTAGGTTAAGTTATTGTTGGGGAGTACTCTCGGTTATATAAGGTTAGGGTTATTGTCGGGGTGTACCCGTTTGCTCGGCCGCCTTCGGCGGCCTCGCTGTTATATTAGGTTAGGTTATTGTTGGGGTGTTCCCCTTGGCTCGGCCGCCTTCGGCGGCCTCGCTGTTATATTAGGTTAGATTATGTTATTTACTAAATTCCGCTAGATGGCGGCCTAAATAAAGTTTTTATTTTTCTCTGCTCTCCACATCAATGGTCCGTCTGCAAACGCACGCACGCTCTGCCACTTTGCATCATTGCAATCATGCTCCTCACGAGGATAGCACCGGGACGATGTTTTACCTGTTTTCGATGCCGGCATCTCTCCTCCTCCTCACCACTGCCACTCCCACCACTGACAGCTGTCCTAGCTGCCAGCACCACCACCACCACCACCACAACCACTGTTCGGCCACTCTCCAGTGGCCAGTGGATGGACCGCCACCTGCGTGATCAGTTCGTGAAGAAGGCTCGCTACCACAACTACCGAGCTCGCAGCGCCTTCAAGCTAATTCAAATGGACGACCGGCACCGCCTGCTCCGGCCAGGCATGATCGTCATCGAGTGCGGCGCCGCCCCCGGCTCCTGGACGCAGGTGCTCGTGCAGCGGCTGAAGCTGGAGCCGCCCGACTGCTGGCCGACCGGCGCCGTCCTCGCCGTGGACATCCTCAACTTCTCCCCGGTGGCGGGCGCCGTCTGCCTGCCCAAAACTGACTTCACCAGCCCGCTCAGTCAGGCGAAGATCCTCAGCGCACTGAACGGCCGCAAGGCGGACCTACTCCTCAGCGACATGGCGCCCAACGTCACCGGGCAGCACTCGCTCGACCACGAGCGCATCCTCAAGCTCGTCTACTCGGCGCTGCAGTTCGCCACCGTCGTTCTGAAGCAGCCAGGCGGCAGCTTCCTCACCAAGATCTTCAACGGCTCACAGACGGACCGGCTGATTGCCCACCTGGAGGGCCACTTCGAGTCGGTCAAACAGGTAAAGCCCCAAGCCAGTCGAGGCGACTCCACTGAGCTGTACCTGTTGGCAGAGAGGTTTAAAGCGCGCCCCTAGATTTGACAGAGTGCTTTCGATTAAATCAGTCACAGTTCGCAATTCGATAGCAGCAATAAGTGAGTTTGTAGAAAATTATATCTGTAATTTAAAACGAAAACAACAAAACAGTGCACACGCTTTTTAAAAGGAGCTTCCTTTAGAATTCCTGAAAGCGAATAGCACTTTGTGATACTACAGTTTATACTATTACAAAAATTTGGCAAATACGCTGCACACCGTACAAGTGCGCATCGTAAGGCGTATCAGGAGCTTTAGGCGAGGATAAATCAAAACGAGTAAAATAAATATAACAGCAAAATCCAACAAAAAACAGAACACTGAAAGCATTGAAGAGAGAGAGAAGAGAGAAACATATGTACATTTGAGCAGTTGCCGACAGTTGAATGGGTGTGGCGGTTTGAGAGAGATTGAGAGAGAGAGAGAGAGAGTACTGAGTGTAAGGCAGCAGTTGATTAATTCGGTTTCAATGGATTGATTAGTTCTTTTGAACCAGTTGCAGTTGCTTGCTTAAAAGCTGTTGTTCTGGGGCGGCGGCAATCGCAGCGCTGTTTTGTAGATGGCCAGTGTGCCGTCACTGAGGGCAAGGGCAAACTTTGACTGCAATGTAGAAAAACAGAGAATTAAAAACACTTTGCAGAACACAAACACACAAAGAGAGAGAGACTTACCTTCAAGCCGTGAAAAGACAGACACTTGACGTGACGATTTCTATTTCTCAGCAGCGGTCCTTTGAGCGTGTCTAAAGTGTAGATCTGCATCTCTGAGGAATCAGTACCGAATGCGCTGCAAAGTGAAAAACAAAACATTAGCCACTTTTAGACGCTTATAGACTTTAGATAGGCTTCCCCCCAACTTACCAAGCAAAGACATCGGTGTTCTCGTGAAAGTCCATCGCCGTCATGGGCGCCGCATTGCTCTCAATTCTGACCGCCTTCGGACTGCGTCTGTCGTACCAGCAGATGTCTCCGGAGCGGTTCCCACTGACCAGGTGAATGGCGTTGTCGGCCGAGCCTAGGCCACCACCACCGCCACCACCGGGCCAGATCATCGCATTGACGATGGGACTGTTCCGGTCGGAGTAGATCTGCGCCGCATTCGACTTCTGGCGGTCGTCAAAGAGGCGCACCGAGCCGTCCTCGCCGCCCACGCAGATCAGGTGGTGGTAGTCGGAGGCGAGCGAGGTGACCGCCGCGTAGTCCGCCATGCCCGTCACAATGTCGCGTATCTTCGTCTCCCGGTTGGCGTCCCACAGGCGGACAAAGCGGTGCTCGCCGCCGGCCACCAGTCGCTGCTGGCACTGCTCCCACCACAGGCGCAGGCGGGCGCTGCGCTGGTAGACACCACCGCCGCTGCTAGAGCTGCTGGGCGCTCCCGCCCCCGACCCCAGGGGGCCATCCTCAAAGATGAAGAAGGCGGTGGCGAGGCGAGGCGTCAGAGTACTTCTTCCTCCGTTTTTAACACTGTTTCCCGCCACCGTCTCTTCGCCCTCCTCCGGGCAGAGGCTGGAGAAGGTGGTGGGCAGCAGGTCGGCCCACACCTTCACCGAGCTGTCCTCCGCGGCGACCATCACCAGCGCCCGGTCGTGCGTGTTGATCAGCTTGAGGTCGGTGATGCGGGCGCCACCGCCCCCAACCCCGCCGCCTCCGTTCTCTATCACATAGGCATTGGTGTCATTGCTGTAGGTGGTGGCGGTGAGGAGTTGCGGCAGTTCATTCGAGTACTGCCCTCTCTGTTGGCCGTAGTTCCACACGGAGTAGCTGCTGCCGCTGGCGCTGACGAGGCTCTTCTCGAAGGGATGCAGCGCCAGGAGGCTGGCCTCGGCGCCCCTTCGCTGGACAATCACCTCGGGGCTGGCACTGCTGCTGCCGCCGGTGCTTCTGCTGTGGTGCTGTCCCTCCAGGTCTGCCCTGATCTTGCGGTAGTACCGGCGGAGCATGGAGGACCGCCACTCGGCGACCATGTCCCCCTGACTGGTGATCTCCACGCTGCTGGCACAGCCGCAGATGCCCAGGTGGGAGCAGGGCTGGCAGAAGTGCTTCGTGCACCAGTCGATGAAGCCGGTGGAGACCAGCGGCTTCCGACACGCCTGCAGCTCCTCTTCCGCCTGGCTGGCGTTTTGAGGTCCATCCATTGTTTTGCCGCCCCACTGAGAGGGGCCCGACCCGTTCTGGTGGCGCGGATCGAGGTACCGATGTGGTCGAGTTGTCGAGTGTGCTGTTTCATTGGAATCAGCAGCGGCGGCGGCGGCGGCGGCGTTTGTGGCTGTTTTCAGCGGATTATCCACCGCCGAATGTCTGCCACTGCCGGCGCTGCCATTGGCACGTACTGCTGCTGCTGCTGCGGTGCCTCCATTTCGATCCTTTGCTTCAGCCGCAGCAGGCCTCTCCGAGGGCGCCTCTCGCCCAAAGATGAGCCTCCTCGGGACGAAGGGTGTGTTGGTGAAGGAGGAGTAGCTGCTGGCCGAGGGCAGGTACGGGCTGCAGGCGGCGCCCGACACTGAGACCCGGCCTGAGGGATGCTGCTGCTGCTGCTGTTTGTTTGCCGCGGCCGCATCGCGAACCGGCGTCGACGACCTCGACGTGGAGGTCACCTTCTCCAAGAAGGTGGTGGCTGTGGCGGCCAGTGCTGCATCCACCACTACCACCCCCGAGTTGCTGCTGCTGTTGTTGAGTTGCTGCTGCAGCGATGAGCTGTCGTGTGAGGCGTACGAGTTCTGCCCACTGTTGCTGGGCGAGTCCGGTTCGGAGTTGCAGGAGAGCGAGCTGCCGTCCCGGGGGATGTTCGCCTTCGCCAGCAGGTCGCCGTAGATGAGGCTGGCCATGCGGGCGACCTCCGGCTCCGGGTCGAGCACGTACAGCTCCACCATCTGCCAGACGCGGTTGGGGACGCTGCTCACCGCCTTGACGCCCGCCGAGCCGGTGATGATGCTGAAGTTGAGCAGCGAGTTGGCCGAGTTGACGCGCTTCATCGCCGAAGTGCTGCTCATCATCATCGGCGGCGTCAGCTTCGGGTGCTGCTGACTGTAGTTCAGGTGAGCTGGTGAGGAGAAGGAAGAGAAAGAATTAAATTGTTAGAATAAAGAGGGAATTTAAGCAGCAACTAACCAATGCTGAGGGCGTTAGGCACTGTAATGGACATCGATCCGCTGAAAAATTTAAAGCTCGAACGGGACACTTTGCGCACGGGGAGGTTGTTGTTGTTGTTGTTATTGGCAGAGGAGGAGGCAGGCGAATCAGCGTGGTAGTTATTAAGCGTCTGCTGCGGGACAGCATAGGTGATCGACTCTGTAGCAGAAGTGGTGGTTGTAGTGGCAGAAGGGGTTAGCGTTAGGGATAACAAGCGATACAAAAGAGTACACAAATGACTACCACCACTACTACTAGACTTACCGATATGATTGGTGGCCACCATCGGCACCGACGCTTCTCGGTGCCGGTCAGCGTAGGAGTTCTGCGGCGAGTGCTCTCTCGAGCCTTGTGGTTGCTGGCCGTTTCCACCACCACCACCACCACCACCACCAGCAAATGAGCCCTTGCTAAACTTGCTGCAGAAGTTCTCGTAGCTCCGCCTCAGGTCGCTGATGAAGACGTTCTCGAAGATGAGGATGAACCAGTGGAGGGTGACCAGCAGCTCCTTGCGCACCAGCGGCGAGCTGTCGTAGAAGAGCTTCTGCACGAGGGTGGAGGCGACGGCGAAGTCCACCTGGTTGGCGTGCTCATTGCGCGCGCTAATACTGTTGATGAAGGTGCCCAGGGCGTAGACCGCCGCCGCCCGCACCTCCGGCACCGGGTCCTCCAGCAGGGCGAAGAGCTTGTCGGCGACGGCGTTCCGCGTCGCCAGCCCCTTCACCTCGGCGTTATTTTCCCAGACGTTGCCCAGGCAGATCAGCAGCCACTTGCGCAGGTTGGGGTGGTCCTCCTGCTGCTGCTCCAGCAGCAGCGACAGGGCAATGTCGATGATGGAGCCATTGGGGAGGCTGCTGCTGCCGCCCTGCACCACCGTGTTCTGCCCGTGCGGGTTGTGGCGGACGATGACGGAGAGGACGAAGGCGGCCATGATCTGGTGGCTGGTGCTGATGTACGAGTCGGCGAGGATCTTCATGAAGTAGACGTGGGCGTTCTCGCGAATCAGCTCGCTTTGGTAGGACTGAGTTGGGGAGGGAGAAAGGGGAGGGGAGGGATAGGAAAATGGTTGTTAGTTTTTGGTCGCACAAAGTAGTTTGCATGCACTCCTCCACCACCACCGCCACCACCACTTCAACTTCTACTGACACAGTAAATTCCGAGTTAACAACTTCCGGAAAGAAACCAAAGAGTGTGTGTGTGCGCATTACCACCACAGACCAGATCTCGCTTAACCGCGAGCGAGAGCGAGAGAGCGTGCTACATGTGTGGTAATGACAGGCTACAGGCAAGAAGGTGTTAGTGGTTTGGACGCAGAAAGAACTACAGGTACCTTTCGGTGCGAGGGGAATAGCACAATAGTGGTATAGAGGACAGCGTTAACCAAATAAAACAATAATAACAACAACAACAGAATTTACTCCAAAGCTATTAGTGCAAGCGTTAGTGCCGAATGCGGACATGCTGCCGAGCACTAAGCGCCGGCAGCGCTCGAGTCAAGTGAAAATGTTCGAAATGCCAGTTTAGCTCGAAAACTTACCTCATCAATGGCCAGAATTTTGGCCCAGATGAAAACGAGAAACGGCCTCAACTCTTTGGCCGAAGCTTGCAGCAGCTTAAGTACGTAGGGGAAGATTCCCACTGACAGGGCCTGGGAAAGGATGAGAGAGAGAAAGAGATTGAATTGTTAGAAATGAAAGAAAGGTTTCAGGACTGATAAAGTTACCAAATTGACCGCCCACGGGCCGAGGTTGAGAAAGTTGCCCAGCAGGTCGAGGGCGCGCGAGCGGTGCACCTGACTGAGGAGCACCTGGAGGACGATGGGCAGCTGCTCGGGCGTGCTCGAGGGAAAGGAGCTCAGCTTGAGCCAGACCTGAAAGGCGGTCAGCTGCTCGGTGAAGAACTGGCTGGGCACGTAGGGCGGCGGGGTGAAGCTCTTGCTGGCGAGGTCCATCGCCGCCAGCTGCGTCAGACAGCTGTCCACCGCCAGGTCCCAGGACTTCCACATGGGGTGGTGGTGGACGGACTGGATGGGCGGGTTGGAGACCGGCGTGCAGTCGTAGGAGCGCATGATGCGCTGCGCGAGGAGAAAGTTCCGAAAGAGACTGGCGACGAGGAGGTCCTGGCGAAAGAGGCGCTGAAAGAGGTCCCGCGGGAGGGTGTTCCAGGCGATGGTGTCGGTGATGGCGGTGAAGATCCAGTTCAGCTCCCCGAGAATGGACTTGCGGTCGGTGAGCGAGCCGGGGATCTTGTCGATCAGGTCGACGTTGATGTTCGGCGCCAGCTTGCGGGCGTTCCGCTTGATGAACCACACCAGGAAGGTCTTGATGGGCGTCGTCAGGCAGGAGGTGAAGAGGTCGGCGGGCAGGTCGGGGTGGAGGGGCAGCGACTCGCCCTTGTCGCAGGCCGCCAGGAGGATGCAGCTTTGGTAGTTGGGCCGCGGCGGCGGCGCCGCCGCCTTCGGCCCCTGGGCGCCGCCGAGCAGGTCGTCCGGCGGCTTGGGCGCCGCCATGTAGCTGGAGGTGGTGGCGTTCATCTCGTACTCCTTCTCGTGCTGAATGGCGAAGGTGGCGAAGAGCTCGACGATGATGCCCGCGTTGGAGCAGTCGAAGACGTAGATGGAGGGCGAGCCCATCCACTGCTGCAGGTCGAAGAGCGAGAGGGGAATGTACTGGGTGAAGCTGCGGTTGAACACCCAAATCTCGCCGTTCACCGTGGGCTTCGGCACGCCGTGGCCGTTGTAGTGGAAGAGCACCCGCTCCTCCTTGGAGGTCCGCCGCAGTGTGGTGCACAGCTTCTTGATGTCCTCCACGGTGGGGTCGATGCAGTGCTTGTAGCGGGCCCGAGGCTGCCACCGCTCGTACTGCTTGATCAGTTTGGTGGCGATCGTTTCCGCCGCCTTCGTCGGTTGCGTACTGAAGGGGTCGCTCCAGCACTGGAGGATGGCGCTCGGGTTGGGCTTGACCACGTCCGGAGGGTCGACGCCCACATTGAGGCAGAGCACTATGGCGACGCTCATTGTTTTCATCTATCAAAGGAAAAAGAAGAAGAATAAAAGCGTGTAAAGATTAAGACGCCTTTTATTAGTATAGGAGATAAAAGAAGAGAAGAGAAGCCTCCTCCTCCTCGAGCGCATGCAAAGCGTGTGAGAATGCGCGTGAAAGAAGAACTCGTACCCTTTCTTTAGTGCGCCAGTTCTGATTGGGCAACTCCTTGAGGCCTTCGATGGCCTCCGTGTGTCGCGGTTCGCTGAAGACGCTCGTCTCGGTGAAATGGTCATCCTCGGAGAAGGTCGACGCACTGCAGCCGCCATTCTCGAAGCTCGTGGAATTGTTGTGGTGGTGGTGGTGGTGGTTTTTTAGCTGTAACTTGAGATTATCGATCATCCTTGAAGCGTCCAATTGGTGGTTGATCATGGTAAAAAAGTAAAATGGTGGTGGTGGTGGTGGTGGTGGTGGTGGTGTTTCAGCCAAGGGGCTGGCCTGCTCAACGTTGCATCTGTGAGAATTTGTAAACACAGAGTGTCGCTGTGGGGTGATAAAAACGCGAAGCGATACACCGTAGTTTGGACGTTAGAGGGTATAACTTTAGGAGCACGAAACAACAGTCTTGTTGTACTTGTGTTTGCCTCAAACGCTCTCTGCTGCACCAGTGTGTGGATTTTTAGAAAAAGAGAAAAAAACATCAACTGTAAACAACGTTCAAATCGATAATCGAACCAGTGGCAGAAAGTTTGCCCTCTCCCGATTGGCCAACTTCTCTCCTCCACCTGCACTTACAACGGTTGCGGACAGACAGAGTGAATCAGCGCCGCGCAAGAAAAGGTTGGGTATCAGAGCAGGCCAAGCTATCCTCGAAAACAATCGATGCTGCCTGAGCAGTCTGCTGAGAGTTGCCTTTTGTCGGTTCCAGAGGGTGGCAAGATTTTCCGTTGGGGGCACTGCTGCCCGCGTTCACAGACCGAGTGAAAGCGGTGAGCGCTGAAGGGGGAGCATCGAGGCGGGTGGGCAGCAGAGGCCAATCGTGTGGCAGCGAAGAGGGGGCACTGGGGCACTCCACAACGTGCTTTTTTCGATTGTTGGCGCCTTGGAGGAAAGCAACTGCAACTGCTACTGCTGCTGATACTCCAACAGTTTGTACAGTGTAGCAGGAGCAACAGCAGCGCAATCTCGCATCATGTGAATCCTCTTACTCACACATTTGCATCCTCCTCCTCCTTTTTCTCTTCTTGCTGCTGCTGCTTTTTCGGAAACAGTAAACACTAAAAAAAGCTATCGAGGTATTGGTATTTATGGCTCCATTGGTCGATGGCGTACAGACTGGCGTCTGGCTGACGTCTCTTCCTCTCCCTTTCCTCGACAGCGCTTGAGCGCAAAAACCTTGTGACTAAACACACACACACACACAGTCTGTCTGTGTCTGGCTGACACTCGATTACCGTACCAGCCAACACCAGACGCACTGCACTGGCCCAGTACTAGTCAGCGACGGTGCACAAACACACACACAGAGTGCTCGCTTGAGTTAGCTTGCGGTGGACGGCGGCGCTACGCATCGTTTTGTGGGTAGAAGAAGGAAAGCAGAGTTTTTTGTTTTTAATCAGAAACAAAAAAATGGCATATCTGCGATGAGTTTGTACGCAAATGCAGCTGCTGTACAGCACTGGGCACGTGATGAGGCGATGGATGATGAGGTGTTGTGGTGAGTGGAGCGGAAAAAAAGATTCAGTTCAACGAAAAGGTAATTTTGCCGTTGGTCTTCAGCCGACTGTTCTGCTCGCTCATCTTCGCGGTAAACTTTTCGGCGAGCTCCAGGCCGAACTTGGTTGCCAGCTGCAAGGGAGAAATGTGTGTTAAATGGCGAGTTTTAAAGCAAGGTTGCCTGAAGCAATCACACTTTACCTGGTACAGGTCGGGAAAGGCCTCTGAGCTGATGGAGCCCACGCGGAGCTTCTTTATGCGGACAATCTCGTCGGGAGGGAAGAAGGCAATGGAGACGGTGCCGACGCTGGCCTGCTCCTCCTCCCACGTTGGATCGACGATGAACTTGGAGGCGACCTTGGTGTAGGAGGTGACGAGGGGCACCTTTGAGGCGTCCAGGGAGGTCGCTTGGAAGCTGTCCTCGCTAACCTGGAACTCATTGTGCTCCACACTCAGGACAACAGTGTGGGGAATTCTACAGTAAAAGTAAGAGGTTAAAACAAGCCAGGAGCAACAACAAAGAGGGAGCGGCTTACTTGACATCGTAAAGTGCCGTCTTGATGGCGATGGAGGTGACGTCGACGAGCGAAGCAAAGGACGAGCACTCGAGGATGACAATGTCAATGTGCATGGCAAAGTAGGACTTTTGGGGCACGATGACTAGCTTCTCCAGGTCGAGGTAGTCGGGCAGGAATTCGGCAAAAAGGGCCTCCAACTGACAGGTGATGTCTTCGCCCTTGCGGCCCTCAAACGCCGGCGAGGCAATCGCCGAGATGTCGGCGAAGATCTGCAACCTTCCCCTCGAGTCCGAAGCAGCAGCGGCAGCGTCAGCAGAGGTATCGACGTCAGCCACCTCCTCCAGCTCCAGCTTGATGCCCACGAGGACGTCGGTGTTGCCGGAGCGGGCATGGGCCGAGCCGTTGCACGTCTCAATGACGCCCTGCTCCAGCAGAATGTTGCGAAAGTCGGTGCAGGAGCGGCCGTCGGAGCGGATGTTCAGGTCGACGCCGTGGTTGATGAAGATCCGCTCACTCTCGCTGATGTTCGCCACCAGGGACATGTTCTGGTGGAATGAGTGATGGAAGGTGATGGTGGAAGGTGATAAATGAAATGTGGAAGTTCCGGTGCAGGGGCGAACAAAACACACAGCGATGATGATGAACAAAACAAGCAAACAAACCAGCTGGCAGAAAGAGCGGCACGTGCGCTTCGACTGCAGTGCCACCTGCAGCTTGAAAAGCTCAAAGGCGCCAGCTGCGGCGAGTTTCAAAATCTCCCTCGAATGAGAGCGAGAGCAGAAAGAGCAGTTTGCCTTGGCAGCAGCTCTTTGCCTTGGCGGCAATCATAAATCTACCTGCTGGGCAGGCCTATCACTGAAGTTGATGGGCAACAATATAAAAACTGCTTGGATGCGACTATCTGATCGGAGAGTGCACAGTTGTTTTCACTTGGAGATTGACCGATAAGAAAGAAGAAGGAAGGCTTCTTTTGCTGCAGTGCTCAACTCCTCAAACACTTCAAGCACAGGAAATTTTCAATGTCTCATTGGACTTTCATCTCCTAACGAGTAAAACCATCTCTAAAAAAGTTCCCCATCCTCCACCATCACCACCTTTGACTTTCATCATCCTCTCTTTAATCCCCGCTTAGAAGAAAAAAGTAGCAGCGCATGCACATGTGATCTGGTGGTGCACTTGAGAGCACCGAATCGGCAACGGCTGCAGCAGCTGCAGTAGCCGTCTGTGCTGACAATGGTGAACGCGGTGGTGGTGGTGGTGGATCACTGGAAGCAGCAGCCGCAGCAGAAAGGCCCACTGGGCAAGGCGCCATTGCCAGTGTGCCTCTCACTCTCACTCTCTGTATTTGAGCTTGGTGTCCTCGGCAAACACATAGTAACAGTGTAACAGTGTAGCACTCTCGTGCACTCTCACTCACTCTCTCTCCGCTTGTCCCAAAGCACGGTGGTCGGCACCCTGAGCACCAGCACTGCTCGGCCACGACTCGCCTTGTCACCAGCCGCTGCCGTCGCCGCCGCCAAAAGAGCGCTGTCTGCCGACGTTTGGTCATCATCATCAGATCAGATCAGACAAACTGACAGAGACAGCGCGCACACACACACACCTCATGGCGATTGGTGTGTGCTGAAGACCGTCGTCGCTGCTGCTGCTGCTGCTGCTGTAGTCAAGAAGAAGAAGAGCCAAACGTCAGCAGATGTAATTCAATTTGGTAGTAGTGCCAGCTCAATGTTCATCAGCAGTGCCATTCACCACCACCAGCACCAGCACCAGCACCACCATCTCTGGTTCTCTTCTTCTCCAGTCAGCAGTGCCTGTCCCTACTCTCTGCCTTCCATTATCCTTCTTCTTTTGTCTGCTACTACAATGATGTGCAGTACTACTACTAGTAATTAAGTTAACTCAAGTCCTTGCCACTCTTCAAATCCCTCTTCTTCTTCTTCTTCTGTAACTTCATCTTCAGAGGTGCTACTGCTGCCGCCGCCGCCGCCGCCGTCCTCGTCGCCAGATCATCTGGACACGGCAGACTACGCCAGTGCACGTCAGTGTGGCGGCAGAATCAGCACTACCGCTCTTTGACAGCTTCGCTGCTGCTGCTGCTGCTCCTCTGTTATTGTTGTGCCACTGCAGCTGTGTGTCTGGTTGATTGGCGTGGTGTGGTGCTCTCTCATCATCATCGTGTTGGACAAGCGTCATCACCAACGCCGTCATCCGCTGCATTCTCTGGTGTTTTTGTTGTTGACACGGCTGCTGCTGTTGTAATCGTAATCGTCTGCGTCGTCTGACCAAGACCACCACCTTTACCGGTGTGATAACTCATTCCTGGTGATACCTGCACACAAATTACTTTATTCGGTACGTGTTCTCATTTGTTTACCTTAATTCAGTCATGCGAGCTTTGCGGTGCCCTGTTGTGTCCAGAGCAGTGTCTGATGATGATTTCCCCATTCAGTCGGGTCGATATGCATTGATTGTCTGATCTCCTCTTTCCCTACCACTACCTGCAATTTTATTGCTATTCACAAAGTCGTTTTCGCTCTTACCATTTTGCAAAGAAGAGAGTGATACCACTATCTTAATTACCGTTGCAGTTCGAGTGCGCAGGTTTTTTCTAAGAATTTCCAGGCTGTAGGTTGGTAGTTGTTTTTTGTTTTGACGGTATTGTTGTCCCTAACTCACACTATCTCACTGCCCTTTGCTCTTCTTTCGCACATTTTCTTTGCTACAGCCGCTGACTGAATAATTGACCGACCGACTGACTGACTGTCTCATATTACCACTGAAATCATCCTCTTCTCCTGAAATGTCTGCCTCCACATGATCAGATTACCAGCTGCACTTTGAGAAAAACAACCACCACCGCCACAGTAAACACATCCGAACCACTAGCCGCCCACCTCAGGCACAAGGAACCTCTCCTCAACTACTCCTCAACTACTCAGCAGCAGTCAACAGGAAACTAAATACTTGGCAGAGAACGATGGTGCAAAAGTACACTGCTCCGGTGCGCGTCTACAAGTACCCCTTTGAGCTGGTTATGGCGGTAAGTGAATCAATCTCACTTTTTTATTGCTTTCTATCCTTCTAACCTTGCCATATCTGTTGACACACACGTGTGTTTTCTCTGCCGATCATAATATTTGCATACTTGACGTCAGTGCGGTGGAGCAGTACGGGCAGCCTGTTCTACCCCGCCAGGTTAGGGAAAACCGCCGCTGATTAGAGTGAGCACCTTTGCCATTTAGCTGAAGCCTTTGTCGCCGCCACTGCCTCGCCCACACAGTTTGGGGCATTAAATTGGCAGTGGTTCCGGTAGTGCCTGACTGCACTGATTGACTCATCCGGAGAGAGAGCGGACTGGCTTCCTCAGTTTTGCTGTCACCCTCAGCTGCTGCTCCTTCTGCTGCTGCTTATCTCAATTGCCTGAATATTGACAGCTACTCTATAAATAGCAGTGTCTTCTGCCAAGAGTGAAGGTGTGTGAGCACTAATTTCCATTGTCACTGGCGGTTTCTCCGTGTAGAATAGAAAAACCCGCCACTAACCTATGCCATTTAAGTGCTTGTGCCTCCTCTCCCTCTCCCTCTCTCTTCTACTGTCCGCTAATGAGCACCGCTATCTACCACCGCAATGAATTGGAATGCTCTTTCGGGTGGCAGAACACGCCTCAGCCATAATACACTTGCGATCGATTCTTAATTGCCCACTGCACTAAGATGATGGTGATCTGGAAGAAGGCAGCCAGCTCTCTCACCTCTGCCGCTCCATCAACTCCTCTCCCTCACTCAAAGGAATGTGAACCCAAAAATGTCAATCGTGTAGAGAGCGTTGCGTGCACCGAGTGCCCAACAACAACAACAACAACAACCACCACCACCACCACCACAGCAGCCCAATTGCTCTGTAGTGTGTCCGAATATCGCTGGCAATCTCAATTATCACTCTCACCTGGTGGCAACTGGAATTGCTGCTGCTGCTGCTGCAGCTATGCGTGTCGCAGGCGTCAGTGTCCTCCACTTCAGCGTTATTGTTCTCTGCCTTCGCTACTATATATGATAATTTATCCTTTAATCACACCGAGCCTCGTCGATCCTCTCTCCTTCCCCATCGTCATTTTCACTTCATGTTTTCCCTCCTGTTTTTGGTGTTTGTGTGTGTGTCTGAGTACGCCTCGGACAAATAATGAGTGGCACAAAGAATGATGGCGCACGAAGTTTGCTTTTGGTCTTCTTCCCTTCCCTTTTTATGCCGCTTCTCTGACGTTGCCCGGCGACGGCGATTGCTCCACTAATTCCTCCGACATGTTTTCGCTTTGTACTTTCTCCCTCCCTTTCTTTGTTATTTGTTTGTTATTTGTTATTATTATCAACTTTGTGTGTGTGTGTGTTTTGTGTGCATTATTATACCTAATTCGACTGCTGTTTTTGTTTTCTCTCCCTCTTCTTTTTCTTCCTTTGCAGGCGTACGAGCGGCGCTTCCCCACCTGTCCGCTGATTCCCGTCTTCGTGGGCAGTGACAAGATTCTGGAGAGCACCAGCGAGGACGGCGCCGTCCAGGTGATTGAGCGGCGCTGTACGATCAACGTCGATGCGCCCTACTTGCTCAGAAAGGTATGTTCTTGGTTTGCTGCTGTTTTGGTGAAAGCAAAAAAGTTGCCACTTGATTGTTATTATTTGTTAGCGGCGGCGGTGGCGGCCTTGATTCCTAATCTAATAGCAGCTGACAACTTGAATTGATGTTCCTGTCAGCTTGAATTATTTGCAGGCTGTGTTATTTGTCCATCCATCCATCTAATAATGTTTCCGTTCCATCCCCATCCCCATTCAATCAATAGATCACCGGCGTGGACCACGTAATGTTCATTCAGCGAAACACCCTTGACAGGCGGAAACGCGTCCTGAAGATTGAAGCCTGGAATGAAAGCTTCTCCAATCACATCAACATTCACGAGCTATGCTACTACAAGGTGGGTGGTACACGGTTTTGCTGTTGTACCTTGTCTAAACCCCCTTTTCCCTTCCAACTCACACCAGGCCAGCAAAGAGAATGAAAACTGGACCACCTTTGACCAGCAGGCCAGCCTGGAGGTGAAGTCCTTCTTCGGCTTTGAGCACGTCGTCGAGCGGCTGGCGGTGAAGCACTACTCGGCGAATGTGAAGAAGGGCGAGGAGATAATTGAGTTTCACGTGGCGGAGCTCGCCCAGGAGGGCGTCACCTACTTGGCGCCCTTTGAGGATCCACTGCCACTAAACAAGAAGAATGGAGTGATGAATGGGTCGGCCTCTGCAGACGCTGCTGCTGCTGCCCTCGGCTCCAGAGCTGCCAATGGAAGTCAACGAGTGCACGGCAACGAACACTGTGCTAGTGACCTCGAGGCAGAAGGGGAAGTGGGCGGAGGAGGAGGCGGTGGTGGTGGTGGCCAGGAAGTGATGGTGCCCTTTTCTGCTTTGAGCAGAATTCTTTCTCCTCTCTGAAGCTCTCTCTTCCCCAAGACCTCCTCAACCTTTCCTCTCTCTCTTTCCCTTTCCCATCCAACAACAACTCTCTTTCAACTGTCTGTGGTACTTAAACTATTCTCCTCCTGAATCACTCGATGATTTTACCTGAATCTAATCAACTTGCAAACACACACACACACCCAAACTCACGAAACCTTCGGCACACACATTCTATCGCAATTCCTCAGTTCATTTCCTCCTTCTCGAAGCATGCCAGTTTTTTTTCTTTCATTTCAACTGTCATTCCCAATCGATCAATCGATCAACCAGTACAAACTCTGCTCGCGCCCTCTCGCTCGTTACACATTCCTCTCATATTCCTTCTGTGCTCTTCACTGTTGACTCTTTCTTTCTTCATTATACACACACCCAATCACAAAGCGACACCCACACATTCACACATTCACACCATTCCTGATTTTTTCTGTTGATTCTTTATTTTTTATGTCCACTTTATTTTTTCCCTTTTCTTTTCCTTTACAGTATTGGAGAAACACAGTACTGCTCTACTTGAAGAAGACTATTTTACTGTACTTTCTTTCTCTATCGCTCTCTGATATTTCTTCTGTGCATTATTCCCTCTCATTTGTAATCTCTCTCTCTCTCTTTCCTTTCAAAGCATTCGGTTGCCATTACTACTTGCCAGTGTTGTTGTCAGTGTTACTGTTGATCATGATGACGATGATGCAGATGATAATGTTAAGCGACTCTTGCTCTCTCTCTCTTTTTGTCTCAATGATAAAATAATGATAAGCCAATTGATCCACCAAAAGATAATAAACACTCAGCCTTTGCATTGATTCGGCGAAAAGTGTTATCTGGTTTAGCGCCTTTGAGTGATGGTAGCGTTGTCTGGGTGGATATAGCCCAAAAAATGTGCACTGTTTTTCTGTTTTTTTCAGAAACAGCTGCTGAACGATAAACCGGCACATTTTTTGGTTTCTTGCCATTGTCACTTCCCAAAACTCCCCAAGACCATGGAACTGCTCAACACTACCGGCAACCGCCACGACCTGTCGATGAACCGAACTGCCAATCGAAGCTTGTACAACGGCAACAACCTTTCCCTGCACCGAACCACTGCCAACCAGCAAAAGGCGCTCTTCTCCGAGTTTAGTATTCCCCTCGGCAAGACGGTCAATTTCGTCTCCTTCAGTCCCTTTGACAACTCTTGTGACATTTTGGCGGCTGGCACCAAGGATCGAGTGGCCGTCTTTCGCCTGGTGCAGGACGAGGCGACAGCACCGCAGCAAACAGCGGACGTAAAAGTGGACTACCACTTCATACTTGATTACATCACCGGCTCAAAGGCCAACACCATTGCCTTCAGCCCAAAGACCGACTTTTCACATGGACCGGAAAAGCTGCTCAGCTTTGCAGTGGCCGGTGACGATTTCTGCATCCTCATACTCAGCCAGCTGTTCACCGAGAACAGCGATTCGACTTTGGAGGAGCAAAACTCGGAGCAGCAGTACATCAGCGGACACAATGACTACATCAACGATATGGCCTTTGAGCCGTTGACCGGGCAAGCTCTTGCCTCAACCAGCGACGACTGCACCTGCTGCATCTGGTCGTTGCCTAGTATTGCCGACGCTCAGAAGAATGAACCGGATAGAAAGTTGCTACTCACTTCGCCTGGAATCAGCGTCAAGTGGCACAATGCAGAGCCAAACAAGGTGAGCACAACTTTTCTTCTTCGGATTTGTTTAAACTAAACTAAATCGTAATTTCTTTCGATGCAGCTGTTTGTGGCTGAGAAGGCGGGCATCATTCGCTTCTACGACACCAACTCCGGGGCAGCGGTGATGTTCTTTGAGTGCAACCGCACTCCGCTCATGTCCAGCGACTGGTGCAACAACAACAGCTTCTACATTGGCTGCTGTGCCGGCAAGGACCTCTTCTTCTGGGACACCTCGCTGACTAGTTTGCCCATTCGGGTAGTCAAGACCAATGCAGAGGGCCTCTCTGACTTTGCCTTCTTTGACAATGCCGTCGTGGCGTACCGTGGTCGGCCGAAAAACTTTTTAAAAGTGCTCAATGTGAACACTAATCAGGTGAGGTGTACTGCTTTTTTGCTTCTGAGTACTGCTTTCTGACCATATTTGTTTGCAGGTTCTCATCGAGAAGGAGTTTGTAGCCGGCAGAGGTCTGGGCTGGTGCCGAAAGCTGTCCATCCTCGCAGTCGGCGGATCCAAAGGTGTTCACGTCTATAAACTCAACACACTGTAGTGTTGTTTGTTGATGATTATCTTCCATCAGCAGCAGCAGCAGCAGCAAAAGCAGGTCACACAATACCTTACTCACTTATACTTGTACATTGCACTCTAAACGATCACCACCAGTAAAAAGTAACTTTAATTTACGAGCTCCACCGTCCTTGAGGGTAATGCCTTTGGTGACGGGCAAAACAACTGATAACCGCACCGAGGTGGATTCTGAACCTTGAGCAGCGTAAACAGTCATAAACACAAATGGTAGTGATGATTCAGTGAGGTGCACTGCGGGGACGGGAACTCAAATGAATCTGTAGAGGAAAGCTTCCAAACAGCAGTTTAGTAGGCGCCAGAACATTTGAAGAGAAGACTGCAGGTGCGCGCCTGCGTCTATGTGTGCCTAAATGTCAGCTGAGTTGAATCAGTGAACACAAAAAAATGTGTTTTGGCTAGCGATTTGCGCTTCTCATCAGCAGCTTTGGGTGAACTCTGCTCTGTGCTGCTGCTGCTGCACTGTCTTCTCCCGTGCTAACCTTTAAAGCACTGTATTGCTGATCAGCACCACCACCACCACAACTTGGCACTGTCATATCAACGGTGAACAGACGACTTGTCAGTGAGCGACAGCAGCAGCAGCAGACAACCAGAGCGAGAGAACTAAAGCACAGCGGCGAATAAGCCTGCCAAAATCACCCGATATCATCTCCTCCTTCTTCTTCTCCTTCCCCTCCTAATCAGTCCGTCTTCAACAAAGGCTCTTCGCAGAAGCATCTTCACCATCACCATCTTCCTCTTCTTCTTTATCCTCGTTCTTCATCCTCCTCACCTCACCTCAGCTCAGCTCCGAGTTCTGCGATGGCATTGTCAACGTCAGCAGATAGCTGCTGCAGTGGCACAACTACCACCATCACCACTGTACAAGAGCTATCTGCATCGTAAATTAGATTGCGCCCATTCGTCTGCACGTCTTCGGCGTCTCTCACCCGCTTACATCACTGAGAGAAAGAAAGAAAGACCAATATGTGGTGTCAAAAGTACGGCGAGGACTGACTGTCTAACACACTACTAACAGACGCTAAAGTACACACACACATCACCGAGATAACTAAAACACGGGAACATCACTGGGCAATCTGCTGCTGCTGCCGCTGAACAGTCTCTCCGTCCAGTTGATGGCGCCTTTCCGAGGAAGCAGCAGTTGAGGGACTGCTACTGCTGCTGTACAACACTGCAGGACCAGTACTCTCAGTGTAGTACTCTCTGTTATCGATCAGCCTTAGGGTGGCCAGACCAGCACTCATTCGCTCGCTGCTGAACAGTTGGCTAAACACATACACTGCCAAGTGCGAGGTAAGCTTGAAGGATATATTCGAGTGAGTGAGCCAGAAGTGAAGAGCTGGTGTCTGCCGCTTTATTCGATATTTACGACAACAAATGCCCGTACTATTTTATTCCCTTTACTCGAAGCTCATCACCACCTCATCATCACCCTTTTAGACGCATTCTCATCATCTACACATTGCATTCCATCCATTCACTAACTGACTGATCCTTTGTCCGTCCTACACCGCCGTCCTATCTTCTCTCTCGGTTCTCGACAAGCTCACATCAAAAACAACAAAAACAACGACAACAAAAAGATGCCGGAACAGAAGAAGTCCCCGCCCCAGCAGGAGGTGATCCTCTCGAAGTGGTACTTTGGCGGCCTGGCCTCCGCCGGCGCCGCCTGCTGCACCCACCCGCTGGACCTGATCAAGGTGCACTTTCAAACGGCGCAATCGACCGGCGCTTCCGGCTCCGCCACCGTCCGTCCGACGATGGTCTCCACGACGGTGCGCATCATCCGGGCGGATGGCGTGCTGGCGCTGTACAACGGCCTCACCGCCTCCCTCCTCCGCCAGCTCACCTATTCCACCACCCGCTTCGGCATGTACGAGGTGGGGAAGCAGCAGCTGGCCCCGGACGGCCACACCATTCCCTTCTACCAGCGGGTGCTGCTGGCGGGCGTCTCCGGCGCCGCCGGCGGCCTGGTCGGCAGCCCCGCCGACATGATCAACGTGCGCATGCAGAATGACATCAAGCTGCCGCCGGCGGAGCGCCGCAACTACCGCAACGCCCTTGACGGCCTCCTCAAGGTGTACCGCTTCGAGGGGCCGAAGGCGCTCTTCAACGGCGCCTCCATGGCCACCTCGCGCGCCATCATGATGACCATTGGTCAGGTGAGTGTTGGTTGGCAGGTTTTTGGGAGGTTGTTTGTGTTTACAGTTGGAACTGACATATTTCTTCCCTTGTAACAGCTGTCCATGTACGATCAAATCAAGTACATCATGTTGACGTACTTTTCCTCTATCTTTGAGGACAATGTGTCAACACACTTGACGGCCAGTACGCTGACGGGCGCCGTGGCGACGTCACTCACCCAGCCGGTAAGAGAGAGAGAGATCGATAGTACAAGTAGTACAGCAAAATAGTACACACACACTCACTAACACCTTTCCCCGCTTTCCCCGTTCAGCTGGACGTACTGAAGACACGACTGATGAACTCGACTGAGAACCAGTACCGGAGCGTGGGCCACTGCATCCGCGACCTGTACCAGACCTCCGGCGTGCTGGGCTTCTTCAAGGGCTACGTGCCCGCCTTTGTCCGCCTCGCGCCGCACACCATTCTCACCTTTGTCTTCCTCGAGCAGCTTCGCCTCAACTTTGGCACTCGGGTAAAGGCCACGAACAGCTCCTGAGAGGCGTGTGTTTTTACTTCACCTCCACCACCACAACCACCACGCTTTAATTATCTCATTCCACTCTGCAATACTTGTTGTTTTACTTCTTCATCCTCTTGTTGATTCTTTTACTGTTGATTTTAGTACGATCCAAAAATACTATGGCTTGTGTTCATCACTTCTCAATTGTTGTTGCTTTTATGTGTCACTGGAAATGAAATGTTTGTCACCTGACGTACAAGACAAGTGTAAAAAGACGAAAAAGAGACGATTAAAAAAGTTATGTACATGAAAGGTAAAGGAAATGACAATCGAAGTGTTTGGGCTTTTTAACCAGAGCAGCCTCGGCAGCCGCAGTGAATGCACTCGACAATGTTGCGGCCCTCTTCGAGCTTCTCGCGGGGAACACGGCAGATGCAGTTGGTGCCAAAGTTGGTGTCACGAGCCTGAATGCAGCGCAGGCAGCACAGATTTTCGTAGCCTGCAAACAACCAAGCAAATTATGTAAGAAAACGGCGTAGTAAACAACAGAGATCAACGGCTTACCTTGTTTCTTCCACTTGGCGATCAAGGAGGCGTCGGCGATGCGATTCTTGATGCAGTAGTCGTACAGCTCGCGGGAGATGGCCTTTCGCTTGTAGAAGAGGTCGAAGATGTAGCGCGATCGCTGGTGGTGGATCTTGAAGATCGGCCAGAGTGCCTCCGTTCGGCGCTTGCCCTCGTGCGACTCGGTCTCCGCCTCGCGCATCTTCGCGTCCAGCTCCTCGATGGTCGGCTCGATCAGGTCCCAGCCCTCCGGCGGCTGGCGGGTTCGGTTGCGGACGGATCGCACTTTAGGCATCGTTTGAATCTTCTTCTGGAACTTTCGAAAGCAGGTAACTTAGCTGCTTCGGCTGATTCAGTGTTGTTGTCGTTGTTGTTTCCCTTTGAGACTGCACTCGCTCAATTTACACCGCGTGCAGCCTGAAGCCTCAACTTGCAGCGTGTGAAGCGGTGCTTCAAAGCCAGTGCTCTCTCGCGCAATGCTCGCAGTGCTCTGCCGCAGTAAAGGCGCACATGCAACGATTTGCCTCACTTTCTGTTTGTCTCATGTGTGTTGTGCAGCAGCAGCATTCTCTCTCCATCTCCAACCCGGGACACAGCAAAATAATAATCTCCAGTGTGCCTGTTTACATCTCTCACCCTAATCAGTGCGTCTGCAGCGGCCGTGTGCTGTTCTGCGACCACCACCACCACCACCACCGAACACCATGCGCAACAGCCGTCCAAAGAAGCGCCCGCGACGGCAACAACGATCATCCATCAGTGGCGATGATGACAGTGACTCCAGCTTCACAGTGGCCACCCCTGCCACCAACAGCAGAAAGAATCGCCGTCAAACCGCAGCTGAAGTGGACTTTGCTGAGGAGAACAGCAATGACAGCGCCTCGGCGGAGTACCGCACCCGGTCGGGGAGAAAGTCCTCGCACCGTGTGGGCATCACCGTTGCCCGCACTGTGCCTAAGAAGAAAAAGATCGGACGGTCGAGGAAGCTAGACATCTACCGAAGTGAGGACGAGGACGAGGAGGATGAGGTGGTGGACTACGGTCACCACTTTGAAGAGGAGGAGGAGGAGGAGGAAGTGCGGCTCAGCGAGGAGGATTCACCTAATGAGGATGAGGAGGAGGAGGAAGAGGTAGAAGAAGATGTCAGTGACGAAATTTTAAGTAAGAAGAGACTGCGGTCTGCTCGAGAGGCTCCAGCCGCCCTGTTTATGGACAACGTCGAAGTCCCCGAACTGACGCTGCCGCCTTCCTCTGAGGACCTGCTCATCAAGGGCCGAAACCTGATGAGAACTATTAGCATTTACGAAATTCTACGCCGCTTCCAGCAAAACCTTCGTCTCACGCCGTTTCGATTTGAAGACTTCTGCGTTTCGCTGCTCATCGACGAGCAAACCTATCTGCTCTCGGAGATTCACATTCAACTGCTGAAGGCGCTCATTCGCGAGGACGACCTGGCCGGCACCCAGCACGGCCCTCAGGACGTTCGAGACGCCATCAACATCTACCTCTACCTCTGCGATTCAATGACCTGGCCCGAGGTGACCCGCATCTACCTGTCAACGGACTACAAGAAAAACGCCAAGCTCTTCAACGACTCGCTGGCGGTCAACTACCCTTTCGCTTCACTGGAGCAGAAACTGACCCTGCTGGAGTACTTCTGCGAGGAGTTTCTCACCTCGGCCAGCTGCCGGGAGGTGCTCAACAACGAGGGCACCATCAAGCACGACGACAACTGCCGCGGCTGCCACCGAACCGGCGACCTGCTGTGCTGTGACACCTGTCCGGCGGTCTTCCACCTCGGCTGCCTCGACCCGCCGCTCCGGCAGGTGCCCGAGGACGGGTGGACCTGTCCGATCTGCAGGCTGAACACCGTGGGTGGTGTCACCGACTGCGTCGGCGAGCTGGAACGGCTGGGCTACTGCTCGCGCCAGGAGCCGGTCGGCTGGGACCGCCACGGGCGCAAGTACTGGTTCCTCTGCCGACGGCTGATCGTCGAGGACCAGAAGGAGGACGCCGACCAGGTGGTGGCGGCGGTGGCCTACTACTACTCCAGTCGGCTGCAGTTTGACGAGCTGCTCGCCTCGCTGGACGCCGAGCACTACGAGAGCGACCTCTGCGCAGCGCTCGCCGAGCTGAAGGGCGAAATCTACCGGCAGATGACGATCACCGAGCGGCTGACGCGGATGGCGAAGGGGGCGCTCTACCGGCGAAAGAGCTACCTCGAGGTGGCGAACGAGGAGCTCTTCAGCAGGCGGGAGGGCAAGCTGAAGCTGAGGCTGGACGAAGCCGAGGAGGAGGAGGAGAAGGCGGCTCTGCAGGAGCAGCTGGCCGAGCTGGAGGCGAAGTTGGCCGTCGAGGAGGTGGGCGATGATCGAACCACTTCAACCATTGCAGCGGACGGCAGCGGAGTGCTCACCCGCCTGAAGACTGGGACCATTCAGCCGAAGACCGTCTCGATGGACAGCTTTAAGAATCGCATCCACTCCTACAACAACTTTAGTGCCGTGCGGGCGGACGAGGAGACGGTGATCTACCTGAAGGAGGAGACGGTGAGTTTGGCGAATGAAGGAGACGGCAGCAACAACAACTCCCAAACGCAAGTCAGCCTGACGCGGAGGCCACGAAAGACGCTGCCGGCCACCTTCCTCGCCGAAAGCCTCTTCAAGCTGGGCCTGGAGGGCAACTACCGCCAGTACCAGAACATCTACTCGCTGAACAAGTTCGCGCTGAGCAAGAAGCAGCTGGAGGAGGAGCGCCTGAAGCGGCGCGGCCTCAGCCACCGCTTCAGCCTGACGCCCACCTCGGAGCTGAAGTGGGCGACCTACAGCCACATCAGCACCGCCCTGCCCGCCACCACCGTCTACGGCACGCGCTCCACGGTGGTGAACGTCCTCCGGCAGGCGGTGCTCTACCTCGAGTCGCAGCTGCCCGCCATGCTCCTCCACCCGGTCTGGCACCAGGGCAATCGGCGGGCGGCGTTCACGCGCGCCGTGGCGCAGTGCGCCGAGCCGGCGGACTTTGCCGCCGTCCTCCAGACGCTCGAGTCGGCGATGAAGCCGGTCCTGCTTAACGGCCACTGGTTCGAGGCGATCGGCTTTGGCGCCGGCATCCAGCGCAGCGTCTTCTCCGAGCGAGAGGAGGCGAAGAAGCGGAAGGATCGTTTTTGCGGCGGGGCGGCAAGCAGTGCCCTCGCCCAGGAGAACATGACGGCGGAGAATGAGCTGGCGGCCATTGCCGCGGGCCGCAGCTCCGCCGTGGCGCTGGCCGCCGGCGTTGGCGTCCGCCTCGTCTGCGGCAAGCTGAAGCACCAGATTTGGAAGCAGAAGGGCGAGGAGTACCGCCTCAGTGGCATTGGCGGCTGGCAGTGGGTCAGCTCCACGCGGGTCAGGAGGCCGCAGGAGCACTCGGAGAGGGCCACTGGGAAGAAGGAGGAGGGGGAGGAGGAGAAGGCGGCCACTGAAGAAGAGGCAATGGAGGCAACCGATGATGTGGAACCGTCAGCAGTGATAGACATCTCCGCAGCTTTAAGTGATGAGACGCCGGCCAGGGGCCGAAAATACTCAAAGGTGATCAGCAGCAGCAGCAGCAGCAAGGCCTCTTCCCGACTGGATTCACTACTTAAGACGCGTCTTGATATGTACGCATTTGATAAGCGGCAGGAGAAGGAGGAGGCGGTTGCTGCTGCTAAGAAAGCCGAAGAGGAGCAGAAAACTGATAAAGCAACTAACTCTGGCGATTCTTCAACGTACCGCTGCTACTCAACTCTCTGTCATTCTGCCGGGCAATCTTCTCAACAGCTGAAATGCTACTCATCACTTTGCATCTACCAAAAAGCCACCAACAGCTCTGTGAAAGAGGAGGCAAATGAAGCAGTGGTAGAACAAAAACTATCACCCCTCGACGACACCGCCGAGCACGTCGATCTAGTGGAGGTGAAGGCGGTGGGCGTATCCACTGTCCCCTCGCCCGTCAAGAAGATTGTGCCCTTCAAGAGCGACCTCCTGCCGACCAGCCGTTTCATGGTGGGCGAAGGCGGTGGCGGCGGCGTCAAGTACAAGAGCATGCTCATTCTGCCGCTGTACGAGATGCGCAAGCTGGGCAGAAACGGCGGCCTCCGCGAGGTGATCGGCTTCAACTACGTCTGCAAGTCGAACAACGTCAACTGGCCGTACGGACACACGCCCCGGCCCAGCCTCCGCCTGATGTGGCTCTGGCGGACGGCCTGTCTGGGCTCGCTGCACGCCGTCGCCCACCAGCTGCGCGTCCTCTGGGCGGCCATTCGCTGGGACGACATTCAGGAGATGCTGGCGAAGCCGCCCGCCAGCTCCGCCGTGAAGACGATCACCACGGAGAGCGAGGTGACCACCGTGGAGATTCTCCGGCGGCGTGACTTGCCGCCCTTTGGCCTTCGCTCGCAGTACCTGATGAGGAAGATCATCGTGCCGATTGACCTGCCCAGCACGCCCAGCAGTCGCGAGGTGTCCACGCCCAGTCGAAGTGGTCTGCGACAGCGAAAGCGACCGGTCTCGCCGCCGGTGAAGGGCCCCCGCATGGAGGAGACCTGGCTGAATGAGGAGGAGCTGGAGCTGTGGGAGATTCGCCACTTTGCCGAGAGGGCGTCCATGGAGGAGCGCCGGAAGCAGATTGAGCAGCGGGCGAAGGCGGCTGCTGAGCTGAGGAAGAGCAATGCTGCTTCAACGCCAGCTTCAGCCAAACTGGTCAATGGGGCGAAAAACAGCACCTCCACCCCCAGCACCCCCATCAGCACCAATGCCAGCCCTCTGAACACGAAGCAGGCCATCAGCTCTCGCCTGTCGAGCATCTTCCAGAACCGAGCCG
>JAALOO010000833.1_pt1 | contig 25302 bp, 16 predicted proteins | sample 7257641 | NCBI WGS metagenome assembly JAALOO01 (sample SAMN14085613, study PRJNA598686) | mite metagenome | biome: ENVO:01001000; feature: ENVO:01001002; material: ENVO:01001226; isolation source: single female mite from University of Michigan culture on fish food culture... ...
TCTCTCTCTCTCTCTCTCTCTCTCTCTCTCTCTCTCTCTCTCTCTCTCTTTCAGAACTTGTATACACTGAGTTTGTAAAAAGCTGAAAAACGGTGTTGAGCAAAACTTGACGCTAACTTGAAGCGAAAAGTGCACACAATTTAATTGAATTCATTTTGAGTGTTCTTCTGGCTCTTCTTCTGTGGTACTTCTTTGAAGTGACTTCTTTTGATTTTCCGATTTCTCAGCCACTGCAGTCTGTGCAGACAATTTCGGCAGAAGATGGTCCAGTCTTTGTGCCTAAGTGGGCTTAGTTGCCTGCAAATATCTGACAATCGATGCAAATGGCAAACAAAGTCGCGACTGAAATAATGGTGTTGGCCACACTTCATTTCAGTTGTCTTTCAGTGGCCTTATCTGGCTCACTCTCGCTCTGTGATGAGATCTGACGTGTGCGCACTCATCTTTGCAGACCTCCTCATTTCTTGACTTTCTTAGCATGTAAATGCGAACTGCTGCTGTTTGCCACTTTGTTTTCCAATTTAGCAGCCACTTTTGAGCTCCTTTGATTGTCTGTTTTTATCGATTTGTTGTTATGTTTCCCTTTTCTTCTCTGCGAATTCCAAGGGCCATTCTCTAAAATCGATTTCAGTGTCAATCATCCTTGCAGACGGAAGGGAAATGATGACCACCACCTACAACCGGTGCTCTCTTTTTCTAGAGCTGCTCGCGCACTGCCTCATTGACCCAAGGTGCCGGTGCACAGAAAAAAAATGAGGGTCGGCTTTTCAATTAGCAGTGAAAGGCAAAGCAAAGCAAGATGTTCAGATGGGCCAAAGACTAGTCCCTGAAGGCTGATTACGCTATGCCCCGCAGTGGAAGTGCCTAGTGGACGCGCGACCAGTCACCACCGCTGGCACTTCATTTGACTGCCACCACCAGCACAAAGCCAAAACACACCGAACACTGAGCAATTTTTCAAGTGTCCGATCGTGTGATCGATATTCAGAGAGCAATTAATTTTCTGCGTCGTGCTTGCTGTTGTGCAAGTCACACTGCTGTAGGTCCACGACCATTCCACCGGTGGTCATTTAATTGGTAGTTCATAAGAGGAGGAAGAAAAAACAATCCCCACAAGTGAAGGGACACTTTACATAACCGAGAGGGAGGGAAATGGGAGAGAGAAAGAGAGAGTTCTCAGTTGCTTCATTTTTTCCACTTTACTTCCAACTACTGAACTGTTTACTGCTAGCTTATTTCTTTCAGCTAATAGTTTAGGTTTTTTCATCTAATTTATTGCCTTGCTTCACTTTTCGGCCTACCACTTTGGAGGTGATTGCACTGTACCACCACACAGTTGATCTTTATCTTTAGCTTTTCTCAACTCATTGCGGTGCACTTTGTCGCTGGCCGACTACCACCACTACTACCACTACTACTACTTAGGCCAAATTCAATTAATCGGCCGGCCAACGGTGCGGCCCCAACTAATGATGTCATTTTGGTAGTTTGTGTATTTGTGTGCGTGTGTTTGACTTGTTCTATGCGTTTATTATGCATAAACATGGAAACACGAACTGGCTGACTTGCTGGAAGCCAAACAAGCGAACAAGTGGAATTTGTACTGGCAATGTCATTGTTTGTCTGCTCTTCCAGGATTAGCTTCTTACTCTCTCAGCATGTTCTTCTGGCTACATGTTCATTGCAACAATCTAAGCAAGGGTGCGTCCTGTAGGGTTAATGAAATTTGACTGTACTCACTTCTGTGTCTGTTCTTTCTTCTCTGCCATGGCCTCCTCTGCTTTCTCTCTGCTGGAAATGGTAAACAGAACCGAGTGATCACTCAACTGATTCACTACAACTCAGTCCAGTCACTGTCAGACTGCCTGACTTGCTGCTGATGTCGGAAGAATAGCACTCAGTCAAAGAGTCTTGCTGGATATGCAGTTGCTTAAAATAGGAACTTTCAAATTACAATCTTCTTTCGATAGTCCGGTTTGATAGATTTGTCACAACCTCGGCGTCATTCACTCATCGCTTTCCAATTCACTCTCCCCTTCTCTTTCTCTCTCCTCTGATCATCCACACAATATCAGCATCAGCAGCAGTAAACACGAATAGACACGAGTCGTCTTTTTGAGGTTTTCTGATCTGCCTGGTAATTACTATGATTACCACCCTGTATGCATTTTCTTCATCTTCTTCTTCATCTTCTTTTGGGAACATCATCTGATACGGGCATGCCATCAGTGTGCGGTGAATGCAGCAGCCAACCCGAGCGCATACTGCCAATACTTTGAGCAGAGTCACGTTTGTTTGCATGTGTGTCTTGTGCACTTGTGCCGGCACTTGTACCTCACCTTTGCCCTCCACTATACAGCCCTCAACAGACGCTCTTTCTCCTTCTTGCGGCACAATCTGATTTAATAATAATAAATTTTTCAATCAAATTTTGCCAGCACGCCTAGTCACTTAATCAACTACTCAGCAGTTTGCCTGCTTGATTGAGCTGCCAGCAAATTAGTTGTAGAGTAGCGCTCGTACCAATCTCATCTCTTCTTCAGAGATGCTTCTCAATGAACTTTCTCCGACCTTTAACTAGACGAAGAAAGTATTTATCAATTTGTTTTGCCAGACTTGCCATTTAGCATTTGACCAGTCATTATCATCGTCTTGTACTCCTCGCAATTTACTACTTTTTCGGAGTTGTCGGCAACAACAATCGCTCTAATATTGTACCAAATGCCCTCAAATAAAACTAATATTTTTATGGCTCCTCAGCAGTGCTTCTGTTTGCAGGGCAATAGGAGCGCCAATTCTCCTGAATGAGAAGTAAGGTTGCTCAGAAGTAAGGCACCTCAACTCTTTGCAGTGGTGCACTTGCATTCTCTGTTTACAGTGCCACCAGTCAGCGCAATCTTAGGGCCACCCTGCCGTTGGAGAGTGTGCCTGTGTGTCTTTTGTGGCGAGCACTTCCTTTGCTTTCCTCGTAGTTTCACTCGTTCTTAAGGCAATTAGCATTGTTTGCTGACACTTGGTGACACCGCCAATCTGTACCACTGCCAACCGTGTAAACAGACGGACCAGGCGCAGGCAACTGTCTAAACACACACTGTCATGTGTCAATGACAAGTCACCGAGGAATTGACAGAAGAAGCGCAGAATTTATGTAGCCCCGCACTGCGGCAAGGTGTTTTAGCCTTTTTTCCTTTTTATTGAGTGCAAGGGCCCTGCTTTGCTTGCTTTATGCGTTCAAGGAATTCGATAAACAACAGCAGGCATTTTTCTAAATCTTTTTCCAAAACAAAATATCTTAGAATCGGTTGGTAGTAAAACTATTGATCATATTAATGCATTTGTGTTGATTCTGTTTAATGTCATTTAAGAAAAAATTTTGATATAGTTCCTTTGTCAATGTGTCTTTTTATAATTAACTAAGAATAAGAATTTTGATGTAGACAATGACAGCAAAAACAGAACATTGGAAGCACATCAAGTGTGGTCAGTTTTTTCAGCATCCAACTGTACTGCTCGATATTAATCGAATTAGATTTGTGCATGCAGATGACTTGTGGCCCTGAAATATTTGTTATTGATGACTACCAACTTCGGTCCTGGTGCTTGCTGTAACGTTCATCGGCAAATGCCTATCGATCACGCAATGGTAGCCAGAGAGTAGCCAGTGGACGTGCATTATGTGTCGCTGTTTTTGGCATTTCTGTACGCTCACTGGTAATTGATGGACACATTCACAGTGAGCTGCTCTAATGTTATGTCCACTCAAGAACTATTTAGCATTTCTGCATGTTGGTTGTCTCTCATCTTTATGGCCACTACTACCGCATTCGCATTCTCCCACTCTATTGATTGTTTTATCGTCTGCATTCCAGTGGCACTTTTTTGTTGTTGTTGCAGCAGTTGTTGCTGTCTTTCTATTCTTTCTATCTTGTCATTGCCACGCTCTACAATAACTCCAAATTGGCACTCCTGTTTTTTGTGCATGTCTGATTACTGACTAGTTTAGTCGTCAGATGATAGTTGAAAGCTTTAAATTTATTCGTTTTAATTCATTGTCTCACACAAGTGACTTTACTTTTCTTTTCACAAAGTTTTTTTCAGTTTTAAGCTGTAATCTTGTTTCTTCTTATTTAATCTTTGCATCGCTTTATGATCAATTTTAAATGATGATCTGAGGGCATCATTTTCATAGTTTACAGAGGAAAATCATGCTAAACAAGTCATACCTGTATCTCTGTTTTTGAGTTTTTATCCAAATTTTTGTCAGTTTTTAAGCAAACTTCTGTGCTTGCAAAGTCACTGCTAATGTCGTGCTATGTCTTTATGTGTCATTGACTGACCCACCTGAGCACCTGAGCACCACCCAATGAATTCACCTTGTGTGCCGCACTGGCCGTGCAAACTGCCTCATATGGCCTGTTTGAGCGACTGTTGTAATCTCGTTCAGTGGCAGCCACTGCAGCACTGGATAGCACAAGGGAGAAATAGTTTGATCGTGTTCACCTCTCCACTGGCTTATCTTAATTTGTCTTGTTGACGCTACTGTCGCGGTCGCGATTGATGAGAGGAACACTGCTCGACACTCTGATCAGCCAGTACGCCTGCCTCTCTTCATCTCCTTTCGCCAGTGCCGAGCACACAGACAAATGGATAAAGGACGACGACGACGACGACGACGACGGATGGATAGATGGTTGGACAGGGGGACGAGAAAGATTGGCCGAGATTAAGTGCCACCAATAAAACGGTGACCGAGCTGACCACAGCCACTGCGCTGCTGACCGCTGCCTACTGCCTACTACCATGCTGACCAAGTCAGTAGCGACCACTGATTTGGTGCTGCTGATTGGTGCTGGCAGTAGTCGGGCGATTCACTGCTCAGATAGCTCCACTCGGAAGGGACAGTGGCCCTTCACTGCAGTGGACCACCAAGCTGACCGATAGGCGGTGACAGCTAACGGTGAAGGTTTTTTGTTGTAGTGTAGGCGCCATGTCAAGCCACTGTGACAGTTTATCATTTGAGAGCTAACCAGGTAACCAGCCAACTTTTAAAGTCTTGCTACATTGAACTTACTCGCAACACACTCAATTGAATTTTAAGCTTTAATTAAACAAATTGACTGTTAATTACTACATAATTTGATCATATCGTTGCCAGTCAATCAAGTTCTGCTGTGTTTTGACAAAAATGTTTATGCGTCGTTTAATCTACATAATAAAATATTGTATTGATAACTTTTTTTACAAATTGCAAGTAAAGTAGACTTTTTGCGTACTTTTTTAGCATGAAAGTACTTTTCAACAAAATAATAAAAATTTAAAAATAATTAAATTTATTTTATTTTTAAAAATAAAGATTGCGCAAATTATTTTAAGAAATGTCAATTTGATTTTTCTTGTTTGTTCAGCTAACAAGCCATTTTATATTAAAATTAGCTCAAACTTTTTGAATTATTTGTTTTTTATTATTTTTATAATTTATTAAAAGCTACACAAGTTTAAAAAATAGTTTTTAGCATTTTTATTTTTAATAAAAAGCTTTACGTTAAAAATATTTTTTATTTACAGGTATTTACTGAAAATTTAATTTACGAAAGTTAAACTTTAAATGCTGCAACCTTACATCAATGACTCTCTTCAACTGTTTGTGTGCCTCACTGTCATCAATATCAACGTAAACCCAGCAAATTGACTCAACATTGACCGAACATCATTTGGAAGTGAAAATCCTCATTGTGGCGCCACTAGCTGGCCATTGCCTTTCTAGTTATTATTCGTTTGTACCGAGCAGTCCGCAACCATATTTGGCCAAGTAGTGCCCGAGGAGCAGAGCCCTAAGCTGGTGCGGCAAGTGGCACAGAAAGTGCACCACAGTTTGGCTCGACAGCTCTGCCAGCTACAGCCGCTTCTGGTGTTGCTGGTGCCGTCCTGGCTTCGACCACTTCCTGGCACCAGAGCACGGCAACAGCAGCAGCAGCAGCCGCTTCTGCCCAGCCTCGCCCACGCCCCCAGCTCATCGCTCCGCACTCGCATCATGTCATCGATCACCGCCATGCACTTCTTCACACTCGCCCTCCTCTGCTTCATCCTCCTGGGCGTCCACTATGGCGACGCATTCAACGAGGAGTACGGCGTACAGCTGTCCTTCTGTCCGCAGGAGTGCGACTGCCAGGGACTCACCATTGACTGTGCGCGCCGGGGACTGGCCTACCTTCCCAAGCCACTGCCAGAAGACGTCAGGAGACTGTGAGTACCTCTTTACCTTTACCTTTCTTAACTTTACATTTTTTTGCATGACATAAAGCTGCCAGTGAAGTCTGTTTAGTAGTCACTGGTGGACGGTGCTTTTCAGCCATTTACGCACAGTTTGTGTTCTCTGGTCAAATCATTCATCTCAGCCTTGTTGACCTGTTAAAAAGCTAACGCGCAGAACCTTTGATCTATTATCTCATTAATTTTGATCAACAGTAGCTGTGTAGCTGAACAGTTGAAGTGATTCGCCTTGACAGAAGCCCCAATCACGCGATGCTCATTAATCAAAAGCATAAATGGACATTGCCTAATTGAACCTATCGTTAAGAGACCTAACAGAGCATTGAGCACTTTGTTTCACTTTTGGTTGTCCAATGTACAGAGTGGCTGGCCTTGTTTGTTTCACTCCCTTAATTGAATTTCCGTTCCACTGGCGGAAGCATTGCGTTTGTGCAAATGCATTTTGCAACCCCCTTGCAAGAGGAGACACACGCACACTCTTCAACTGTTGGTTGTCACTTTTTTATTTACGTTATACTATTAATTATGTTTACTTTAGAAACTTATTCAACGATTGAAACAAATATTCAGAAAAGAAAGTTACAAAATTTAAAAGTTTGAACTTTTTTAGACATTTTTGTTATAGGCATCTGTATGTGACAACAATTTTTTTTGAAATAAGCAACATTCAAGAATTAGCACTGATTAATCCATACAGTTTGCGGGGATTATATCGTTGGCTAAGGTGATTAGCCAGTGCTAGAGGCAGTTGTGCCTTGCATTGCTAATCAGGGACTGCTTTGGTACCGCAAGCCCCAATCGGCCCTTGTTGAGCTATATTTGTCTCTCAAAACAAAATACTTCATAACCTCTATTTCTCCTCTTCACACACGCACACAAACAAGACTCTTTTTTATTCCTGCGCTATGCTTTCTTTCAAAATTAAATTGCGCCAATTGTTCTCGCCTCTCTGTACAACTGGGTGCTATTGTTACTGTTTTGGTTTGATTGCGCAATCACAGTTTCAGAGTAATACGAGTTTCCAACAAATGAGCATTCTACTCTGACACTTTCACTACTCCATTTTACCGTTATACTTTGAATGTTTAACTAGAACGCCACCCTGCCACACTGTACTACTTCATCCTCAGGCACCACTAATTGACTATAAATGTGAAACTGATCCTTATTCAATAGTTTTTTTGTTGAACTTTAAATAAAAACCGTTTTTAACATTTGGGCGACGGTTAGCAATTTTATTTTTATACAAGCAAATTCAAAAACATTTTTTATTAGTGACAAAATTGGTTACCTCGATCATTGTCTGTCTGTCTTTTGAAGTGTCGGCCTGAAAAAAAGTTTAATGCTTGAACCGCTTTAGGCACCTTTGTGCCCCTCACAGACGGTGACTTATGCGTCCCACTTACCACTGAAGCATTTGTCTTTTGACCATTTGACAGACAATTTTAGTGAGAACTATTAGTTGGCTTTTGTTGCTTTTTGGGCATTCAGCGACAAAAAAAATCTCTTAAAGAGTTTACTGACACTCGACTACTGTCAAACACTCGCTGACGCCACTTTAACAGTTTCTGCCTTTTATTTGTACTTTGTTCATGTTTCTTCTTCTTCTTCTCTTTTTTTTCCTCTGGTGTTTTCAAGCTATTTATGACAAATTTATGACCGATTCCTTGATTGTACCCTTGCCTTGCCTTACGCTGACGCGTTCCATTCACCATTTTCCCTTTTTAAGTATTGCCGGCGTTTATAGCCTGCTTTCTCAATTTTGTGTATCGATTTAGCTGGAGACAACAGGAGACAACAAGGCCACTAGTGAGGCACTATCACCACCACCACCACCACTAGTATTACCGCCACTAGCGTTAAAGTGCTCCAGCACCAATAAACTTGTTCCCAGCAGACATACTTTGCTGCAGCGCCAACAGGCCTATTATCGACGGTAATTTGTCGATTATCATTGAGTTCGACGATGACGACGACGGCGACTACAACTCTAATGGGACTCTCTTGCACTACAGCACTACTGGTCAAGTCAAACGGTTCCGTTTCCCGCCAACTTTACTTGTCACCACCATTTGACGCAAAACTGCAGACCCTTTGATATGAAGAGAGCAAGGAATATCTCTAGTCTTTGTTTTATTGCCTTTTTGTTCTAGTAGTAGCTGGTACGAGAGTTTTTTTATTTAATGTCTCGTTTAAATGTTCATTTGACGGTAGTTTGATCATTTTTGGCAGCAGCAAACCCACCAGCTCGGTACTTGGCGTGCTTCACATTTTTAATTGTTGTTCGTCTGGGGAATTGAAAAGATATATAAAGCTCGTAAACAAGGTGACAAACACACACACTGGGCTTGGCGTACACTCCTTTTGCCAAAAATTGCTCATTCACTGGCCACCAAAAGCCAATGAGCCTTTTTTTAAAGCAAATCTAAATTGCTAACTCGTATTGTTTTATGAGTCCGATGAATGGATTCATTAGCTGTTAATAGTCGTACTTTGCAATTTTGTGTTTTAATTAAATTGGATACTATTTTGCAGACATTTTCACAAATGCTTTTTAACTTGATAAAATTGTTGCTGCAATAGTGAAAAAACGCATTGTAATGTTAGTTCGCTAGCTGTCTGAATGATTGATTTGTGGATGGCAGTATCTGAACAGAATTTAAGGTATATTTCATTTGCGCTATCTCTATCTTTATCAAACTTTTCAAAAGCAAAAGTAGACTGTGTGAAATTATTTTCAAAGTCAGGTAGCACATACTTTCTCATTTCTATAAAGTTTGCAACAATTTAAAGGCAGTTTAATTGTCAAGCTCTAATCTTGGGTGCGATCTTAAAAAAAGATTTTTATGCGGGCACATATCGCTGACACATCGACCCATGCAATAAATAGCGGTAATTGAGGCTGTCCCATTAGTTGACACCACAGTGACTGCACTCTCTCTATTTATCCTTACCTCCTCTGGTGATATTTCAAAATATATAATTCCGAATATCGCCGCACACATACACACTTAGTGTCTGTTGTTGTTTTTCCTTATTAACAGCAACTTTTTTTTGGGGAGATTCTCATAATTTATTATTACCCTAACTTGTTAACTCTTGTAGCTGGAATTTTCTTGGCACTTGTCACCCTGTGCATGCAGTGTCTAATTGGCGCTAAGCGCACTTCAGACTCCCTTTGAAAGCTGCTCTCTATTCGGAATGAGATGCGAATCGAGATTGCCAGTGCCTGTCTGTCTGTGTTTGTGAGCCGGCACTGCTTACCAACTTATACGGAACTGGGATGAACAGTTTAGTCCTTCCTCATGCAAATTCATTGCTTCTTGCACCGCTTTTGCAAAGCAAATCAAATTCTGTTTTTCCGAATGCCTTTTAGTTTTTTCTCCTTTTCAACGGTGCCAATTTACGGGATCGAGCACCCAAGCTCTCTCCCTTTTCGTGTACATTCTCCGTTTTTTATTTCTTGTGCTGACTTTTATTATTACTAACTCACTTCTTTAGAGAGCAGCAATTAAAGCGACAACTGAAGCTATAGTAACGACATTTAGTTCTCGCTTTTTTATTCAATAGACTTACTTTCTAAATGAGCAGATTCTTATTTCGGCAACATAAGTTAGCTTATTTAATTGGAGAATTGCTTGCCAAAAAAGTTGCACTTTTACTACATTTTATTTGAATAAGTTAAAGAAACTCAAGTCTAGACCAATGGACTGCAATTTTTACTATATCAAAACAGTTTTTTCTCAAGATTTTTTAACAATTTTGATGATAAAATTTATTGAAATATATTCAATGTAAACGTTTTTTCAGTAGTTTTTCTTTTAAAAAATTTTATTTTTATGTCTAGCAATAATTTTAATTTTGTAAGTTAAACAAAATTAAAAATTGAAATTTTGGCACAATTTATTATTGTCTTGGACTGTGAACCGTTTGAGCCACCACCAAAAGTCTGAATTTAAAATGGCTTTAATTGAAGTTGATTGGTGCACTTAAACGGGCTAAGAACTGCTGCCGAACAATGATTTATTATTTATTGTTTAGTTTCTTCACTTCCTTTTTTTGTGCCAAGATCGTTTCAGCATTTTTTCAACAAAGTTAATTTAGTGAATTAATTTGTTGAAATATTTACTTTAAATTTGCACTACTTCAATTGATTGTTACTGGTCGTGTGGCCTTGACTTCAAGTCATTGACTTGCCTTCACTTGGCATTACTCTCACTCTCTTGCTCTCAAGTCAGTTTTGCTATACTTTTGATTGGCGATAATTTAAAGTCATTGCAACTCAGCAAAGCAGACTGCCCATAAATATCCGTTGCCATTCGGAGAGCTGCCGTCTGTGTGCCTCCAATCGCCTTTTTATTGATGTCTTTTTTAATTTTACTCTTAGAGCCATCAATAATAACTATAGTTTAAAAATAATAAATTCTTGTTCAGCTTCACGGTAGAGAAAGTGTTTGAAACGCATCAGGATGACCTATGATGCATGAAATCTGGCAATTAGTTTAACTTCCGGTTACTGAAAAAACTCTCACACTTGGCCACCTTTCTTTTCTGTTTTTTATTTGCTTTTACTAACTGTTTGCTCTACTTTGTGGCTTACTGTAAAGTTATTTCAAGCATTTTACAGAATTTGCCGACAATGTTCTTTTGTGAACTGAATTCTTTTAGAATGTTCTATCTAAATACAGTGGTCTCATTTGAATGAGCAGAAGTTCTGTAAGCAGCCAGCACTAATTGCGAACACTCGTCAGTTGCGTGACTGGTAACAATTAGTCAGATGACCATGTCGATCTTGTCGTGTCACTAAGCGCATCTTTTATGCTCGGTTTCCATTGCTTTCCCGTTCACTCTCTCCCTTTCATTTGCGATTACACTCGTTTGAGCTGTGCTGTACTTTTTCTTTATGCCGACTCGCATGTTTGGACTTGTTATGGGCAAAATTAAATTTCTGCAGACAAAGCCTTTGTGCTCCTTTTTCTTGCTTTCTCTGCAGTCAGACAATATTTCCATTTTTGGTTGAGCCAATTTAGGAATTCTATTGTGCGCTATTTGATAGTGTGGCGACTGGCAAGTTAGGCGACCAATTCTACAACTCTGATGACTTGTAGGCAAATTGCACTCGTTTAGTCGATGGCTCCTTTGCAGCAACAGCAGCAGCAGCAGCAAATGCTCGTCACTCTCATCTAATTGACCGACCAGGGCGTCCGTAATCGTCCTGTCTAGGTAAACAAGGCTCAACGGCAGTATTGACCGCAGTTTGTATATGGCCATGATGGTAGCAGTGCAGCTTAGTAATGGCCACCATTTGCTACATGCACATTATCGCCCTGATAGGTTAGGAAAGAGATGACTGTGCCCACTTTAATCGAGCTGTCTCGAGCCAAATTAGACGACCGCCAATGGGTTCCACTTTAATGTAGCCTTTGTTGGCGCCTGCTCGCCTGCCTGCCTGCCTGCCCGTCAACCGTTGTCTGCTACCCTAACTTTAAACATTTTTGCAAGCAAACTGATCAACGAGTTAAGTCGATGGTGGTCACTTCAAACCTTCAAGCCTGCTGGCCAGTTTGTGCAACTGATCACCACAACTGATACCCGTTCACTTTCATGATTATACACTGCGTAAATCATTCCAATGTTTGTGGCGGACAGTTTATTGACAAAGAGAACTGGTACACTTTTTGAAGCACAACTATTGTGGTAGAGTTGTGGTAAAGATTGTGCTCAGTGTTAACGGGCTCACACTTGATTGATACCTTTAGCATGATCTCTCGACGAGTTTGCATAGTTTTGCATAATTAAGCATCTACTTCATCAGTGCAAGAGTAGGCCAAAGCTCATCAGCCATCATCAGAGTGACCTGCTGGGGCATCATCAGCTTCATCAGCAGCCCTCATCAGTGTGCCTTCTACCTACTACCTTGCGGTGCTGCTGCAATTGAATCTCTTGTTTGCACTTGTGTGCATTTCTCAGCATCCTTGATTGGCTCAATTGGTGTAGAGCATCTTTGAAGCATCCAATGACTGTTAATGTACACCTCACTGCTCGCATCAACTTTCGTTTGTCATTAGCACCGAACGTGCTTGCCGCTCTACCTGCCGCATATACTTTGCTCGACTTTCCAGCATCTTGACTGGCGTCACTTCTCATTTATTTATCGTCAGCTTTTCACTGTTTATTTACTTTGTCATTGTGGCTGCCATTTTTCTTCCACTCGTAGACACATTTCCTCTATCTTTAGAGTATAATTTATAATGACCAATTAAGACACTCACGACTGCGGCTAAAAAGCGATCAAGAAGTGTGCAGACAAAGATAAAGCCACAGCTCTCTGAGATTCAATTTTAATTTCAACTTAATTCCACCTTGTTTGCCGTTGATGACAGTGTAATTCAATTTAATTTGTGTGCGCCACTGACTTTGTTTGTTTACCCTTGTGATTACCATAAATTATTGTCCAAACTTTCGCTTGAGCAAGATTCAGCAAACGCAATGCTTTCTTTCTTTTGTAGTTTGCAAAAAGCACACTGCTAAAAGTCACAAGAAGTTCCATTACCTACACTGCCAGAACCTATATCACGTGCACTTTCACAAGGTCACACGACCGCAGATGCATGCTAATTTGACTATGTGGTAATTTCAGTGTGATAATTTTAATTTGGTGACAAACGAATCGTTGAAAAGGCAACCGTAGCTGGCCGTAATGACCTGGCAAGGGCTGCTGCTGATCGTGCTACTGCCACGCGGAAATGCCAGTTCCAAGTGCAGTGTGAGAGTGCAAAGGAGCGCATCATTTGGCTGGCATCTACCTCCGCAGGCACATTTCATCGTGCAGCAAGTGCAGCCTAATTGAGCTCTAATAGTTAGTTAGTGTTCGCTTTTGTTCTACCCACAGACCGACAGTTCACTGTTGCAGAGGACTGTGCACTTGTCATTACTTCTCATGCGGCTGTCTCATCACCGAGCTACTGATTGGCATCACTTGTGCCGAGCACATCAATCGCAAATTCTGCAAATTGAATTGGGCTGCTGAGTTGTGTGCACTTCACAGGGTGCACTTTACTTTACTCCGATGATCACTGCGGCGGCGGCCTCGTCAGTGCTGCTCAACTTGAACTGCTCATCTGGTTGAGCACTTTGTTTTCTAAGATCCATCCTCAAGAAGGACAATCGCCTGAGAAGCACTGCAGTAGGTCGCTGCCATTCACCCTAATTTGATTTGCAGTCGATCGTTCTGCGGATCGGCCTATCTCCCGCTGAAATGCTCCTTACACAATTGCATTCACTAGTTGTTTGTTTGCAGTGAATTCGATTAGCATAATTTGCTTGTGTGTGTTTCATCTCGTCACCGATTCTATCTTTCTTTCATTCATTGGTTCATTCATTGTCGGTGTGCAAACTTGTTTCACTTTACGGTTTAATTACACTAGATTGCATTGTTTTGTAATTAATTTTATCCATTCCTAGCACGGTGTTTTTTTACCAAATGGTGTCGCCTAATGGATGATTACAAAAGAAAAAAACAGAATTAGAATCAGCAACTCACTTTCTTTCATTTGCCTGCATCACTTTTTTTGGTAACAATGCTTTCATGCTCCGTATTGTTTCAAAAATTAGAAACAAACCTGATTGCTGTTCATCACTATTTATACCACTCAAGTTTTGAGCGTATTGAAACTTTCTTTAGAAACATTTGATTCAATTAGACAATTCTTCATAGCATTGTTTTTCCTTTGCACATTGAGTCAACTGACAAAGTTTGAGCAAAGTTTTTATTTTGTCTTACGTCTTTTAGTCGCCGGTGTTATATAGTCGAAAAAGACATTATTTAATTAATACGCTCGTATGTTTGCAATTTGTTCGCTTCACTGAATGATGTCGACCCTCTTAGTGTGCCTGTTTCCCGAGAAAAATGCACTTTGGTTAATTTGTCATTTTCATTGAGTTTATTTAAAAACGACAACATTTGAGTCACATTAGCACAAGAAAAGCGAGGAAAGAAAGAAATTGCAAATAATTTTTGCAAGGGCAACGACAGCCCAATTTTGATGTGGCCCAGTTCGATGATTATCCATTTAGGTTTGGCATCTGCCTAATGTTCCATGGCGAGATCTATTTGGCCGATTGGATGCACTCACTCTTCCTTGGTAGCTGCGTCGAAGATCGCAAGGGTCGTCTCTTTTTTCTTCTTCCACAAAATACTGAGCATCCTCCACAAGGATGCTGCTCAGTCTCTTCTCTACTCAATCTGTGTTGAGTTTCCTTTTTGTCTTCAACTTTGCTTATCTTCAACCGGGCAACATAACGCAATAAATAACAATAAAGGCCCTACCACCACCAGGCAGTTTGGTTCGCCTGTGCCATTGACTGCTGGGAAGCACTGCAAAGGGCGCCAATTGCAATGCGAGACACAGGAAAATTAATGTTGCCGATGCGGAGAGAGAAACGATGCACTGTCTTGGCATCCGAGTGATGCCACACTGAGGATGTGGCCTGTCAACGTTGACGACGACGACGGCGGCGACGATGTGGTGGTGGTGCTGGGCAAATCAAGACAAATCTAGTCATAAATCGAGCCAAAAGCGATTAGCTCATTGGGAGCCCCTTTGCTTTCAGTCAACAGTCAACAGTGTGGCAGACGAATTGGCTCACGGTGGACAGACACCACCGACTTGCCGTGAAGCACACCGATCTTTGAATCCTAGTACAACAAAAGGTGAAACACTAGCAATCACTTTCTTTTCTCATTTGCACAAAAGCTTTTCTCACTTTTATTGATTCCAGTCGATTTTGAGAAGTGCTTTTAAAATTTACAGAAAGTGATTTAATGTTGGATAGTGTAATACTTGTGTGATATCTGAATATTTTGTTGTACAGTTTTATGCAGTAGTCAACTCCTGACAGTAGTCTCAGCTGTCTTGGAACATAATTGTGACATATACGACTGCCTCAATGTTCACCACGGCGTCCTCATATATCATCATTTATGTTTTGTTCTACACTATTATTCATTGCCTTCACACTGCTTCCTTGAATATCTCTTCTTCAAGTCTGCTTTTTGTTTCGCACAATCTTTCTGTCTCATTTTCTCCACCTTTTTTCCCAAATATGCCTTGAAATATGTCGACAATTGGGGTTTACTTTTTCTATAACAAATATTGATTTAAGGTTTTTGGTTCCGCTGTGTGAAAGTGGTAGAGATGCAAACAGGTTTGCTACTCGGTCACACAATTCTCCATGCACTGTTTAAACAGCCATTGTCTGGCACTACTAACTGTATTCTAGCTTTTTCTTATCATTTTTTCACTTTATCAAAACTATAACAATCTTTTTTCTTTTTTTCTTTTTTTTTGACAGAAACCTAGAAGGCAACAACCTCACTGCTCTCCACCGAGTGGACTTTCAGCGGTTATCATATCTGAAGCTACTGTAAGTAATGCAATCAAAAATTATTATTTGAAGCTTTTTACCCAATTAAAAGTGATTTGTGTGCGTGTGCGCTTTTTGATTCACGGCGTGCCAAGTGCTTCTAATCTTGTTAGTCAAAAACGATTGAATTTTCACGTTGTTTTAGGTGCATAGACCGTGTAAGAAAAAACAATTTTTCCAATGGTCCGTTTTTTCTGCAAGCAGACATGCTAAACCTGAGGCAAATGAAAAAAAGAAGAGCACTGTTAAATTAGCAAACAAAGTACATTTTGGCAGCATTACGCATAATCTGAAGGGAGGAACACAGACTATGTAGTGCAATCGAATTACCAGAGTTGGCCATGGTCAAGTGAATGACATTTAGTGTAGCGCAGTGCAAGTGCAAGATGTGTAATGAGAAAAAAGTACAAATAACTTGGCAACTTTCTTAATTGCTATGATTTATGAGTGCAGTGTTCTTGCCCGTGCAGGCGGCGCAGCAATTGCAGACGCCGGTGATTTATGCAAGTCCAAAATTGTGCGGTCTACAGACAACCAAAGAGAGAGAGAGAGAGAGAGAGAGAGAGAGTGCAGAGCACCATTTTATTCTTATATTTTGCCACACACCAAGACGTGGAGGAGAAGGATGCCAGCGTGTCTGCACAGATTTATTCGTATAGCGAATCATTTTGTTGATTTATAATGCAAATTAATGCACTACCACTGCGCTCACTGCCCCATGCTCACTGCACCAGTCTCTTTCAAACTATGCTCTTTTGCTGAAGATTGTTGAGTACCGGGCGCCCAGTCAATCTGCCCAGTCAGTTCTACGCCAGCCAGCAGTCCATTAGCGCCCGGCGTACTGTACTGCACATACTGTCCTGACTTTCCTGGCAGATTACCACCACTGGCCACTATTAGTCTTTATTAACGCAGCCAATTTGCATATAAAAAAGTGGCAAGTGTCTTTTTAGCTAGCTTGAAATTATTACCAGTGGCCAGACAGAGTTGGTCTCTGAGCCAAGTTGAGCCGAGCTTTCCTCTCACAGAGCTGACCACGAGTGGGGTAATCAGCACAAGGAGAGTAGCACCTCTTTTACATTTTCTAAAAAGGATGTTGGTGTGGCTCCTGGGTCGATTCAAATTTCTCTGGCAGACAACTGAAATGGCATTCTTTCTCTGTTAACAACTAAACTGTCATCACCGTTTTTACTGCTTCCGAAAATATATTGTATTGGTGTAATCTAATTTTAACATGCAGGCTTCTGTCTAATTAAAGAATCACCAAGTGGAAATCTACTTTATTTGCAAGCATTAGTGCTCATTTGTATAAATATATATTATTTTTGTCTACTTTAAGGGGGGACACCGCGCACTTTTTTACTGCTTTTTCGAATTTTGATTTCGGGGTGGCTATGAGGTTCATGAAAAATGTACTTAATAAGGATTGTTAAGAATTTCATGTAGAACAGTTTTGTGTTGATACTATGGTCCTCCGATGAGTGGGTCGCTGTCGGTAACGACATCAATGTTCTGATCATTTAGGTTCCATTATCTTCAAAACGAGTAATACCAAAAAATTGATCAAGGTGTCAAATGAAAGGTGACTAAATTATCTAGATTTTGGGGGACTCCAAATAATTTTGTTAATTTTGATTATTCAGATATGATTTTTTGAATGATGGTGAACGACGACAAATGACACAAAATACAAAAATGTTAAACTTTGAAATTTTTTTAAAAGAAAAAAATGTAAATTTAAAAAAAGTAAGGCCGCCAAAATCTAGATAATTTTCTCATCTTTCATTTGACACTTTGATCATTTTTGTGGTATTGCCCGTTTTGAAGATAATGGAACCTGCGTAATTCAAGATCATGCTGAAAAAAGCTGTTAACTAGAAAAGAAAACCAAAAGTTCGAAAAAAGTTGCTATGTGCGCGCTGTCCCCCCTTAAAAATATAATTTGCTATTAATGATTACTTTGCTTAACGATAAATTAAAATTTGTTTTTTAAAATAACAAAATTTAAGGAAAACGGCAGTAGGCGCTTTTTGACATTGAAATATTTTTTTACTAAAGCCACTTTTTGATAATTTGGGCAATACTGCCTAAAACTGATTACTGTTTACATTTCAAAATTAGCATTTAAATTAATTTTCAGTTTTGCTGTAGCTCAGTTGAACTAAGAAGACAGTGTTTACTTTTGCACCAATCACACTGACCACTAAAAGCCACACTCACCTTGGCTATAACTTTCATTATTTGCTCTACGGTTAGTTTTTCAAATAGATGTTATTTTTAATATTTGCTTTACAAAAAAGCCTCGGTGAGCAGTCAACGTTGAGAAAAGCAAGGCAACTAATTTGTTGCTTGCTCTGCAAAAAGTTGGTCGACCACAGTTTTGAGAAGACAACATAAGCCAATCTATTGAAACTGTCTGAATCTGAAAGCGATCATCAACTGAATTGAAAGTGTTCTTTTACATGCATTGACCACACAGGCGAATTATTTCATTGAGCTCAAAGTCCTCTTTCGCTCTTTTCTCCACTAGAAACTGAGTTTTGCCATAAGGCAGTTCACATAAACAGAAGGCAAAATCATCCCATGCTGACACTGAATTCTTCAGCAAGCTCAGCATTTGATGCTCAGCAAGTGCGTTTAGTTTAACTGGCAGTGAGAACTTCCGGTTAGAAGCATACGACTGCGCCAAAGGGTGCGCATGTCAAAACAAAGGCGCCCGCTGTTACGATCACTGGCCGCATAAATCATCGCCTAGTCGAATCTATAAATAGGCCAATTATTAATGAAGGCCAGTTATTAATTATCGACAGTTTTCTCTGCATTCTCACTCGGCGACGTTATAATCTGATAGGCCCTTTACTGTTAACTCCTTTAGAATTGCTTTAAGTTTCTCAAGATTTCCTTTTGTCTTTTTTGCCTTCTTTCTTTTTTTGGAGTTTTCTTTTGTGCGATCACAGTTTAGTAAAGACCCAGCAAAAAGACAGTGCGTTTCAAAGTCTCAGCCACTTTTCATATTGAGACCTTTTGCTAATAAATTAATGATTCATTGAATGCGCTCCTGCATTCTTAACTGGCAATATATAAATCATTAATAAGCAGCCAGTCACCGAACTTCAAAGATAAACACAGACACAAGCAGCGTTTGTTGAATTTACCACTAATAAGATTCACTGTGGGATCGTGGAGAATAAATATATATATTTGTTTCAAACAATGAATTTTCTTTTGTTTGCCAATTCAGGTCTTTTGGTGAAATTGTTTTAAAATGATTGCTAATACAAAAAAAGTGTGTTTGTTTGACATCTTTAAGTACGTTTCTGTTGCACACACGGAAGTTTAGTCTGCTTAAAAGTCATATGATTAATGGTCACTTGATCTGCTTGGGACTAGTTACAAAACATTTGTTTTTTACTTGCCAAAGTTTGACCAAGCACCTGAATTATTTTGTGGTAAAATATTGTCATTTTAATTGCACTCACATTTGATTGTAAATTTAAAAAAGTGAAAAAGTGGCATCTCAATTTTATTAGTATGACTGTAACTGTAAATTATTAAGACGACCCTGAAGTCAACTAGAGGCACACCGACTTTCGAATGACATGCCAGCGGCAAAGTGTTTTGCATCGATGCAGTGCCCATTGACTGCTACTAGTTTTGTATCGATAAATAACCCGTCAGTAGCATTGCACAGCATTATTCTCTTTCTTTACTTGTTTGGCGGCATTTGAAGAAAGTGTAGTGAGAGAGCTGTGCACGGACCACAAGCGATTCTCGCCAGTGGACGCATTTTAAATTGCTTCCAGTGGCCGTTAAGGTGTGCGTTCACATAAATTTGCCAACATTTGGAACAGATTGTCCAGTGATGATAGTGCTGCTGTTTGTGGCAATTTGAAGTGAACATAATTTATTATTTACAAAATTGCCTCTTCTTCTTCTTCTTCTTGCTAAAGTTATAAATTGGAAAACTCTTTTTCTACGTTGTGCAATAAAGACAGTAGTTGAGTATATTTTGTTTTTGTTGCCATAATGAGATACAAATGTTTCTAAACAGTGTTTTAACAGCAGTTTGCTGTATGTGTGCTATGCAGAAATCATCAGTGAAGTCATTTCAAATTACCCTTTTTTATTGCAGCCGCATCAGCACATTGTCACACTGGTGTCATTGAGTCATCTCAACGCTGCCTGCTTCAGTGCTTGGCACTTTTTGTAAGACTATCAAACGCTAGTGAGGCCGCAGCAAATGATACACTTCAGTTGAGAATAGGGCGCGCAAGCTGTTTGCAACTCTAGCCACACAGTGGCCAGCACTGCTGCTGCTGCTGCTGCTGAGCCCCTCATCGGTAGCTCTCGTTCCTCGCTCTGAATCCCGACGCACTGTGACTCATCCACTGGCATTACTCATGCTTCTGCGGGAACGTGCTGCACGTGTTGGTCCCTAGTCTAATATTCTCAATGATGGCTCGCTTTCCCAGTACCGCTATGCTCCTCATTGACTCATGCCTATGGATCGCCACTTTTTTTGCTCTGCCTGCTTCCAGTGCCCACTGCTAGCTGTCAAATTGAGTTTTCCAAGAAGTACTTTTTTTAATTTACAGAGAAACTCTCATGCTTTAAAATGTTACAATTTTATTTTACAAATTAAATTTTTTAAGGTTTCTTTTTGATTACCAAACTTTATTTGACAATATTTTTGAAATAAAAAAATGCACAAAAAGTCTTTTTATACTTCATGTAAAAACAGAATTAAACCATTTGATTTTGGTAAAATATGTGTTTTAAACAAAAATGCCTTAAGTACTGACTTGTTCCTCAAGTAAACGTGCGTAGCTAATCACAATTGACCGCTTATAATGCTAAGAAAAGAAAGCTTCTTAGAACGTCTTTTCTAATTAGCCCTGCGCCAATCAAGCGATGCCTCATTAAAGAAACAAGTCGACTTTGAGCAACCAACCGTCATTAATCTTATCTTTTGTTTTTGTTTTTTGCAGCCAACTGATGGACAACCAAATTGCCAGCATTGAGCCGGGAGTATTTGACGATCTCAAAAGTCTGGAAAGAATGTAAGTTTTCAAAATGATACTCTAAACTAAACTTTTGCTTTATTTAAAAATGACACTGATTTTGTGTGTAATTTGACCCGCTAAACCTAAAATGAATTAATTAAAAATCAAGTTAAAACACTATTAAATTTTAACTTTACAATTATTTTAGGCAATTTTTAAAACGATTATATTTTGTTTTGAAACATTTAACTGTATAATTTTAGTTTTGTGTTTAAAATATGTAAAAATATATATTAAAATTTGGCACAATTTATTAGAATTTAGTTTGCTGTAAATGGACAAGTGTTCTCTGGGCATTCTTCTTTTCTATTGTAGCTTGATTTACATGGTGCCCTAAGCTCACGTTGCCAAGCTGCATTCCTTTTAGTGGTAGTGGTAGCATCCCAAAAGGGGACATTTCAGGCGCCTGTGGTTTTGGGCGCCATCAACGACAGACATTCATTAGTTATGTGCGACTGGCAAATATGTGCTTACTAGCAAGGGGCAGAGAGAATTGCCACAGTTGCCGTCACTGCAAGCCATTATTGGCTTGCCCATAAAATGACATCCTAAATGTACTTCCTTCCTTCCTTGAATTCAACTCCATTTGCTCGTATTTATCTTTGTGTCGACAAATTACAATTTGATAATCATTTGCATTAGACATTAAGTAATGCAACACTTGCTCAAACAAAATTAGAGCAATTAGCTGGACAGCAACGGCAGATAGAGGCAGGCATTACTGACTTTGTCGAACTTTGACTATGTATAGTGCCGTTGAGTTTTATTTGCTTCAAGCAACTTCTAGTGGAATGATTCTTTCGATTCAATTGCCAATTAGTTTTCTTTTTGGACCGTTTTATTGTTTAGTATTTTGATGTTTCTACTTTTAGACAGACAACAATTTTGATTTTCACTTTATTGACACATGATGCCTAGTTTGAATTTCTATATTTTCATAGCTTTGCAATATCATTCAAAATGTATATTTTCTGTACAGTTTTCAATCGATTTTAATTTGGTATATAAGTATGGCGGCGCCGTATAAAGAAAATGGCGCTTCAGTCAAACGACAGTTTGTCAACTTGGCGGCGCGCGATCGTGTGCATCTGTCAATGTGTGAGCAAATGTTCCCGAAATGGTTCGTTCACCCACCACTGCCGAGTGTTTAGATGAGCTGGAGCGATATTATTAAAAAGCAGTCACTCATTCAGACAAAGTGGCAAATGTGGCAAACGACAGGCGCTGCCTACTGCTCACCATTGACAGATGATTGCAACCGCTTCTCTTCAATTGCCCTCTTCCAATTGCTCCCAAACGAGTGCCATTTGCCATGCCGTGTGCTGCTCAGTCTGTCAACAAGGACTCCCACCCTCTTTCTGGGACTCTGCTGAAGCAGCAGCAGCAGTCTCCAGAAGTGCCCTTCCGCTTTTCCATTTAATTGACTTCAGCCTGGCTTGTAGTACTGTGTCGCTTTTTCCTACACACACACACACGCATTCGCTAACCCTTCTCCTTCATTAAATTTCCTGCGAGAAAGGCAATTAACTGTCGTTTGCTTAATTATGCAAATGAGCCAGCCTTTCAATTAGATTGCGGTTTTAGTTAGTTAATTGATTTTACGCTGTTGAGATGCTGCCTTGCCACTTTGTGACTTTACCTGATTTTCTCAAGTTTTATACTAATTTTTGTTCTTTTTTACAGCCGACTTAATCAAAATCGTCTACGTTTTTTGCCCGACAAAATATTCTCAAAAAATCAACAACTTTATAGAATGTAAGTCCAATTAATTGTTTTAAAACTTTGTTTGTATTTTCAATTTTGCGCAAAAACAATGGTTTTTTTAAATGTCGACAAGTAAACGATTGACACTTGTGTCACTCTGTCAAGTTGTTTTCAGTTTTGTCTATAATTTACTGGCATACACTAGATTTTTTTTGCACTCGGCAACCTTAATCATTTTTGATGCCTAAATTGAAACTGCAAAACTTGTCTAAAATTTATAAGTGTTTCCTAAAAGATGTGATCTGCCTTGAAAGCCAAAGTGAAGCAGTTGATGACAGTGGATGACGGCAAGAAAAGTAACGATGAGCAAATGTGTGCAGGAAAGCAAACTGTGATCACTTTGAAACTGATTTCAGTGCTTCACAAAACGAAAACTCTGCAGAAAGCTGCCTTCAAACTAGCAAATTAAGCGACAGAAATTCAATTTAATATTTGCTTTTTGTAGAGTTCAATTGTTCTGTTTTTTTTCCGTTCAGTACAATATTGATTTCATTACGATTTTAAAGTTATCAGTAAAAGCCATCACCAGTACAGTGACAAAGTCAATTTATATTTTTTTTGTTTACTTTCTCTTCTTTTGTGCGCAGTGACCTGAGCTTCAACAAGATAATGGCTCTCACTGGTCAAACGATGTACGGATTGAAGTCTCTAAAGATGCTGTAAGTGCAAGTGCAATTGAATAGCCCTGTAATTGGCTTGTTTGGGTCATTACTGATAATACTCACCCTGCGTTGTTCTTCAACGCATTAGCCATTTGGATAACAATGAGTTGACCTGCATTGAGGATGACGTTTTCGACAGTTTGAAAGAACTGGAAATTCTGTAAGTATGATATTTGTTGACAGTTTACTTGAACAAAAACACTTAATTCTTACCTAATCATTCAACCAACAGATCGTTGAATCAGAACAACCTCACTTCAATTGGCTCGTACACTCTTGAAAGTTTGACAAAACTTAAGTCTCTGTAAGTGTAAAGTTATACTAAACAATCCTTTTCATTAACTAACAGTTTATATTTTTAAGTCGTTTGTCAGAGAATCCTTTGGCCTGCGACTGCAGTCTTTCCTGGTTGGCACAGTATCTGCGGACGCACACCAGACTGGCTCGTTCCACAAAGTGTGGTTCGCCTTTTTACCTCTCTGGAAAACTGGTGGCTGAGTTGTCTAAGCGCGATTTCAAGTGTAACACAGGTTGGTTGAGACTATCTGCGTATTTAAAAAGCACTAACTCACCACTTGATGCAGGTGACATTCTCTACGACACCTTCCTTCAGAATGATAGCCCCTCTCGGGTTTGCTCTATCAAGCCGCAGTGTCCATTTGCCTGTCAGTGCCAGGACGGCGTTGTCGACTGTCGCAATCGAAACCTCACCAAGATTCCTGACTTTATCCCCGAAAATGCCACTGAACTGTAAGTAAACTAATTTTAATCAGCAAGCAGATTTAATACACTTTAAAACGCTATAAAATATTCAGTATACGAAATACATTTAACGTAGACACAAAAGACAGCAGCAAACTCATCGGGCCGACAAATGCCAAAGAGCTAATCTTATTATTTTTCCAAGCTGCCACTACTGATTCTGCTGCAGCAGCTTTCCACCAACAATCTCTTTTTATTCACTCAACTAGACTCCTAAAGTCTTTAAATAAAGCTTTAAAAGTTAAACAAATTTGCTCTTTGTTCACTTGTTTTAAAATTTAGGATTTAAATGCAAGCACACTCTGTTTTATTTGAAAAATTAAATAGCATAAAATTGGCGTTTTATTGTTAAGAAATAAAGCAAAATAAAATTAATCTGCTAGATATTGTTACAATGAACGGTAGTAAAAATTTAATTTTAAAAAAAGTTTTTAACAACTAAAAACTTTTTTATTCAATGCATTTTGCAGTCGGTTGGAACAGAATTCCATTACTGAAGTGCCATCGCGAGCGTTTTCTAATTACCGGCAACTACTTCGCATGTAAGTGTTTTTCTCTGTCCACGTCATTTTTAATTACCGTTTTGCTTTTTTCCATTCAACCTATTTTACCATTTTTCTTCTTTTTTTCTTTTGCTGTACCACATCTTAAATCTTTTAGCGACTTAAGCAAGAATAATATCTCCAAAATTGCTGAAGACGCATTTCACGGCCTGAAATCGCTAAACTCGCTGTAAGTATTCTGTCAATTGATGCACACGGCGCACTTTGCACTTTTGTTTATTTATTGTTCAGCAAACGCAAAGAGCACAGCACACGCCAAGCTGAGTTTTTGCCGACTTTTAATAATTTGCAAATACGGCCAATGCTTTTGTTGTACGCAGCAGTTCACTGGCTCGTGCAATTTGATAAACTTTGCCTTTTTGACTTTTCCTGTACTAAGATTTTTTTCTTTTTATAAGGTTTTTGTTCGGCAACGAAATAACCGACTTACCTGAAGCTGTCTTCAAAGGGCTCTCTAATGTGCAAGTGTTGTAAGTAGTACATTAAAACTGAACATGCTGTTCAGGTCATTGTGGCTTTGTTTCTAAATTAATTTCTTTCTGTTTTGTTTAGGTTTCTCAATGCAAATCGAATAAAATGTTTACGTCGAGGAATTTTTGCCGACTTTAAAAATCTCAACTTGCTGTAAGTGCATACTGATTTGAATCCTTCTTTGTTGTTTGTTTTCCCATTGTTTGCCACTTTTTGGATGACGTGCAGGTTTCCCTTTTTTGGGTGATGTCTGCGGCTAGTCCGATTATTTGAGAGAGAGAGAGAGAGAGAGAGAGAGAGAGAGAGAGAGAGAGAGAGAGA
>JAALOO010000835.1_pt1 | contig 25259 bp, 36 predicted proteins | sample 7257641 | NCBI WGS metagenome assembly JAALOO01 (sample SAMN14085613, study PRJNA598686) | mite metagenome | biome: ENVO:01001000; feature: ENVO:01001002; material: ENVO:01001226; isolation source: single female mite from University of Michigan culture on fish food culture... ...
TAACTACTTGCATATCGGCTCCAATTGCACTCCTGATATCTTCACAAGTGACTCCTGAAACGACAGAAACAATTATCTGCTCCGGATTTAAAGACCCCTTAATATCATCCAGCACACGCTTTAATTGTTGCGGTAGTATTGCTAAAACGATAATATCTGATGTCAAAACAGATTGGGGATTATTATCACTGATCTGAAATCCTAGTTCAGCTTCATTCTGGAGCAAAGCAAGGTTGCGTCGTGTCAGAACTATATCTGCTGCTTCATACAGTCCAGATTTTACTAGCCCTTTGGCAAGCGATAAACCAATATTCCCGCTACCGATAATTGTTATTTTACTCATAAATCTATTCTACGTTGATAATAAACAAGTGCCAAATTCTCCTTGTTGATACAGGTGTAGGTTCACGGCGTTACCAATATATACATTTTTAACGCCTTTACCAATAGCTTGAAATGCGTTCTCTAACTTTGGTATCATACCCTCATAAATTACACCCGATCGCCTTAATTCTTCAAACTCTCCAGACTTAATCACACGAATGACAGAATTCTCATCATTAACATCACTTAGTACACCATTTTTCTCAAAACAATATATTAATCGTGTTTCGTAAGTCTTGGATAAAGCAATAGCTAAGGAGGAAGCTATAGTATCAGCATTTGTATTTAATAATTGTCCTAAACCATTATGGGTAATAGCTGAGAAAACCGGAGTCAATCCTGCTTCCAGAATTTTCTTTATGCTTAGTATATTCACAGAATCCGCCAAAATATCACCGACAAAGCCATAATCAATATCACGAACGGGACGACGGATCGATTTGATCGCATTTGCATCCGCACCACTCAGACCGATAGCATCGCAACCAAACATTTGAAGTTTAGCAACGACATTCTTATTTGTTAAACCCGCATATACCATGGTAACCACATCCAACATTTCCTCATCAGTGACACGACGACCATCTACCATTTTTGCTTCAATACCTAGACGAGAGGCGATTCGTGTAGCTATCTTCCCACCTCCATGTACGAGTATCTTTTTACCTTGTAACGCTGAAAACATCTCTAGAAAATTATCTAGATAATCGGGATTATCGATAACGTTTCCACCGATCTTAATTATATGCAACACACTACTCATTAGTGACTTTTTATATTTTTGTTATTTATCTAAATTTTGCAACATCCTCTTTAGTACAGTTTGTGCTGCCCAAACCCGATTACTTGCTTCCTTAATCACTAATGAATTAGGGCCATCAAGTATCTCGGATGAAAGCTCTAAATCTCGGCGAACTGGTAAACAATGCATTACCTTTGCATCGTTGGTAAGTTCGAGCTTTTGGTTATCTAGCATCCAACTTGTAGTAGCAGGATAGACTTTTCCATATTCATTAAAAGAAGACCAATTCTTTACATACACAAAATCTGCACCGGCTAACGCCTCATCTAAATTGTGTGTAACAGTGGCACCACCAGTAAATTCATCGCTAAGCTCATATCCTTCAGGATGAGCTATAACAAAATTCAAAAGATCTTGTTCCTGTGCTTTTGACATCCATTCAGCAAAAGAGTTTGGAACAGCTTGAGGAAGTGCCTTTACGTGTGGTGCCCATGCGAGCACGACTTTAGGTCTTTCTACCACTTTATATTCTAGGATCGTAATAAGGTCGGTAAAACTTTGGAGCGGGTGACGTGTTGCACTTTCTAAAGATACAACAGGCACACCGCAAAATTTAACAAATTTATTAAAAAGATCTTCCGTATAATCAGCCTGTTTATCCTTTAAGCTTGGAAACGAGCGCAAACCGATGACATCACAATATTCACCCATTACAGCTGCAGCTTCACGAATATGTTCCACAGTTGTGCCGTCCATAATCACTCCATCCCGTGTTTCCAGTGCCCAACCTTCTTTATCCATGTTCAAGACCATGACATTCATTCCCAGGTTCATACCGGCTTTCTGTGTACTCAGACGTGTACGGAGGCTAGGATTCAAAAAAACGAGGCCAAGCGTTTTATTCTGCCCAAGGGTTTTGAAGTCATAAGGCGATGATTTTAAAGAAAGTGCTTCTTTAACAAGATCGGTCAGATTATCAACATCCGAAACGGAAAAAAAATTTTTCATTTTATAAACGAGTTAAGCTTTCAATCTTTCGTCAAAAGCTGTTAAAAATTTATCTGCTATCTCTTTGGTAATATTAAGTGCTGGCAAAATACGTATCACATTTGGTTTGGCCTCACCGGTAAATATTCTGTTTATAAGCAAAAGGTCTTTCTTAACGTTAGAAAGCTCCTCGGGAAGCTCAATCCCAATCATTAAGCCCCTACCACGCACCTCCAATACTTTATCGAATTTCCGTAACTCATTAATAAGATAATTACCAACTGTTTTAGCGTTATCCAGTAAATTATCTTGCTTAATCACATCCAACACAGCAATCCCAGCGGCGCATGCTAGATGGTTACCTCCAAAGGTAGTTCCTAACAATCCAAATGAAGCCTTAAATTTTGGCGAGATAGCGATACCCGCAATCGGAAAACCATTGCCCATTCCTTTGGCCATTGTATATATGTCGGCAGAAATATCCGCATAGTCGTGGGAATAAAAATCACCCGTCCTTCCATAACCACACTGCACAGAGTCGGCGATAAATACTGCACCAGAAGAATCGCATAAAGAGCGGATTAATTTCAAAAATGAAACCGATGCTTCTCGAATTCCACCAACACCTTGGATACCCTCAATTATTACAGATGAAATATCGTCTCCAAAATCATCAAAAGCTTTCGTCAATGCATCTTCATCATTAAAGGGCAGAAATACAACATTATCAGTTTTATTAACGGGCGCTACAATACTAGGATTATCAGTTGCGCTCACTGCCAGCGAGGTACGCCCGTGGAAGGACTTGGTAAAGGCAATAATCTTCTTTCTGTTGTTATGAAAAGAAGCAAGTTTAAATGCATTTTCATTTGCTTCCGCCCCTGAATTACACAGGAAAAGAGTAAAATCACTCTTACCAGACACTTCACCTAATTTTTTTGCAAATTCTTGTTGAATTGGTATCTGTATTGAATTAGAATAAAATCCAATACGGTTCAGCTGTTCGTTTAAACTAGCAACATAATGCGGATGCGTATGCCCTATTGAAATAACAGCGTGCCCGCCATATAAATCAAGATAATCATTACCATCGCTATCCCAAACAGTTGAGCCTTGAGCTTTAACGATATTTATGGGATTTATAGGATAAACATTAAATAAGTCCATTAAAATAAATATAATTTAGTAGGAAAACCTGTGTACAAATATAACCAAGACATGTGTGAATAAGCTAACTAAAAACACAATAATATCAAACAAAAAAACCTCGGCATGTATGCCAAGGTTTTTTTAAATTTAAAAGAATGAAAGAAAATTAATCTTCCTTTTTTTCTTCAGTAGCTGGAGCATCAGTAGCTGGAGTTTCATCTTCAACTGCTGGAGCTTCTGCTTCTTTTACTTCTTCTGTAGCCTCGGCCGCAACAGTCTCAGTAGCTTTCTTTTTTGAACCACCGCGACGTCGAGTTGATTTCTTCTCAACTTCGGCCTTTTTACCGTAAATTTCATTATAATCTACCAATTCAATGAATGCCATCTCCGCATTATCACCTAAACGGTTTTCTAACTTAATAATACGTGTATAACCACCTGGACGGTTAGCTACTTTTTCTGATATTTCACGAAACAACACAGTAACAGCATCTTTATCTTTAAGATAAGAGAAAACCGTACGACGTGAGTGCGTAGTATCGTTTTTAGATTTTGTAATCAAAGGCTCAATATACGTACGTAAAGCTTTAGCTTTTGCCAAAGTAGTTGTAACGCGTTTGTGTTTGATTAATGAAGTCGCCATGTTAGCTAACATCGCCTTACGGTGACTGTCAGTGCGGCCTAAGTGGTTTACTTTTTTTCCGTGTCTCATTTTACTCTTAGTTTTTGTGCATACCGTCCGTTATAAAGATCAACTCTTTTGCGGGGAATTATGCAACAGGTCGCTATAAATTATTAACTATTATACTACTCTTCGTCTAATTTATACTTAGACAAATTCATTCCGAATGATAAACCTTTCGATTTAACTAACTCTTGAATTTCGCTTAAAGATTTCTTTCCAAAGTTACGGAACTTTAACATGTCAGCTACATCATAAGTAACTAGTTCAGCTAAAGTACGAATATCTGCTGCTTTCAAACAATTTAAAGCACGAACAGAAAGATCAAGATCAACTAATTCTGTTTTCAAAATTTTACGCATGTGTAAAATCTCTTCGTCAACAACTTTAGTTTCTTCTTTAGTTTGAGATTCTAGCAACATGTTCTCATCAGAGAACAACATGAAATGTTGAATCAAAATCTTAGCAGCTTCTTTCAATGCTTCCTCAGGATGAATTGAACCATCTGTAGAAATATCCAACAACAATTTCTCGTAGTCAGTCTTTTGCTCTACACGATAGTTTTCAATACTATATTTTACATTCTTAATCGGTGTATAGATTGAATCCACTGCGATAAAACCTACAGGACCGTCAGTAACTTTATTTTCTTCAGCATTAACATAACCACGTCCTTTAGCTACTGCTAACTCAACCTCAATCGTAACTGAAGTATCCATATTACAAATAACCAAATCTGGGTTCAACACAGTAAAGTTATTAGAAAACTTAGTAATGTCACCAGCTTTGAATTGTTCCTGACCGTTAATCACAACAAAGATCTTTTCATTATCACCTTGCTCACCACTCTTCTTAAAACGTACTTGTTTCAAGTTAAGAATGATCTCAGTAACATCTTCAACAACACCTTTAATAGTGGAGAATTCGTGCGAAACGCCTGAAAACCTTATCGACGTAATTGCATATCCTTCCAGTGAGGACAATAAAATACGGCGCAAAGCATTACCAATAGTTACACCAAAACCTGGCTCTAATGGACGAAATTCGAATGTACCATCAAAATCAGTCGATTTTTGCATGATAACTTTATCCGGTCTTTGAAATGCTAAAATTGCCATTTATTTCTTTTTAAAAGTTTTTATTAATAACATAAAATATAACAAAAGTAAGTACAGTCAGAAAAAACCGTACTTACTTCAATTACTTATTATTTAGAGTACAACTCTACAATTAAATTCTCTTTAATATTTTCAGGAATATCTGATCTTTCAGGGAAAGTAACAAAAGTTCCTTGCAACTCGTTAGCGTTCCATTCTAACCAACTAAATTTGTTGATTTTTCTACCCTCAACAGAAGCATTAATAGCTTCAAGAGATTTCGAACGTTCACGTACTTCAACTACATCACCTGGACGTAGGCTATATGATGGAATGTTAACTACATTTCCGTTAACAGTGATATGCTTATGCGATACTAACTGACGAGCAGCTGCACGTGTGGTAGCAATGCCTAAACGGTACACAACGTTATCTAAACGAGCTTCTAGTAATCTCAAGAAGTTCTCACCAGTAACACCTTGTTTAGCAGAAGCTTTCCCGAACAATGTACGGAATTGACGCTCCAATACACCGTAAGTGTATTTTGCTTTTTGTTTTTCTAACAACTGAATTGCGTATTCAGATTGCTTGCCTCTTCTTTTTGATGGACCATGCTGTCCAGGAGGATAATTTTTTTTCTCTAATGCTTTATCTGGACCAAAAATTGGTTCCCTGAATTTACGAGCGATTTTGGACTTAGGTCCTGTATATCTTGCCATTTTTTCTTTCTGTTTGAAGTATCTATCAACCTATAGTTGACGAATCTTAATCTTAAAACAATCGTATTATTAAACTCTTCTACGTTTTGGAGGACGACATCCATTGTGAGGAAGTGGTGTAATATCCTTAATCGTAGTTACATCAATTCCAACCGTTTGTAAAGTACGGATTGCAGACTCACGTCCCGCGCCTGGTCCTTTTACAAAAACCTCAACTTTACGTAATCCTAAATCATGTGCAACTTTACCACAATCATTCGCTGCTTGAGAAGCTGCGTATGGAGTGTTCTTCTTCGAACCTCTAAAGCCCATTTTACCTGCTGAAGACCAAGAGATCGTCTGTCCTTGATTGTTCGTTAAAGTAACGATGATGTTGTTAAAGGTAGCATTGATGTGAGCTTGACCTACAGGCTCAATAACAACGATACGCTTCTTAGTAACCTTTTTACTTTTAGCCATTTCTTAATTATTATTTAGTAGCTTTTTTCTTGTTTGCAACTGTCTTACGTTTACCTTTACGTGTACGTGAGTTGTTTTTAGTACGTTGTCCACGGACTGGTAAATGTTTACGATGACGTAAACCACGGTAACATCCAATATCCATTAAACGTTTAATATTTAATTGGACCTCAGAACGTAATGCACCTTCTACTTTAATTTCGTCGTTGATGATGGTACGAATAGCTGCTAGTTGGTCATCGTTCCATTCTGATACTTTAACGTCCTCGCTGATTCCTGCTTTCTCTAAGATATAAGCAGCAGTAGAACGTCCAACACCGAAAATATAGGTAAGGCCTATAACGCCTCTTTTGTTTTTAGGTAAATCTATACCTGATATCCTTGCCATATAATACTTTAGCGATTGTGTGAATTAAATACTAGCCCTGACGTTGTTTAAACTTAGGGTTCTTTTTGTTGATTACAAAAACTTTTCCTTTGCGACGAATAATCTTACAATCCGCGCTGCGTTTTTTTATTGATGCTCTTACTTTCATTGTAGTAATTTTTTAAAAGCTAATTAAATAAAGGGTATGGCTCGCCTATTTATAACGATACGTAATCCTACCCTTAGTTAAATCATACGGAGACATTTCCAACTTAACCTTATCCCCAGGAAGAATCTTAATATAATGCATACGCATTTTACCAGAGATGTGCGCGATGATTTCGTGTCCATTCTCTAATTCTACTCGGAACATAGCGTTTGAAAGCGCTTCCCGAATTATACCGTCTTGTTCTATTGAGGCTTGTTTAGCCATATATTTTAACTTAATTTACGTCTTTAGCCTGTATAAACAGGAGTGCAAAGATAAATAAAAATCATTGAATTCCAATTACTTTTTACTCAAAACTTTCTCTACATGTTCAAAGGTCAAAAGTACATCTGGTTTTCCTTTACGAATCGCCACCATCTGTTCAAAATGTGCTGACAACTTTCCATCAATTGTACTTACTGTCCACCCATCATCCCAAAACTTGACACCTGCTTTGCCAGCATTGATCATTGGTTCAATACAAATAACTAATCCTTCTTCCAACTTTGGACCTGCGCCACGTTTACCATAATTAGGAACTTCCGGTTTTTCATGAAGATACAAACCGACCCCATGTCCAACCAACTCCCTAACAATTCCATAATTATAAGGACTAACATGTTCCTGAACAGCAGAAGCAATATCACCAATCCGCTTTCCTGCTACAGCTTGTTCAACGCCTTTAAAAAGAGAAGCTTTAGTGACATCCAAAAGTTGTTGCGCTTCGGCACTAATTTCACCAACACCGAAGGTATAAGCAGAATCACTGATAAACCCTTTCAAGTCCACCCCACCATCCACGGATACCAAATCACCGTCCTTTATAACGTAATCACTTGGAAAACCATGAACGATCTGGTCATTGACAGAGATACACAGAGAAAATGGGAAACCTTGATAATTTAGAAAAGCAGGAGTACCACCATGATCCTTGATAAACTCGTAAGCGAGCTTGTCAAGTGAAAGCGTTGTTATACCAGGTTTTATGACTTTGGCAATCTCACCAAGCAATAACGAGAGTACATTAGCAGACTCTCGTATTTGCTCGATTTGTTCTTCTGTTTTATAATAAACTTTGGACATTAATTAAATCACTGATTGATCAACACCTTCTACAGACGCAGTTGAGCGTCCTTTTACTCGTCCAGTTTTCATTAATCCGTCATAATGACGCATCAATAAATGACTTTCAATTTGCTGAAGAGTGTCTAGTACCACACCAACTAGAATCAAAAGTGAAGTCCCTCCGTAGAAATGGGCAAACTGATTATTAACACCGAATAGACTTGCAATAGCAGGCAAAATTGCGATGATAGCAATAAAGATTGCACCTGGGAACGTAATACGGGAAATCACGTTATCAATGAAAAGATTAGTGTCGTACCCTGGCTTAATCCCCGGAATAAAACCACCATTCTTTTTCATATCCTCAGACATTTGTTGAGGATTCACCATGATAGCGGTATAGAAAAATGTAAAGGCAATAATAAGAACACCGAAGGTCACATTATACGCCAATGATGTATAGTTACTTAAAGAAGCTAAAAACTCAGACTGTAAATTTGGAAAAAACTGAGACAACGCCATTGGTAAAAACATAATTGCCTGCGCAAAGATGATCGGCATTACCCCTGCCGCATTTACTTTTAAGGGAATATACTGACGTACACCTCCTACTTGTTTATTACCAACAATTTTCTTCGCATATTGTACAGGTACCTTCCGGATACCTTGCACGACAAGAATACTGAAAATAACAACAAAAAATAAAGCAAGGAATTCCAATAACAATGGAATTGGACCACCACCACTTGGACTCATACGGGATCCCCATTCCGCCACAAGTCCGGCCGGCAATTGTGCAATAATACCCACCATGATTACCAGTGAGATACCATTACCAATACCTTTATCTGTAATTTTTTCACCAAGCCACATCACAAACAGAGTACCTGCTGTCAATACAATTGCAGAAAGAATAGTAAACATTGGTTCTGCAATAGTTTTCGCTTCCGCAGGAACTTGTGTTTTCACATAAGCTACCGCTTGAACCAAAGTAATTGCCAATGTCAAATATCTAGTAATCTGAGTCATTTTTTTACGACCAGATTCTCCTTCTTTTTGCATCTTCTGAAATGCAGGAACCGCTATCCCCAATAATTGAACAACGATCGATGCAGAAATGTAAGGCATAACTCCTAAAGCAAAAATTGCTGAACGAGAAAAAGAACCTCCGGCGAACATATTGATAAGATCAACTATGCTATTTCCCTCAGTACTTTTGCCTGCCGCTAATGCATCTGGATTGACACCCGGTAAAACCACGTGACATCCGATACGGTATATAAGAAGAAGAAGTAAAGTCGTAATAATACGATTACGTAATTCTTCAATTTTCCATATATTGGTTAAGGTTGTGATTAGTTTCTTCATGTAATTTTAAAGTTTTACGATAGAACCACCTGCAGCTTCGATAGCCTTTTGTGCAGACGCAGAAAAAGCATGAGCTTTAACCTCTACTTTTGCAGAAAACTCACCACGTCCTAGAATCTTAACTACATCGTTCTTAGAAACTAAACCGTAAGTTTTCAAGGTTTCAAAATCCACAGCTGTAAGATTGTTTTTCTCAATTAAACTTGAAAGAACATCTAAGTTTACACCTACATATTCAACACGGTTAATATTTTTGAATCCAAACTTAGGAACACGGCGTTGTAAAGGCATTTGCCCACCTTCAAAACCGATCTTTGTAGAATGTCCTGAACGAGATCCAGCACCTTTGTGACCACGAGTGGAAGTACCACCGCGACCAGAACCTTGGCCTCTACCGATACGTTTTTTACTTTTTACCGAACCTTTTGCTGGTCTTAAACTACTTAAATTCATTTTGTTTTAAGATTGTGTTACGCCTTCGCTCTCACTAAACAGGTCGTAACGATTAAAAATATAATTAATAAAGGGAATGGAAAGAGTTTTATAGAACCCTTTCCATTGTATTATTAAATAGTCTCTATAGCTACTAAGTGATTCACTTTTCTTACCATACCAATAATAGCAGGTGTAGCTTCAACTTCTACTGAGTGATTAATGCGTTTCAACCCTAATGCCTCAATAGTTTTCTTTTGGCGCTCGCTTCTGTCGATAACGCTCTTTATCTGGGTGATTTTAATTTTTGCCATGATATTAACCGTTAAATACTTTGTTTAAATCGACTCCGCGGTTTTGTGCGACTGTATAGGCATCACGAAGCTTAACTAATGCATCAATAGTAGCCTTCACCACGTTATGTGGATTAGAAGATCCTAATGATTTTGCTAATACGTCTTTAATACCAGCACTTTCTAATACTGCACGCATTGCACCACCAGCAAGTACTCCTGTACCACCAACTGCCGGTTTAACCAAAACACGACCACCTGAGAACTTTCCATGTTGTTCATGAGGCACAGTACCGTTGATGATAGGAACCTTAATTAAGTTCTTTTTCGCGTCATCAATTCCTTTAGTAATTGCTTCGGTAACCTCCTTAGCTTTCCCTAAACCATAACCTACGATACCATTTTCATCACCAACGATAACGATAGCAGAAAAACTAAAAGTACGACCACCTTTAGTCACTTTCGCTACACGTTGGATGCTTACTAAGCGATCTTTAAGTTCGATTTCGCTTGATTTTACTCTTTTTATATTGCTTATTGCCATGTCTTCTTGATTAAAAGTCTAAACCGCCTTCGCGAGCACCTTCAGCCAATGATTTCACACGGCCATGGTATAAGTACCCATTACGGTCAAAAACTACTTTGCTAATGCCTGCTGCTACTGCTTTCTCAGCAACCAATTTACCTACAGCTTTTGATTGTTCAACTTTGTTTCCTGATCCAGCAAAATCTTTCGAAATCGACGATGCTGAAACAATAGTTTTACCTGTTGTATCATCAATAAGTTGTGCGTAAATACCTTTGTTGCTTCTAAAAACTGATAAACGTGGACGTTCAACCGATCCAGTCAGGTTCTTTCTTATTCCTTTTTTGATTCGCTCTCTGCGATTTGTTTTATTTCCTGCCATGGCTATTATTTTTTAGCTGATTTACCTGCTTTTCTTCTCAATACTTCACCCGCAAACTTAACACCTTTACCTTTGTATGGTTCTGGTTTACGGAAGCCACGGATTTTTGCGGCTACCTGACCGATCAATTGTTTGTCAGCCGACTCCAATACAATCGTTGGGTTTTTACCTTTTTCAGCAGTTGTTGTTACTTTAATTTCCTTTGGCAATACAAAAACAATCGGGTGAGAAAATCCTAAAGTAAGTTCCAAGGTATTACCTGTGTTTGATGCACGGTAACCCACACCGACTAGCTCTTGGGTAGTTTTATAACCTTCTGTAACGCCAATAACCATGTTATTGATTAAAGAACGGTACAAGCCATGTAAAGCTTTATGTTTCTTTTGTTCTGTAGAACGTGATACAACAACATTACCGTCTTCTTCTTTAACAGTAATATCGCGATCCACTTGTTGTGTTAATTCGCCCTTTGGTCCTTTCACAGTAATCAGATTCTTGTCTGATACGGCAACCGTTACCCCCGAAGGAATAGCGATAGGGGCTTTTCCAATTCTTGACATTTCTTTCGTGTTTTTTACCTAGATTAATAAACGTAACATAAAACCTCACCACCTACGTTTTGAAGTTTAGCTTCTTTATCTGTCATAACTCCTTTAGAAGTTGATAAGATAGCAATACCTAAACCGTTTAAAACGCGCGGCATGTTGTCAACACTTGCATACTTTCTTAAACCAGGTTTACTCACACGTGTCAAAGTGCGAATAGCCGGAATTTTGCTAACTGCATTGTATTTCAAAGCGATCTTGATGTTCCCTTGAGGCCCATTCTCTTCGAATTTGTAATTAGCAATATAACCTTTGTCAAAAAGAACTTTAGTGATCTCTTTTTTAAGGTTCGATGCAGGAATTTCAACAACCCTGTGGTTGGCCTTAATGGCATTCCTTACTCGTGTAAGGTAATCCGCTATTGGATCTGTATTCATTATTAATTAAAATTAGGACAATGGTTTCCTGAACTAACCTAAATTCTGGACCTACTGTCTGTTAAAAGTGATTCGTATACTAAAAAACCCGATAAACCCATGTTGGGGTTTATCCGGGCAAAAGTAATATTTTTTTTCCGATTACCAAGAAGCTTTTGTCACTCCCGGAATTTTGCCATCTAATGCCATCTCACGAAAAGTTACACGAGAGATACCAAACTGACGCATATATCCTTTAGGACGACCAGTCAATTTACAACGGTTGTGTAAACGGACAGGTGAAGCATTTTTTGGTAATTTATCTAGCGCAGCATAATCACCAGCTGCTTTTAACGCTGCACGTTTCTCTGCAAATTTAGCGACTAATTTTTGGCGCTTTACTTCACGTGCTTTTAATCCTTCTTTAGCCATTGTTGTTTGAATTTTGATTTTTGAATGGTAAACCGAATTGCTTTAATAACTCTAAAGCTTCAACATCGTTGCCAGCAGAGGTTACGAAAGTAATATCCATACCTTGAATTTTATTGATTTTATCAATATTGATCTCAGGAAAGATAATTTGCTCAGTAACACCTAAGTTGTAGTTACCTCTACCGTCAAAGCTTTTATCGTTAATACCACGAAAATCACGGATACGCGGCAAAGAAACAGAGATCAAACGATCTAAGAATTCATACATAGTGTTGTCACGTAGTGTTACGCGAGCTCCAATAGGCATGCCTTTACGCAATTTAAAATTAGAGATATCTTTCTTAGATTTCGTTGATACTGCCTGTTGACCGGTAATCAATGTCAATTCAGCAACCGCATTATCAATCAGCTTTTTATCTGCTGTTGCAGCACCTACTCCTTGAGATACTACTATTTTCTCCAGTTTAGGAACTTGCATAATGCTTTTATACTGGAATTTATCCTTAAGCGCTGTACGGATCTCCTCCGCATATTTCGCTTTCAATCTTGGTACGTAAGTCATTATTTAATTTCCTCCCCTGATTTTTTTGCGTAACGAACTATTTTACCATCTGCATTAACTTTACGACCAATACGAGTTGTTTCACCCGATTTGGCATCAATGAAAGCTAAATTAGAGATATTGATAGCAGCTTCTTTCTCAATGATACCACCATTAGGATTAGCTGCACTTGGTTTAGTGTGTTTCTTAACGATGTTAGCGCCTTCTACAACTGCTCTATTAGCATCAACTAAAACTTGCAATACTTTTCCTTGAACACCTTTAGAGTTTCCAGCGATAACTTTCACTAAATCACCTTTTTTGATCTTGATTTTGTGAGTTGTAATTGTTTTCTGTGCCATAATTATAAAACCTCCGGTGCTAGTGATACAATTTTCATGAACTGTTTCTCACGTAACTCACGAGCTACTGGCCCGAAAATACGTGTTCCACGTGGTTCATCGTTATTATTTAATAATACTGCTGCATTATCGTCAAAACGAATATAAGAACCATCTTTACGACGAATCTCTTTCTTCGTACGAACAACAACTGCTTTTGATACAGTACCTTTTTTAACATTTCCTGAAGGTATAGCGCTTTTTACGGTAACAACGATTTTATCACCGATAGATGCATAACGCTTACGCGTGCCGCCTAACACACGGATTACTAAAACTTCTTTAGCTCCAGAGTTGTCGGCTACATTTAGTCTTGATTCCTGTTGTAACATCTTATTTCGCCCTTTCTAAAATTTCTACTAATCTCCAGTTCTTTGTCTTACTCAGCGGACGAGTTTCCATAATTAATACCGTATCGCCGATACCGCAGGTATTACTTTCGTCATGAGCTTTAAATTTAGTAGTTTTTTTAACGAACTTACCATAGATAGGGTGTTTTACTTTACGTTCAACAGTAACTACGATAGATTTGTCCATCTTGTTGCTAACTACTAAGCCGATTCTTGTTTTTCTTAATTTTCTTTCCATTTCGACTTTGCTTTTATGCCTCAGAGGCTGTTTCAGATTTTTGAGCATTTCTACGTTTCGTAACTTCTGTTGCCAGACGAGCAATAGATTTGCGAGCTGCTTTGATCACGTTAGGGTTTTCAATAGCAGAAACAGCATGTGCAAATTTCAATTTGTTAAGAGCAGCTTTCTCTTCCTTAAGACGAGCTGTTAAATCCTCTTGTGATAATTCGATAATTTCTGAATTTTTCATTTTGTTTCAGTGTTGTGCTGGGTTATCAAATCTGTTATACAGAGCCTTGTAGGTAACGGCCACAAGGCTCAACTATTGACATTACCAACGGTTTTATGCTTCTACGTAATCTCTACGTATAACAAACTTAGTTTGTACCGGTAATTTTTGCGCAGCTAAACGTAATGCTTCTTTGGCAACTTCCAAAGGCACACCTTCTGCTTCAAATAACATACGGCCTGGGCGCACTACCGCTACCCAGTATTCAGGAGCACCCTTACCTTTACCCATACGTACCTCTGCAGGCTTTTTGGTAACAGGTTTGTCAGGGAAAACACGGATCCACACTTGACCTTCACGTTTCATATAACGTGTTACGGCGATACGTGCCGCCTCAATTTGACGACTAGTGATCCATGCTGGCTCCATTGACTTGATACCGAAAGAACCGAAAGCTAACTCCGCTCCACGAGAAGCGTTACCTTTCATGCGGCCTTTTTGCATCTTTCTGAACTTCGTTCTTTTTGGCTGTAACATGTTCGTATTATTAAAATCTGTTTAAAACAGATAAATTTTCATCTAAAAAATTAATTAACCTTTTCTTGCACCACCACGGTTTCCTCCGCGGTTTCCTCCACGACCACCTTTACGGTTATCACGGTCACCACGACGTTCTCCGCCTTCGTTTCCACCACGAGTTTTAGTGTTTGACGTTTGACCTATGTTAGGAGAAAGATCACGTTTACCGTAAACCTCACCTTTACAGATCCAAACTTTTACACCAATTTTACCGTAAGTAGTTAAAGCTTCTGCTAATGCATAGTCAATGTCTGCACGTAAAGTATGTAAAGGAGTTCTTCCTTCTTTATACTGCTCGGTACGCGCCATTTCAGCACCACCAAGACGACCAGAACACATCACTTTAATACCTTCAGCACCCATACGCATAGTTGAAGCGATAGATGTTTTCATTGCACGACGGAATGAAATACGAGCTTCTAACTGTTTTGCGATACCTTCTGCAACCAACTTCGCATCTAGTTCAGGACGTTTGATTTCGAAAATATTGATTTGAACATCCTTTTTAGTCAGTTTCTTCAATTCTTCTTTAATCTTGTCAACTTCTTGACCTCCTTTACCAATTACGATACCTGGACGAGCGGTATGAATCGTTACCGTGATACGTTTCAAAGTTCTTTCAATAACAACTTTTGCTACGCCACCTTTTGCAATACGAACAGAAAGGTATTTTCTTATTTTTTCGTCTTCAACTAACTTATCAGAATAGTTGTTGCCTCCGAACCAATTAGAATCCCATCCTTTGATGATACCTAATCTGCTACCTATTGGATTTGCTTTTTGTCCCATTCTAATTATAAATTAACTGTTAACGTTGTTTAAAGTATCTACTACCAAAGTTACATGGTTAGAACGTTTACGAATTCTATAGCCACGGCCTTGCGGAGCTGGACGTAATCTTTTCAATTGACGACCACCACCAACAGAAACCTCTTTTACATATAAAGCACTATCTTCTAATGAAGCGCCTTCATTTTTAGCTTCCCAGTTCTTAATTGCTGATAACAACAATTTTTCAACACGGATAGCCGCTTCTTTCCCTGTATGTTTAAGGATGTAAAGAGCATTTTCCACTTTCTCGCCACGGATAAGATCCACTACAAGACGCATCTTACGAGGCGATGTAGGGCAGTTCAATAACTTGGCAGTAGAAGCTCCTCCTACTTGAGCTTTTTCCTGCTCTTTGCGCTGTCTGATAAGGACAGACTTTTTAAGTTTCTTTGTTGCTTCCATTACCTAATTATTTTTTCTTTTCTGCGTGGCCTTTGAAAGTACGCGTAGGCGCAAATTCACCAAGCTTGTGACCAACCATATTTTCTGTTACATAAACAGGGATAAATTTATTCCCGTTGTGCACCGCGAAGGTATGACCAACAAAATCAGGTGAAATCATAGATCTACGAGACCATGTTTTGATAACTGATTTTTTGTTTGTTTCATTCATAGAAAGAACTTTTCTCTCTAAGTTGTGATCGATATAAGGACCTTTTTTAATTGAACGAGCCATTATTTTTTCCTTCTCTCAATGATGTAACGATTCGATGTTTTCTTCTTGTAGCGTGTTTTGTAGCCTTTAGCTAATAAACCTGTGCGTGAACGAGGGTGTCCTCCTGAAGTACGACCTTCACCACCACCCATAGGGTGATCAACCGGGTTCATAGCAACACCACGAACGCGTGGACGACGACCAGCCCAACGATTACGACCTGCTTTACCCATTACTTGGTTAGCTTTTTCCGAGTTTGACACGGAACCAATTGTTGCAACACAAGTTAACAAGATCATGCGAGTTTCGCTTGAAGGCATTTTAATAATTGCATACTTACCATCACGTGCTGACAATTGCGCATATGTTCCTGCGGAACGTGCAATTGAACCTCCTTGACCTGGGTTCAATTCAATATTATGAATAATTGAACCTAAAGGAATATTTGCAAGCGGCAAAGTATTACCAACTTCTGGAGCTACATGATCACCTGCTATCACAGTTTGACCTACTGTTAATCCTGCCGGAGCAACGATATAACGTTTTTCACCGTCAGCATAATGCAATAGAGCAATACGAGCTGTACGATTAGGATCGTACTCGATTGTAGCAACTTTTGCGGGGATATCTTTTTTATCGCGTTTGAAATCAATTAATCGGTATGATTTTTTATGTCCCCCACCGAGATAACGCATAGTCATTTTACCGGTATTATTACGACCGCCTGACTTCTTGATGCTAACTACTAATGATTTCTCAGGAACGTTAGTTGTAACGTCTGAATAATCAGCATCTACTCTAAAACGAGTACCAGGGGTGACCGGTTTGAATCTTTTAACTGCCATTTCTTATTATAGTGTACTGTAAAAGTCAATTGTTTCGCCATCTTTCACCGTGATGATGGCTTTTTTATACTTAGGGCTTCTTCCAGAAACGAAACCAGCTTTTGTGTGACGGCTTTTTGTTTTACCTGCAACAACTGCTGTGTTAACAGCAACGACAGTAACGCCAAACATTTCTTCAACAGCTAGTTTAATTTGGATTTTATTAGCTCTGTGATCTACTTTGAAAGCATAACGGTTTAATTTTTCCGTTAAGATTGAAGCTTTCTCCGTTAAAATAGGTTTTCTTATAATTTCCATATTACTTAGCGAATGCTTCCTCCAAAGTTTTAACAGAATCTGCTGTCAACAAAAGTTTCGTTGCGTTCAACACATCATATGTGTTTAAATCTGAAGCTGCGATTACTTTTGCTTTCTTTAAGTTTCTGCTTGATAAATAAACATTGTTATTGTATGCTGGTAAAACCAATAAAGTTTTCTCATCAGCAACATTTAACGCGTTAACTAAAGCAAGGTAATTTTTAGTTTTGATTGAATCAAAATCAACAGTGTCAATAACGACAATATTGTTTTCTTTTGCTTTATAACTTAACGCTGATTTACGTGCTACTTGCTTTAATTTTTTATTCAATTTGAAGCTGTAGTCACGAGGTTGAGGACCGAATACACGACCACCACCATTAAACAATGGAGATTTGATAGAACCCGCACGAGCACCACCAGTACCTTTTTGTTTGTGTAATTTACGAGTAGATCCCGCGATTTCATTACGTTGTTTAGATTTGTGAGTTCCTTGGCGTTGATTCGCTAAGTATTGTTTCACATCCAAATAGATCGCATGGTCGTTAGGCTCTACACCAAATACTGACTCAGGCAGTTGCACCTTGGCACCTGTTTCTTTACCTGATAAATTTAATACATTAACTTCCATCTCTATTTGTCTACGATTACGTATGAACCTTTAGCCCCTGGAATGGAACCACTAACAACAATAAGGTTTTGATCAGAATAAATTTTCAAAACCTGTAAGTTTTGAATCTTAACTCTTTCGCCACCTGTACGACCTGCCATGCGCATTCCTTTGAATACACGTGAAGGCCAAGACGAAGCACCTAACGAACCTGGAGCGCGTAGTCTGTTGTGCTGACCGTGAGTCGCACCACCTACACCGCCAAATCCATGACGCTTCATAACACCTTGAAAGCCCTTACCTTTAGAAGTACCGACTACATCAACGTACTCGCCTTCTTCAAAGATAGTTACATCCACTGTGTCACCTAGTTGTTTCTCATCCTCGAAGGTTTTGAATTCAACTAGTTTACGCTTAGGAGTCACTCCTGCTTTTGCAAAGTGTCCTTTTAAAGGTGCTGAAGTGTTCTTCTCCTTAGCATCATCATAGCCAAGTTGAACAGCTCCATAGCCATCCTTCTCTACCGTACGTATCTGCGTTACCACGCACGGCCCAGCCTCAATTACTGTACAAGGGATATTCTTCCCTTCCGCATCGAACAGGCTGGTCATTCCTACTTTTTTACCAATAATTCCTGACATGTTATAAATAAATTAATTAAAAGTCCATCGAAGCAGTAGGGCTTCGCTCAAGACACAATTTCCCCAATAAGGGATTGCAAAGGTATGAAGAATTTTGTAAGTATCAAACAGTTAGTGGATTATTTTTTATTTAAAAACACAATAATCCATTTTTTTTGCGGGCGCAAAAAAAAGATAGAATATTTTTAGGTATTACTCTACTTGCCTTCCTATAGACAAAAAAATTAAGGGGTAAAAATCCTCAAAAAAAATTGCTGTAGAAACCTTCGTCAAGCCTCGTTAAGCAAAAAATACGCAAAACAAAGAGACTTTAACCTGCGATTAATACTGTCCCGTATTTAACATAACTAATGTACAGGCTTCAACACCTTCTATTCCATTCTCTTGTAATTTCTCAAGCAACACGGGGTTTTCAGTCCCTGGATTAAAAACCACGCGCTTTGGGTGAGTTTTTAGAATGTAATCGAAATAAGGTGCTTGGTTTTGTGGGCCAACGTACAAAGTAATCGTATCGATGTCCTCATGTGGCGTACCCATCGGTTCAATTTCCACCCCTGCAACCTTCCCCACTTTTCGACCCACATTTACAATAGGATGCCCCTTGCGAACCAATTTATTTGCTACCAAATAAGAGTAACGAGCTGGATTAGTACTTGCTCCCAGAATTAATGTTTTTTTCATAAATTTTCACCAAAATTAATTGACAACAAAATCACCGTTGGCATCATAAGCATTTTTACGCAAAACTGGTATTTCAAGTATTTCGTATAATTCATCTAGTTTTATTAAACTTCCATTAGCCATATTGGATAATAAAACGATGGTTACGTCGTGCGTCAAATCACGAACATATAAATTTCGAAAACCGTGCCACCACCCTGTATGGTACACTACCTGAACATCTTTAGGACTAAAAGTCCGCCATCCGTAACCATAACCAAATATACTATTTTTAGAATCAGTTCTCGGCACATAAGCAGAATCTAAGGTGGCCTTTTTTACAATTCGTTCATCCTTTAATGCAGCATCTAATAAGAATAAATCCTGTACAGTACTATAAATTCCTTTATCCCCCACAGGGCCATCTAAATAATTCTGTACAACAGAACGCCGCCAAACTTTATCATGCCCCACTACTTCTGTTGGAATTTTTTCATATACAGCCTTTGAAAGAACAGCTGTGTTTTTCATACCTGCTGGGTCAAATACGGTTTCTTTCATATAAACACCGAAATCCTTACCGGTAATTTTCTCTATTATTGAGGCGAGTACCATGAAATTAGAATTATTGTAATGAAAGCGTCCACCAGGAGCTCCATAACGTGCAGGCTTGTACTTGATAAGAAGATCCATAGCGTCCATATTTGACATCGGCTTATTTTTATCTGGCCATTTGTCCTCCGCAAAGTAAACATAGTTAGGAAGTCCACTCTGATGACTTAATAACATATCGATCGTTATTCCAGGATAAGGGAATTCCGGAAAAAAGTCATTAACCGTTTGCGTGAATTTCAATTTACCTTCCTCCACTAATTTTAAGACTCCTAACGATGTCAAAGGTTTGGAGACTGAAGCAAGCTCAAACTTGGAAGTAATCTTTAAACTATCTTTATGAAGATAATCCGCCCAACCGAACGTATTTTGATATATAATTTTTCCTTTTTTGGCAACAAGCACATTCCCATTAAAAGCCGATTTCGTATGTAGCTTCCGCATAAAAGCGTCAATTTCCTTATTGGCTTTTGTAGAATCATACGCTAAAGAAATACTATCCTTCTCGGCTTGTTTTTTCTGAATTTTCTTTTGCTTCGCCTCAGGCGACGAGCATCCTAAAACTGTTAAAAATAAACCTATGATTGTCAAATGATAAAATACTCTCACAATACGGGATCAAATAATCTAATAAATTCTTGTTGATTTTGACAAAATAATACTAATTACACGAAAAATCAACTTAAAAACTGTTAACAAATTAGATACATTGCCTTACTCTTCTACTAACAAAGAGAGCACAAAAACTTAACCCCTTGTTAATGTACGGTCTACCTAAAAAAAAGATATAAATCAATTAATATTACGATGACCAAGAATAAAAGAAGCCCTTTAGATTTTCTCCAAAGGGCCTCCTAAAATTAATATTTAACTACTTAGTTATGCTAGCAAACGAATCGGTGCCTCTAACAAGTCTTTTAATGTTTGTAAGAATGCTGCACCTGTTGCACCATCAACCACTCTGTGGTCACAGCCTAATGTCAATTTCATAACATTTCCCGGAACGACAGCACCTTCCTTCACAACAGGTATTTGTTGAATTGCACCTACCGATAAAATAGCTCCATCAGGAGAATTAATAATTGATGTAAATTCATCAATACCAAACATCCCAAGGTTAGAAACCGTAAAGGTAGAACCTTCCCAATCAGCAGGCTGTAATTTCTTAGCCTTTGCTTTTTGTCCATACTCTTTAACTTCCGCAGAAATATGAGAAAGTGATTTTCCATCAGCAAAGCGAACTACAGGAACTAGTAGACCATCCTCAACAGCCATTGCGACACCAACGTTTACGTGTTCATTAAAACGAATCTTATCACCTCGCCATGATGAGTTCACCGCTGGATGTTTTTTCAAGGCTACAGCCACGGCTTTGATGACGATATCATTGAATGATACTTTTACTGGCGCAACAGTATTAATCTGTCCACGTGCAGCAATTGCACTATCCATATCAATAGAAATTGTCAAATAAAAGTGCGGCGCAGTAAATAACGACTCTCCTAACCTGCGCGCAATTGTCTTACGCATCTGTGAAATACCTTGCTCAGTATATTTCTCTTCTCCAATATATTGTGGAATAGAAATGGACTTGCTTTCAGCGGCAGCTGCGGGAGCCGGAGCCGCCGAAGATTCTGCTTTAGCAGTTGGAACAAAATTTTCTATGTCTTTCTTAATGATACGTCCGCCATCGGCTGAACCTTGAACATCATTCAAGTTTATGCCTTTATCTTTTGCAATTTTACGAGCCAAAGGAGAAGCCTTTACACGCGAATCATCACTGGCCGAAGAACTGGACTTATCAGACGACTCCGCTGCTTTAGCATCCGCTACTTCTGCTTTAGGTGTATCGGCTTTCGAAGTTTCATCTTTCGATTTGTCAGCTGAGCTTGAGGTAGACTTCTGATTAAGTAGAGGTGTAACATCTGTTCCTGCAGGCCCTACAATTGCAATAATATCATTGACTTTAGCAGCTTGCCCGGCTTCTAAGCCGATATATAAAAGTGTACCTTCGGCATATGCAGTTACTTCCATTGTCGCCTTATCGGTTTCTACGTCAGCAATCGCATCATCCGACTTAATGGTATCTCCAACTTTAAAGTTCCACTGTGCAATAACACCTTCAGTCATCGTATCACTTAGCAATGGCATCGTGATCACAGTGCACCCTAAATCTTCAGCAGTAACAGTTTCACCCGCAGAAGAATCGCTTTTAGCTTCTTCCTTTTCAGCAGGCTTGCCTTCTTCTTTTTCTTCTTGCTTTTCAGATTTTTCTGGTTCAGATGCACCTCCTTCTAAAAGCGCTTTATAGTCTTCCCCTTCTTCGCCAAGCACAGCTATAACAGCATCTATTGCAACGGCCTCACCTTCTTTAGGGCCAATGTATAGCAATACACCCTCCTGATAGGACTCGAAGTCCATGGTAGCTTTATCCGTTTCAACTTCAGCGATAAGATCGCCTGAGTTTACCTTGTCACCGACTTTTTTGTGCCATTTAGCTATCACACCTTCGGTCATGGTGTCGCTCATTTTCGGCATTCTTACTACTTCAGCCATTTGTATAGTAGATTATATCTTTGAGTTAAAGTAAGTTAATCGTATTAATCCATTATGAAAGGATAGTCCTCTTGAACGTAGATATCCTTATAAATTTCAGATGCGTCGGGATATGGTGATTCTTCTGCGAATTTTACTGAATCCTCAACAATTTTTTTGACTTCCGCATCAACTTCTGCGAACCAAGCATCGTCAGCATATTTATTCTCCACGATTGCCGCCTTTGTAGACAATAATGGGTCCCTTCCTTTATATTCTTCTAATTCATCTTTGGTTCTATATTTCGCCGGATCAGACATAGAGTGTCCTTTATAGCGATACGTACGAATCTCCAAAAAGGTTGGGCCTTCTCCTGCGCGTGCACGTTGCACGGCCTCATCCATAGCGTTGTGAACAGCTACAACATCCATTCCATCTACAGGTGCACTCGGCATATCAAAGCCGTGTCCCATTTTGTAGATATCCATCATGTTCGTTGTACGTTTCACCGATGTTCCCATTGCATAACCATTATTTTCACAAACAAAAATAACAGGTAGTTTCCAGGTCATCGCCATGTTCAAGGTTTCATTAAAAGCACCTTGACGTACAGCACCATCACCCATATAGCAAACGTTAACGTTATCTGTTCCCAAATACTTTTCTGAAAAAGCAAGACCAGCACCCAAAGGTATTTGACCACCGACAATACCATGGCCTCCCATCATTTTATGTTCTTTGGAAAAGAAGTGCATTGAACCACCTTTTCCTTTGGAACAACCTGTTGCCTTACCAAACATTTCTGCCATACATGCGTTTGCAGATACTCCCTTTGCTAGTGCATGAGCATGATCTCTATAAGCTGTAATAATAGAATCTTCCGGTTTAATAACAGACATCGTTCCAGCCATTACAGCTTCTTGCCCGATGTATAAATGACAAAATCCACGGATTTTTTGCTGCCCATATAGCTGTCCAGACTTTTCCTCGAATTTACGCATGAGCAGCATAGATTTATACCACTCCAAATATGTTTCTTTTGTTATAGGTGTTGAACTCATTTTAACGAATTGAATTTCTTAACTTATCCGACCACAAATCTAATCATTTATAACGATATTCTGGATAATATTTTGGCACGAATTCACCCTTTTTGTCAGAAAAGTATATAATTTTAGCATTCCCGCAGTGCGTAAACCAATCGATACGTATTCTATTTTTTTAGCAAAGGAATTAAATCCGCCAATGTAACACGATGTTGCTCTCCAGTAGCCATATTCTTGATCGAATATATTCCCGATGAGACTTCCTCCTCCCCAATCAATAATACATAAGGGATTCCCTTATTATCGGCGTAGCTCATTTGTTTTTTTAACTTAGCCGCAGCTGGGTACAACTCAGAAGCAATACCTTGCTGACGTAATTTAAGTAAAATCGGAAGTGTGTGTTTTGCGTAAGACTCGTCAAAATTTATAATCAACACTTTCGTAACCCCACCCATCGAGGCAGGAAATAACCCAAGTTCTTCCAAAACGTCATAAATACGATCAGCTCCGAAAGAAACACCTACACCTGTTAGATCTTTAAGCCCAAACATACCCGTCAGGTCATCATATCTTCCCCCTCCGCCGATACTGCCCATTGCTACTTCGTTGGTCTTTACTTCGAAAATACAACCCGTATAATAGTTTAACCCGCGAGCAAGCGTTATATCCACCTCTACCCGGCCATCAAGTAAATCATTATCCCCAAAGATATCCAGTAAATTAAAGACCTCTTCTATCTCCTGTACCCCTAGTAAACCCGTCTCCGAGGTCGCTAGTACCTCTTTGATAGCGGCTAATTTTTGGCGGTTGTTCCCTTGGAGTAAAATTATAGGTTGTAATAGGGCGATATCCTGGTCATTAAAACCGCGGGTCAAAAGTTCTTTATTTACACCTTCTAAACCAATTTTATCCAACTTGTCAATCGCAACGGTCATGTCAACGATAAGCTCAGGTTTCCCAATTACTTCAGCGATTCCTGAAAGAATTTTGCGATTATTAATTTTAATTGTAAAATCCCTTAAACCTAACGCAAGAAGAGCTTCGTTATAAATTAATATAAATTCCGCTTCATTGAGAAGTGAGGGTGATCCTACGACATCTACATCGCATTGGTAAAATTCTCGGTAACGGCCACGTTGCGGACGATCTGCACGCCACACAGGTTGGATTTGAAAACGCTTGAATGGAAGCGCAATATCATGTTGGTGCATGACCACATAACGAGCAAAAGGTACAGTTAAATCGTAACGTAAAGCTTTTTCAGAAATATGTGATACCAGCTTATTGGATTGTTTGAGCTCTAATAAATCAGTGGGAGTTTTAGCAAGATAGTCTCCGGAATTTAAAATTTTAAAAATTAATTTATCACCTTCTTCACCGTATTTTCCGGTAAGTGTGTTTAAATTCTCAAAGGTTGGAGTTTGAATTTCGCTATAACCAAATTTAGCAAAAATAGCACGTAAGGTATTAAATATATGGTTGCGCTTTTCCATTTCTAATGGAGAAAAATCACGCGTTCCTTTAGCTAGTGAGGGTTTGATATTTGCCATAGGGCAAAGGTAAGACATCCGAACGAAAAGAGAAACATAAGATTGTATTAACGCGAGATGTCTTCCGTTTCAAAAACCTTAAGATATTCACATGCCTTTTCGGCAGCCAATTTCTCTGCACTTTTTTTGTTAAAATCACGCCCAAGTCCACAGACCTCACCGGCGACAAGTACTTCTACTGTAAAAAGCTTAGCAGACTCATCCGGAGCATTATCAACATGGACAAATTGTATTTCCTTCCCAAAATGTTGACACCATTCAATAAGACGGCTTTTGAAGTTTGTTTCGGTAACCTCCAACATATGAATATCAACATGAGGCTTGATAATTCGAGTCAATAAAAATTCTTTGGTAAACTGATAACCCCTATCTACATAGACAGCCCCAACCACGGCCTCGAACGC
>JAALOO010000700.1_pt2 | contig 25252 bp, 24 predicted proteins | sample 7257641 | NCBI WGS metagenome assembly JAALOO01 (sample SAMN14085613, study PRJNA598686) | mite metagenome | biome: ENVO:01001000; feature: ENVO:01001002; material: ENVO:01001226; isolation source: single female mite from University of Michigan culture on fish food culture... ...
GAATTGACTTGTATTGAGAGTGTTGAACATCGGAATTGACTTGTATTGAGAGTGTTGAACATCGGAATTGACTTGTATTGAGAGTGTCGGGATTTAGAAGCGATAATCATGCATCCTCCTCCTCTTCCTAGGGCCCAGTGCGTACATACAAGCCAACTGATGCCTTCCTCAAGCAGCTGTTGCTGGACAGTGCCTACGTGCCAAGCGTGATGTACGCCAACCCGACTGAGAGCAAGCACAATCACACTGCTCGTCGTGGTCCCAAACAGTCAACAGCTGCTGAGGAAGTGGCAGAAAAAGTACCTGGCATCATTGTCCGGTGCATGTACTCCTGGGCGGTGAAGAGAATTGCCAAGTACAGGCTGCCTTCACCACCGGCCGACCTTCCTCCTATCTCACCAAAGGCGGACCCAGCCGCTGTACGCCTGGTGGAAAAGGCCTACGGGGACAACCCTCGCATCATGGCCTTGTTTCGTTCAAAGAAGTACGTCAAGGAGTGCTTCAAAATTGCGCTCCGTTTCGTGCGCCTCATGGCCAGCAACAGCTTGTCCCTAGCCAAGTACAAAGAAGTTTATGTTATTTTTGAAAAATTGGCTAGGGACGAGCTGGACTCGTTCAACTTCGCCGCCATTTTCGTCTACATTGGCATCGCCATGGCCACTGACGAGCGGCTGGTGCGGAAGGGGCGGCACGAATTGGGCATTTCCGACGCCAACAGCCAAACGGCAACCACCGCCAACGTGTCCCTCTACCGAGCGGCGAGACTGTGCCTCGCTGGCGGGCGCGACATCGTGCGGATGACGCCGTATGGCTCCACCTTGTCGTCGGAAGGTGGACACCTCATTGAAATGGCCAGTATCCATTTCTTGAGGCGCTTCGACGGGCAGTCGCTGCTGAACCATCAGCTCGGCAACTCTTCGCTGGCCGGCCCAGTGGCCCAGCTGCTCGACGAGGACGAGCTCTGCGAGCTTGGGGCGGTGCTCTACCTGTGGGGCATGTGGCGAGATGCCGAGCTCGCCGAGGTGCTGGTCAAGGCCCCCCACAAGCCACCGCAGCAAGCCGCCTTTTTTCGCCACCGTTTGAGCGAGGAGCTCGTAAGGGAGCTGCAGGCACCGGTGGAACAGCAGCAGCAGCAGCAGCAGCAGCAGCAACAGCAGCAACAGGTGCAGCAGCAGCAACAGCGACAGCAACAGCAGCGACAGCAGCAACAGGTGCCGGGCGGGGAAGCGCTGGAAGAGGAGGCGGCCAACGAGCAGCAGCAGCAGTAGAAGACGGCGGCGGCAGAAACACGGGAGCGGAGTGCGGCGTTGAAGACCAGCAGCTCCTGTGATGAAGAATTTAAAAATTATAACACTAAAACATGAACTGTGATTTTTAGCTGTTTTTTTAGCAGCAGCAGCAGCAGTTTGAAAATCTGCTCAAAACGACTGACTGACTGACCACAGCAACAACAACAAACTCTGAATCAACCTAGCAATCTACGGCAATTTTTCGTCCTCGCTCACCTTTTTTTCTCCATACTTTGCTCACTCATTGCTTGCTCATCTTACCTGGCCGCCACCACCACCACAACAACAGCAGCATCAGCATTTGCCTTTTTCGCCATTCCACAACACACACACGCTCAGCCGGCAACAATTCTTTATACGTACACAACAGCAGCAGTGCTGGTACTTTTTTCCAAGAGCGTGCCTAATCGGTGAACTGACAAAGCGCAGGCACATACACATCTGCCGCAGGTTGCTCGGTTGCTGCTTCACAATCTCATCTCACCACCACCACCACCAAAACCAAAAAACTTCCATCACGAGCTTGATTTGAGCCGCAGCAACTTTGGTGTTTAGTTTTTCCATCCACCTTTTTACTGTCTACTTTTTTTTCCTGGCCACAAAACAACACAACAGCAGCACCAGTACCAGCCTCTTTCAACAACTTGGACTGAAAAGAAAGTGCCTGAAACTTCTTAAAAACAAAAGTCATCTCGACCACCAAAAACCGACTTTTTTCATACATTTCTACTTTTTGTTACTGCCACCAACCTGCACTCCAAACACTTTTCCCACTTCAGGTATGTTTGTCTTTGACTATTTCGGGTTTGGCGGTGGTGTGACAACGAAAAAGAAGGTCATTTTGAGAGAAAGAGGGCATTTTGGATCTGGCTTCAAACTGACAGAGCGCACACACACACACAGTCTCGCACTGACAGACAAAGGGAGAGAAGGATAGGGGAAGAAAATGAGAGTATAGTTAGCAAAAAAGGATCAGTTGGCTCGTGGCGTGGTCTTTGTGTCGTTGTTGCTCGGTGTGCTTACAAGCGCGCACACACTCAGTGCGAAGGCTCAAAAGAATTGCAGCGGAAGAGGATGAGGATGCTTGTGTGTGTGTGTGTGTGTGTTTAGGAGAAGGAAGATGATGATGAGGAGGGGTAAGATTGCAAACAAAATGGGTAGAACTCGCGTTGTCGCCTATCGTTGTAAAACACTTGGTAACAGTGGCTGGTAGCAGTTGCTTCAAGACATTCAAGACAACTTGATGATGAGTTTTGTTTTTGCAAAATATCGTTAGCAGTCCAACTGTAAATGAATTGAGTTCTAATGTTCTAATGCGTGTGTGTGTTCAAGGTGGCTGCTATTTGTGCTTTGTCATTTTAAATCATTTTTTTCTGTAATGAGCATTTATGGTAGTAGAACTTGATTTTGCTTGTTTAATTGATTTTAATTTGTGTGTAACTTGGTTTGAAAATATCTGGTTGCATAACATTTTTTTTGTCGCATTAAAAATGAGTTTTTGAAACGGTGTGGCACACTTAAGTTTTATTCAAAAGTTTCGTAGCGAAAAAAAGGTGCAAAGGAAAACTAAAAAACAAAATGCAAATAAAAGTTTTTTATTGTTTGAATTGGCTGGCGCCATTTTTTGACTGTCAAAATTTGAAATGCTACGGCCACCGAATGGCGTCGCCGACACAAGTGGCCCCGATCGGCTCTGTGTTGAATGAGCCGCCAGCTGCTGCTGCTGCTGCTGCACACTTTTTCACACACACCCACCTTGATGCAAGGCAATCAAAGAACGGCCGTTGGCTGTCAAGAATGTCATTAAAAATAACCGGCGAACGGAAGGACGAGTACGACTTGGACACTGAATACCTTCTTCTTGGTGATGACATGAAAGAGCATCAATGGGTATCATCGTGCTATTTTTATGCTTTAGATAAAATCGACGAGTTTAAGCGAAAGGCTTATAAAAAAGTGAATGAATCAAACACCTTCAAACACCTGAAACACCTTCACACTTCTACTCATCTGTTTTGTCTTCAAATATCAGCTGAACGTTTTAGATGTTCTAACCTTCATCAAAGGCAAAAACCGCTTTAAAAAGTGCCAACAGTTTAAACCTCGTAAACTTTTTTTATCATTTAACATCTCATCATTCCATCATCGCCGCCTTTGATCACCTAAATCGAGATATCGTCTCAAAGGCAATTGCATCTGCGATGATCTTTCTCACGCCGTACAATATTCACTTGGTGACAACATTTCTTATCAGCACCAAATCAGGCAGTTCTACTGCTTACTCTGAGCTGATTTTAATTGACAAAACTGGCCTAATCTTTGGCCTTGTTTACCAGCTTTTTCTGGTAGTTTTGATGGCCGTTTCTTTTTGTTTGATCAGCAAGGGAAATGCATGGGCTGCAGCTGTGGTTGAGCAGCAACAGCAGCAGTAGCAGCAAAAAAGAAGTAGTTAAAAACTGTAACAAATTGGATGTTTCACTGACGCTTAAGTGGAAGTCGGCGTTTCACTACAAGGTAGTGCACACGATGAATGAGAGTAGGCACAACTTCACTGTCCAAAACGGTCAAAATTTGTGCAAGATACATTTTGTTTTTAACTAACTTTTTAAAAATCAATGCAGTTTTCCCTTTTTTACGTGGCAAACATTCTCTTTGCCGCCAGTTTAAATTCTTAATGAAGAGACGCATGCAAAATGGTTACAGTGAAGAAAATCAATAGTTTTGAGCAAAAATAATTGTATTTGTAATTGACTACCATTTTTAAATTGCTGAAACAACTCAAAGTATTTTTTTGTGTTACCAAGTGCTGTTCACCAAGCTAAAAGTACAATGACATCAACGCAACTACTACAGTTATCGTTTTTGAAACGGGTCTAACTTTGCCACTAAAAGAATTTGATTCAAAAGCAGTTTTCCAACGATTTGAAGTGACCGGCTGAAATCCGGTAACCGTAATTGAGCAACTGTAATTACCGGCTGCCTGACTTCCCAGTAGTCGCCCGATGATTTTAAAAACCGGGTACTTTTGAGTGCTGTTCACCACAAAGAGGTGGTCAATGACAGTCATGCGAGTCCAGATTGGCAGACGGTTATCTTGGAAATAAAACAAAAAACTTTATATCTTTTAAAAACAAAATTACATTTCAAAGTAAAAGAGCAATGGGAAAAATGGCAATTTGGCGCAGATGGCGGTGCTAATTGGCAGCATTAGTATCTAAAAAATTGAGCAGCAGAATAAAGGTCAGATAGTTGAGGTGGATGGCGGTGAAACTGGCGACCAGTATCACCTTGATGGCGCTATGTTTTTGCGTGGAGTGTGCCTGTTGATAGTAAATGGTCGGACTGTTCATGTAGTAGTCCGCTGGTAGGAGGTTTTGACTGAGGGTAAAATTTGGGTCTAAACTGCTAAAATTGTACAATGTAAGGAAAGTAAAACTGAACCAAATGTGAAGGAAATTGTAGTTGGTGAGCAGCAAATTTGATAAAGTAAATTCATTTGGACTGGTGAATAGGTTTAAAACAGTGCCAAAGATAAGCAGGTGAAGGTCAAGGAGCATGCGAATGGTTCAGTTAGTTTATCAGCACTTTTAGCACTGCAAGGACTGGCGAACAAAGTGAGCGGGGTCGAGGCAGTATGCGGTAACAGTAGTCAAGTCACGTCAGAGATCAATGAGTAAAGTACTTGTGAATGAAAAATTTAAAAAATGGTAAAACGGCTCAACGGCTGAGGTGTGACAGCAAAAAAGGAGGTTATTTTGAGAGAAAAAGGTCATTTTAGATTAGGTGCCTTCTCGTCCTCAACATGACAGCGCACACAGTCTCGCACAGACAGACAAAGAGAGAAAGGGAGAAAGGGAGAGGGGAAGAAAATGAGAGTATAGTTAGCAAAAAAGGATCAGTTGGCTCGTGGCGTGGTGTTTGTGTCGTTTGCGTCACAAAAAAGGAAAAGTAAGATTGCAAACAAAATGGGTAGAACTCGAGTTGTTGCCTATTGTAAAACCATTGGTAACAGTGGCTGGTTGTTGCTTCCAGACAGGTCGTGGTAGAAGTAGAAGAAGAAAGTAGTAGTAGTGGGGGTGTTGGTGTTGAAGGAGGTGGTGGTGATGGTGATTGGGTGATGAAGTGATGATAGCAGTTGTGACACTCACCCGTCCACAGTGCGCTCAAAGTTGAGGCAGTCAGAATGCAGTATGCAGTGAGAGGGAGATGATGCGGATGAAGAGCAACAGCAGAGTTAGAGACGAGTAGAGTAGAAGAGTAGTAATTATAATAATTTTAAAGCAGCAGAAGCAACGACGCCCTTCAGGGAAAAATGGGAGTGACTAGAGTTTCAGTGTTGCTCTTGCTGCTGCTGCTGGTGGTGGTGGTGGTGGTGGTGTGAAGTGTTTATATGAGGAGAACTTTAGAGCAGATCTTTCAGGGCAAACTAGCCACTACCACCACCTGAAGCAGTGTTGGCATTGCCAGCAGAGGCTGAGGAGTTCGAAGAGGTGGAGTTTCCGCCGCGAGAGCCGCCGCCGCCGCCTCCCTTGCTCTTCTTCGATTTGATGACCTTTTCGCAAAAGTTGACTCGATCCTGAAAGCCGCCTCCCAACTTGTCAGCAACAGAAGCATCAGCGGCGGCCGTTGACTTGTTGCCAAGTGTGGAGGAGATGCCGTTGAGCAGACCACCGCCGCCAAAAACTGAGTCGCCATTCAGACTGAGGCACTCCTCCTCGGCGCTGGCGGCAGCACTGCCATGGTGGCCGTTGGTGGTGGAGCCATTACCGGCGGCAGAAGACTTGCCGGTGTGCACCTGACGCTGCTTGCCACCACTGCTACCACCGGAGAGCTTGCTGCTCATCACGTTAAAGGCACTGACTTGGTGGTGACTGTTGCTGAAGAAGATTTGGCTGCCGGAGGAAGCGGCAGTGGAAGACCCCACCGAGTTGGCCAGAGAGGAAAAAGCAGCCGCCAGAGTGGCCTCCACGTCCAGGCCGTTGTCCTCCTCGGCAGCACTGCCATGGTGGCCATTGGTGGAAACGGCAGCCGAGGAGCTGGTGGTGCCGTTGCTGGCGGTGTTCACCTGACGCGGCTCGCGACTGTTAATGAAGAGCTGCTTTACGGTGAATGCAAAAGTGCTTGCAGCGAAGTTCACCGATTCGGTGAACGTGTCTAAGGCTGCTTCAAGTGACTCGTTCAGGCTGCTTTCCTCGTTGCCATGCGAGAAAGACGGTGAAGGGAGGGACGGGTAGTCAGGAAAAGGGGAAAACGGCGAGGGGGAGGAGGTGAGCGAACGTGAAGGCGAGCGAAACTCTGACTGTTCCGCTTCAAACGATGACCAGCTTGAGCTTTGCTCTTCGTACAGGTAGCCATCTCTTTCTCGAACTGATGGGGGAGGTGTGGAGGCAGGCGACTCAGAGGCAGGTCGCTTTCGGCCTTGTTGATTTGCCATTTTTTGACAAAGCTAGTGATAATGATGATGATGATCAGAGAACACAAAGTTGGTCGTGTACAGAGAGAGAGAGAGAGAGAGAGAGAGAGTGAATGGACTGAGAGCTGCGTGTGCTTACAATTACACTACTACTACTGCATTTTTTCGAATAATTAAGTTTAGTCGCTGCTGTTTCTGCCTGTCTAAATGTGATACTAAATTTTTTACTAAAGTTTTCTTATTTACTCAGTCTCCTTTTGCCGCCACACATGTTAGAGCATTTTGATTTAATGTTAGGCAATGAGTGATGCTTAGTCAAACAATAATGTCACTGACTGTGACGTCCAGTCAGTAGGCGTACATGTGGTCGGTGAAGTTGGCCTCCGTGAGGTAGTCAATCTCGAACTTGTTGCGGCAGTGAAGACCGAGCACATCGGTGGAGGGAGGTCAACAGAAAGATGAGTAGAAGAGAAAGCAATGCAAAAAAGTTAAACATCGTAAGCTCGGGAACCTCAAGTGAGTGAGTTAGTGAGTGAGTGCTGGCAGTTCCGACAAAGATCACCTGTGCAACTTTAAAATTGATGCTGCTGACACTGTTGAGGGTTACAACAGTATTTCAAGAGTAGAAAAAGACAAAAAGGAGATGCTCATCAGAAGATGGGGAAGGATGATGGGGAAGGCAAAAAAAGTGAGGAGGAGGAGGACAAAAACAACAACAACACAGTGCTGAAGAAATCACGACATTTTAAATCACTACTGTAAGGGAGGAAAAAGACTGAGGTTCATGAAAAAAGATTTGCAGTGAAAAAAACCACTGTTTGAAGTAGTGTAAAAGCAATTAATGTTCAGCTCCAGATTGGATCAATTCTTGATCCCAGCCAGAAGCTTCTCCAGCGAGCTGAAACGGTACAATTCATCAAAAGTAAAGGTCACCCTCTTCTCCAGCACCGCCTCTTTAGTCTGAGAGAGCTTCAGCGCCAGCAGTCCTCGAGTCAGCTCTCGTCCACAGGCCTGGTACTTTGCCAAGCGATCACCGAGCCAGTCACCAAAACAGCTATGATCACTGCAGCTGTCCTGCCTAAAGTGGACCTTAATCCGGCGCAGCCTAGGGAAGCAGTGCGCCAGGTGAAACTGCTCCACAACGTCGGAGTGCACTGAGGTGCTGAGGGCCAACGAGAGGAAGCGCACCGAGGGGAGGACGCGCATTTCTGAGCGAGTCCACTCGCGGCTGAAGCCGTCGCCGTAGAGTGGATTCTGCAGGCAGTTCACTGAGAGGACGCGCAGGTGCTCCAGTCGAGAAAGGGCGGCCAGAAAGGTCGGGTAAGTAATGCGGCCCTCGCCATCACGGCCAATCGTCAGATCGAGCTTCTGCAGGTGGTCCATGTGCCCCAGAGCGTCCCAGAGGCTCTTCAGCGGGGCTTGGAGCGCCACAGTCTCCTGGTGGAGGTGGTTGCTGATGTTCCAACCAATTTGCAGATCGAGGTAGGTGATGTAGGAGAGCAGCGAGGGCACCAGTGGCACCTCCTCGACCGCCGACAGGTCCTTGAAGAGCTGCAGGCCAAAGCGAGCCCCTTCTCCGGGCGTCAGGGTCGGATGGGCGGCCATTCCGACTGGTGGACGGGTGAACTCTTTAATGAGTTCAAGCAGTGCGGGCATCGACTGCCTGGAGAAGAAGCTGAAGTTGGTCAGCTGCTGGAGGATGGGCAACTGCGGCGAGACGGTCAGCTCCAGCCCGCCGTAGGGCGCAAAGCGATTCAGTATGTTCAGTGTCAGGTGTCGGAGGGCGGGATGGCGGAGGCGGTGTAGCAGAGGCGCCCAGAAATTGTCTGACGCGAGCTTGGCCGTCAGTCGCGCATCCTGAAAGTCGCAAAACTCGGGATACAGCTTCAGAGTGGTCAGCAGTGGCAGCGATGCGGGGCTCAGCTGGCCGAGCAGATCCGCCCATTCAGCTCCATTGAGACGGGTGGCCACTTCGAGCAGGTGGAGATTGGCGAAGGTCTCGGTAAACTTGTGCGTAAAGGTCAGCAGAGGGGCGCCGCTTGCACTACTTGAAAATGGCAGCCAAACGGGAGTCAGCGTAGCCTCGAGGACTTTCTCCTCTACGGCGTCACGAGCGGCGCCGTTGATGTTCCGCAGAAAGACGGCTTTGTGCTTCTCCAGGCCGCACGGGTGGTCTCTGGTGATCACCAGCGCCCTCGTTCTCTTCTGCGACTCAAAGTGGACGTACAGTCGACGACAGGCGCGGCCAAGGTGAAGGGCGTCAGGCAGTGAGAGGAGGCTGAAGATGTGCTGCAGACAGTCGCTGTTGTAGCTGGCCAGGATGGAGTCGGCCTGGAAGGCGGCCAGCCAGTTGCTGGTGTCCAAGTTTGAGGACACCATTATCTTTTCAGTTGATCAGCAAGTTTTTTTTTCGGCAAAAGTAGAGGAGAGTTTAGCTAGCCTTCAAGACACGTAGACTAATGTTGAAGGGAGAGGAGCGGGCGATACACAAAATAGTTCGAACGTTAAGTTTTTATTTCTAGTCAAGTGCTTTTTTGTTTGTGTGTGACTGAAAAAACTTTAAATTTTACAGCAACACCAGAATTGGTTTTTGTAAAAATAAGTTGTGCATTAGCTCAATGTAAAGTTACGCTGCTACCAAAATTTTGTGCAAAATGATGGCCTAAAAATCACTGTAGTAGTGGTCAATAATAACTCCAACATTTTCAAAAAGCGGTTCTGTGTGGTTTGAAGCAATAATTTTGCATGATTTTCTAAACTTCGCAGTTCAAAAAATGGGCTGACATTAAGTTGCTAAGAATTGACAGAAATGAGTGGCAAGTTGGTTTTTGTGGGCAAGAGGCCTTCACTGGTAACTAAAAGTTACGGTGGAAGGTGCAAAAGTTAAAGGTGTGAAACCGCGAGAGGTAGTTTGTGGTGTTGCTGCCTAGTAGAGGATTGTTGATGTTGACCAGTGGTGTGCACCTGGTTAGCGAATGGATGTGTTGAAGACTGCGTGTGTGTTCAGTGGGGTAATTGAAGTCTACAGCGCCTTGTCGATGCCGGACTCAGCTGCAGATAGTTCAGTATGCCGTGCTTTTTCAACATGAACTTTTTTTTGCCAACTACCTCATTTAGGTGAGAAGAAAAAACAGTAAAAATCTCGTTTTTAATCTCACTTTGTGTCCCTCCTTCTGACTGTCTTGACGTGGCAAAAACATATTATCGTTTTCCGATTCTACTCAAACTTGGCACACAAATCATACTATTTTACAAAACAAAAAAAAAAGTTTAGTTGGGCGACGGAAGTTAAGAGAGTCTAAGTTTGTTAGCGGTGCACAGCTCAAATTCGCAAGGTTTGACGTGACTTGACCGCTGTCGACGTTTGCCGACGAGGGTCTTGCGAGCTTAGCGATGGTCATATGTGAGCTGTGTTTAATCTAGTGCTCAACCATTCAATCAATACATTGCTGCTGTAAGGTGCGCCTTTGTTTGCAGAAGGTAAAAGTGAAAGGCATACTTTGACTAATTTGGGTTTGACGGCGGGATGTGAAAGTGATCAGTTTGAGGGAAAGTTAGGTCATCAAAAAAGATTAGTTGGCTCGTGGCGTGGTTTTTGTATCGTATTTCGCTTAGCGTAAAAATAAAAGTTAACAGTGGCTGGTTTTTAAGGCGACCAGGTCTGCCACCAATAGAGAAAGTGTTTGACCAAAATTTTTTACATAGGAAGGAAGGTTAAAAAGGTGATGAAGAAGGTTTCAATGATTCAATCAAGTTGTTGTAAGGCAGAAATTGGCGATAAGAGGAAAAACGTTGATGGGAAGTTTGTTGTTAAATAGTTCCACTCAGTAGAAAAATAGTTAACAACTGTGAGAACTGTTTCCAAGGTAGCTTCTCAGCACTGCAAGGACTTGCAATAAAATCAAAACAAAAAGCAGTGAGAGACGAGTAAAAATAACTGGAGTAGGAATTATAGTAATCTTTAAGCTGCAAAAGCTTGGCAATGTTGTAGTGAGGAAATTCAAGTTTGCAAAATATTTGGAGTTTTTTTTGTCTTGCCTGCACCATTAATCAAAGTAAAATTCATCCAATTGCCACTAGACTTGGCGCCGTTAAAAGGATCAATGTTTGGTAGCGGAGCACGGCGACACCTCGCGTGTGCTGCCGTGACTTGACCACTGTCGACGTCCGCCGACGAGGGTCCCGCGAGCGAAGCGAGCGGGGCCCGAGGAGGCGGGCGTCGACAGTGGTCAAGTCACGGCAGGGATTCGCGCCAAAGTTGTTTTACTAGTGTTCTAGCGGTGTACGGCTAAAGTTTGCAAGGTCTGGCGTGACTTGACCATTGTCAACTTCCGTCGACAGTACTTCATATTGGTGCACAATGTTAAAATCCTCAAAGTCCTAGCGGTGCATGTCCTGGATGTAGTCTTGGTTTGTTAGACTTCTTTTATCTGTTTGTTATTTTTTTTCACAATGAAAACGGTTTCAAAAATACATGTATTTGTCATTGTTGGTCATTTGGGTACTGTGTTCAATCTGGCGTTTAATTTATAGATTGCTGTGAATGGCGCTTTTGTTTGCAGAAAGTAGAAGCGAGATGGAGATTTTGGATTTAGCGGCGGTGTGACAAGTCAGTTTGAGGGAAAGGTGGTACTTTGGGGCTGTGACATTGCGATGTCTAGCACTTTTTGGTCACTGTAAACTTTTGCTGCCTAGGGTCTCACAAGCTGTGTGAGCGTTACAGTGATCAAGTCAAGCCAGAGATTGACGGGTAAATTTGCCTGAACAAATCATTTCCGGTGGTGCACTTCGTAGCTCATCTCCAACTTATCAGCTACTAACTATACTGTTCATGTACTGACATACTCATCACTTCAGCTTGTCAGTACTTTGTCGGGAAAGTCCGCAGTTATACTTTTTTTAAGGTGGATAATTTGATGAGGTGCAAAAGAGGAGAAGTAAAAGTTTTGAAGACTGTGGTAAGTTAGGCTTCAAAGTTTCAATCAAGTTGTTGAATAGCATTGAGTAGAGAATTTGGCAATGAAAGGAAAAACATTGGTTAGAAGGTTGTCGTTGATCAGTTTCACTCAGAATAAAAAATCCGTCACAACTGCTTTCAAGACAATCAGTTCAAGAGATCAAGATTTTTGAGTATAAAGAGATTTAAGACGAAGAATAAGAAAAAGAAAGTTGCAAATGTTTCAGATAAAAAGAGTAAAAATGGAGGGAATGATTTTTTTGCGGCGGAACAGAAGGGATCATAAAGGCTACTCCCTGCGTATGTACTTATGAAAGGTGGTCGAGAGGTGGTCGAGGATCATGCAAATAGTTCAAATTGTTTTTCTGCACTGCAAAAACTCACGAACAAAGTGAAGGGGCCGGAAAAGAATATGGAGGAGGTGATCTATTGATCATAGCAGTTGTGAGACTATCCCATCCACAATGTGAATGTAATGTGAAACAGAGAGAGAGAGAGAGAGAGAGAGAGAGAGAGGTAACTTACGGTAATTCAAGGTGAAAAGGTGAAGGTAAAGTAAGAGAGTCAACAAGTGCAAAATGTTTTGAGTATTTTTGCCTGCAAAGTAAAACTGCGGTACACGGCCCAAAATCGCGAGGTCTGATGTGACCTGACCACTGTCGGCGTCCGCCGACGAGGGTCTCGCGAGCGTAGCGAGCGGGACCCGAGGCGGCGGGCGTCGACAGAGGTCAGGTCACATCTGTCATCTGCGAAAAAGTGATGTGAAGTTCCTGGCGTTGCACGCGGCTAGGTCTGGCATGAATTGACCACTCCACTCTTTCTTCCTCCCGGCAAACAGGGCACGTTCGTCAAACTTTAAACAGCAACTTCAAATACAAACTTCAAACAACAACTTCAAACCTTAAACACAAACTTCAAAATGTTCTGAGGTGACGTGTGAATATTTCAACAATAACTTTGTGCTTGCAGAGATGATCTCCGGCGCTGACCTGCGCCTTTGGAGTGCCTGCCGCCTGCGGAGGGTGGTGGAGTCAGGTGTCAGAATGGGCGTTGGCGGCGGCGGTGGTGACCCACCGCCACCGCCAACGCCCATTCTGACACCTGACTCCACCACCCTCCGCAGGCGGCAGGCACTCCAAAGGCGCAGGTCAGCGCCGGAGATCATCTCTGCAAGCACAAAGTTATTGTTGAAATATTCACACGTCACCTCAGAACATTTTGAAGTTTGTGTTTAAGGTTTGAAGTTGTTGTTTGAAGTTTGTATTTGAAGTTGCTGTTTAAAGTTTGACGAACGTGCCCTGTTTGCCGGCCTTGTCGGGGCAGCACGGGCAATCCGCTGCTGCTGTACAGGAAGGGGACCACGGTGTGGGAGTGGTCCCTCAGGCGCGCCATTGCCAAAGGCGAGAAGTGTGACTCCCTGCTTGGTTGGAATCAAAAAGAATCGGAGAAAAAGAATCAGCAGTTTAGTTAATAATAAAACTTTGCTTGCAAACAATAGAAGCGAAACTTCCGTCTCCCCTTTGAACGTACAGCAATATTATCAGGCAATCGAAAAAGCTTGGAAATTACCAGCAGATTCGGGCACAGGCTGAAAAAAATAAAAAATAAAAACAAAAATCATTTAGCACTGAAACTTCATTATCATCACCACCACAACTCTTACAACTCGTCGGCGACCAGACTGATGCAGAGGAACATGAAGAGCAGGAGAAGGACGACGATGACGATGGCCAGTGGTCGAAGTGAAACTGCAGTAGTGGTACTAAAGTTCAGATCACAGAACGTCATGGCCATGTAATTGTAGAGGACGCCCGAGTAGGTGCAAGCGGGATTCAACCGTACAAAGGCACACTGCCACTCACTCGAGTTGAGTTCATTCACGTAGGCACACTGATGGCAGTAATTAATTGGTGGCTAATTAATTTAATTTGATACACTCAAACAACTACTTTTACTCTTGAACTACTACTGCAGCTGAATCTAATTTAATTAATCAAACTTTTGCTTCTTGTATTGTATTGTTGTACTGAACTGTAGACTGCTTACATTCACGTCCAAGTTTGCCCAATCAGTGGCGTTGATGGTGGTGGTGACGGTGGTAACATTTGTCTGTTTGCTGTTCATTTTGGACTTAAACTTTTAGTTTTCAAATTTGCATTTTAAACTAGTGTTTTTCTGTAGTCTAATTTCATTGTCAACTCTTGTATAAACAAAAAACCTTTTTATAATAAAACAAAGCATTGAAAAGTAAAAATAATAAGTAAAAACAATCGCACTGAAAACGGGCAAATCATTGTCTGATTTCCTATGACTAGGGCAAAAATAATTGCTCATCAGTCAGTCGTACCGCCGCCACATGCACCTAATTTTACTTCTGTGTTTGTGTTTTCTAATATTTTTACCGCCAAAAGGTAAAGAATCAAATGAATATGCAGTATTTCCTCCCCGGCAACACACTTGAATTCTTTTTGCTGCATTACCGCAAACATAAAATGATTCATTTAGGTCACATCTAAAAAAAGGTGTTGCAAGATTGACCTGCTATAAAAAAAATCATCTAAAACACTTCGTTTTATGTAGCGATGAAATCACCTAAAAATCAATCTCAAATTAGGCAACTTTTTGTCAATATTGACTGCTCCTTCAACCAATCATTTTTGATGAATCATAAAAAATACAGATGTTTTTTACTTATGAGCGTGAAAGTTATTATTACAGATGGTAATGATTTCATTGGGGGAAATGAAGGGTGTGAATCAGTGTGAGTGTGTGTACAGTCAATGAGTAATGAGTGAAATTATGTGGTAATAAATAGGCGGTAATATATCACAAGAAAAAACGGATGAAGTAAAAAACAAAAAATAACAAAAAATATTGCTCAATTAATAAAAAACTTAGTCTTCATCGTCGTCGATGGTGTGGAAAAGCACCTTGAATTCAATCAACAGCGCCAGCGTCAGGTAACCAACGTAGATGAGGAGCAATGAGAAACCGTGGTACTTGCTTGCTTTGAAACGATTAAAGACAAAAACGACCAAACTGCAACACAGTGAAACCATCAACGTCGCAAAGAGCAGACTCATCATGGGCGTGTACTCTACCACCTACAAGTAAAAAATAAATTTAATTTTAGAATGCTTAAAAACAAAAAAAACTTTGAATTTACATGAACTCTGGTGTGCTTGTTTCGGTTTTCACTGCTGAGGAAGAATAACGTGTACGGCAGTCCGAGGCCCAAAAGCAAATCTGATAAAGAAAAAATTGATTAATTAAGGAAATTAATTGGTTTTTACATTTTTTCACTCACTCATCATTGGGCCACCAAAACACGCGGCAATGGCCATTCCTGGATAGCCGTGACGAGCCATTGATATGTCAGCAATTAGGTCTAGTAAAAATATTAAAAATGTCAGTTTTAAAAATTCAAATTAATACACCAGCGCTATAAATTACCTCCCAGACTGTTTCCCCCTAAATAGAAAAAAATTGTTAAACTCAAAAATTGAAAAAGTCTATCAATAGAGCTTACAAGCAAGAACAGTCAACCCCAAAATAGAGTCGGAAAGATTAAAAATGGCACCAAATGTGGTCAGGACGGCAATCACCTCACCGGCAATGGTGTTCACAAAAATGACACTAATGACAAAACCAATGAAGCCAAAAACGCGATTGTAAATTGGTGGACTGTCTTTCTCCGATGTGAAGAAGATGATGATGGAGACAATGGGCGAGACAATGAGGAAAACTGCCCAAAGAGGAAACCTATCTGCAATGACAATGTCCACTGAAAATGAAAAAAATGCTTAGAACTTTGTAGCAAAAAAGTTATCTTCATTTACCACTAGTGAGAAAGAGGATAGCCTGGGGGGCGGCGATGACATTGGCGCAGATCAGCAGTCTGCACCAGTTCTCCTTGGGACTCTCCAGGTCGACCACCGGAATGCAGATGGTCATGATGAAGTAGGGAATGGCCTTCACCAGCTCCAGCGCCTTCCGGTACCACGGGTAGTTCTTCCACTCGAGAATGTCCACCGGGCTGATGTGAATGACGAAGTCCTTGCTCTCGCTGAAGACGCTGGTCAGCGTGGCCGTCGACCAGATCGAGGCTGTGGACAGCTGGGAGAGGTACTTTGGCTTGACGCTGCTGCTGATGTTGTTGCTGTTGCCATTTACGTTTTGGGCTCCATTGCCCATTTGAATGTCATTTGTGAAGCCGTTTTGTGACTGCCAAGCCGAGGTGACCAGCTCAACGTGCCGTTGTTTTTGCCTCTCTGCCTTCTCCCGTTCAATGTCCTTCTTGTAGCGGACATCATCAAGGGTTGTGTCTCGTCGTCGTCTCTCCTCGTAGCCCTTTGCAATCTGATTGATGGAGTTCTCTAAGTGGTGGTGGGCGCGGTATTTTAGTTCAGAGTGGGAACGAGCTCGAGGCGTGCGCAAGGTGCCTCTGCGATGAAATCCTATGAAAAACGTTTTAAGTATTTTTTTACTGAAAACCTTGTCTAAAACTTACTCGTCAGTACGACGTCATCGTTCACTGAGAAGGTGTTTGTTCGTGCCTTCAGCTCTTTGTTGGCCATTGACGCCGTGGAGACGCGTCTGGAGCCAGGGGCGGAGGGCAGTGGACTGGCGTAGGGACTAGCATAGGGACTTCCATAAGGGCTGGCGTAGGGGCTGACGGCAGGACTGCCCTGGTAGCCGCCATTGATTATGCCTCCGCCATTGGGAACGGTTAACGTATTGGAAATGGTCTCAATGGGTCGATCACCATCACCACCACCTTCAATATCTCCTCCTTCATTGGCAGCCATTCCCTCCTCTTCATTCCCATCAGCGTCAACCTTCTGACTGGCCCACTTTACGTACACCAGCCGGCTAATAATGATGATGGCAATGTAGAGTAGGTAATAGAAGAGGAACGCTGTTAAAATACAAAAACATAACATTAGTGAGAAATTTGTTATCATGGAGGTTCTCCCTTGCTGTCTTTGGGAGGTGCACAACCAACTTACAGGAGGACTGCTTCAAGCCGAGCGTGCCGTGGAAGATAAAGAGCCAGACGAGATAGGCGGCGCCGATGTAGAAGATAATGTCGCGCAGTATGGGCCGCCGCATGACGTTGAACTCACCGGTGAGCAGCACCGAGCCGGCGACCACTGTCGAGACGAATATTCCGGCGCCTGCATTTTTGGAGTGGGCACAAAAAAAGGATCATGTGAGTGAGTAAGTAAGTGGAGAGAGTCGTTGACATGATTATTATTATTGTAAGCACAAGAATCTTGATAAGTGTAAATAAAGGTCCGCTCTGATAGCAGTGTTCAAGGTGCCAGCATTGATTGGCATTGAGTGTCAACTGTCGCTGTCTGCATGCTGCACTTTTCTCTCTCTCACTTTATCAACTCAATTTCACAGTGCAATGCAATGATATTTTGTAGTAGTTTAAAGGCGCTGATAAAACGGCTGATGAGTATTTTAAAGTTTGCAGGTAAAGTAGAAGGGAGAGGCACGCTGCCGATTGAAATGTTGATGTGTGTGTGTGTGTGCAAGCTGATAATTATCGATCGCTGTTATTGACACTGTTGGCTGTGCTTTTGAACAACAATAGCAGCTTTCTGGTAATGCCTGCCTGTTTGTTTGCTGTTTGCTGTATCCGAGTCAATAGACTACCCAGTTTGACAGTGCCTGCACTCTTGCACTTTTAATGACAGCACAAAACCCCTTTGTTATTGCTGCTGTCTGGACATTGCTAGTACATCTTTTCTGGTAGCTCACATGGTCAAGAACACGTTGGTGCAAATCAGTGCACACCAACCATTGTGTCAACACAGTAGAGCACGCAAGCACCAATCATTCAATCAACTGCTGATGTGCTCTATCAATTGACGTAATTAGCGGATGTACTACTGCAACTACTGCTGCAAGAGAGCCATACAAATTCACACACTTTTCCTCCCCCTCAATTGTCCCATTCGTTCCCTTTTCTGTGAGCTAAACCGCACATACCGTAAAGACTGGAGAAGATTAGTTGCGGTTTTGCCTGGCTGATGCCGCCCATCGCCGAGAAGATGTCCGGAGCGCCGTTGCCCAGCGCGAGGAAGGTGACACCCTGATGCAATAGTGAAGGTGGTTGTTGTTGTTGTTTTTGTGAGTAAAAAATATTTTAAAAATGTTAAAAATGCAACAGATTTTGCCCCAGTTTATTTAGTTTCCCTTACTGCAATGTGGTCGGGCAGGCGAAATGTCTTTGAAATGGTGAGCAGTGATGGGCAGAGGCTAAACAGAAGAATGTTCGTTTCGATACAAAAATTAACAAGTAGATTTCAGGTATCACTTACAAGTCATCAGCGACGCTGCCAATGGCGACAAAGAGCATGAAAAGAATACTGAGGAGAATGAGAATGGCCAACCAGCGAAGGTGGCCCAACTGACAGTAGGTCAGCTCGGTGTACGAGTAGAAGATGCCATCGTAGGAGCAGTTGTCGGTGTCGCGCACAAAAGCGCACTGTTCAACTATGCTCGCCAGACTGTTCACTGAACGGCACTGAACAGGTTGAAAAGCAAAAAAAGTTGATTGACTGATTAAAACCCAAATCAATTTCAATTTAAGTGAAAACCGTTACCGTTATTGCTTCATGATGAGTGTACAGCTCTTTGGTGCCATTTGTGAGCACTGCTGCTGCGATGCTTTGAAAGGGTGAAAAGCTTTTGAGGAAAAATGTATCCATGTTTGAGATTTTTTTGGGTGGTGGTAATGATGGTGAATGAAAGTGGTGGCAATGGTCGTCAAAATGTTTTGACAGGTGGATTATGCGCTTTTTGCTGCCACCTCTGAATCATCTGCTGAGTGGTAAATAAATTAAACTGACGTTGATTTCAGTCGTTAGCGATGGCATTGGAGAAAGACCGGTGATCAGTGAGGGGAACCAGTGTGAGGAGAAAACGGTAGCGGTTGCTGGGATGTTTCCTTACGTAACACAGTAGTGCTGATCATTAGCAGCAGCAACAACAGCAGTTGAAAGTTGTCAAAACAAAACAGGTAAAGTAGAGAGCGAGGGAGAGATTCCAATTAGCTACATCTAAAGAGCAAACAAAAAGTATGATTCAGTTTGCCCAGAATGTGTCGGTTTAAATATGAAAAGTTGTTAAGGAGGTAGATGTACCAGTGATGATGATGGTGATGTAATAAAAAATTTTAAAAAGGTGAGGGTGATGCTAATTTTGTTGATGATGCAGATTTGCTAAATGAGACTCACTATAGTTTGGCCTGGTCTAGACACTGTCTGACGGCTACTGACTTGCTTATCAGAGAAGACATTCGCTTTTAAAGTCGATCGCCTCCTCATTACCTCCACGCCTCTACAACTGCTGCCGTGTCGTGCTGTTGTCTGATTGATAAGCTCAGGTGTGAGATAGCTGATTGCGGTGATGCTTATCAACGACGAGGAGAAGCACTGACGTAACGGGTTTCAGCTGCTGCTGCTGCTGCTGCTGGTGATGCTCGTTATTCTTCAATGCTCATTGCCCAACTATGTACACAAAAATGGAGTCCTCTCACGTTTATCGGACAGTGCAATGGTGCAAATTGTTGAGTGAACAGGCGGTGTTGTGGTATGGGAGCAGTATTTAAATCATAATGACTACAGTTTAAATAGATGCTGCTCAGGAGGCAGCAGCAGCAGCAGCAGCATCGGCGGCGGCGGCAGCGTCAAATCGGCAGCTCAAGTGGCCAGTTAATCCCAGCGCCGGGCACAACACCACACAGACACAGGCACTAATCACCAGCGAGGGTGGTGATACGCTTTTGTCTAATTGGGGGAAGGGGGAGGGGGAAATGCTAAAAGTAAACTCCAAACTAAACACTTTCAGGCAAAGAGTGGAAGTCCTAATCAGTGCCGCCGCCACCGCCAATGCTGCTGGTGCCGCTGGTCAAGCGTGCTGCAGGTGATAAGCATAGAAAGGTAGCAGCGGCTGAGTGGGTACTAGCATTGGCCTTTTTAGTAACGTTTTTAGCATCTCTGCAGCCAGCGAAAAGTGTGTGTGTTTAGAGTGATGGCACCGTACCGTTAGAAAGACACATCTCGTACATGCGATCGCACACAGAGCACAGAGCACAGCAAACCAACAATGATGATGAGCACCACCAGTGTCACTGAGGCATTGCTAATTGATAATTGGAGTGAGACTGAGAGAGTAGAAAAGAGAAAAAAACTGTAGATTTAAAAGTTTTTAAAACACATTTTAAAAAAAGAAAGTTTTTTTCAAGTGCGCCGTGCGATTAATAGCAAAGTAAAAGTAAAAGCATTGCTTGTGTTTCTGTTGTTGCTGCTGGAAACTGTTGTTTACCCCTAAAAATAAGAGTTGTCGTACAATCTAGAGTGAAACAGCGGTAAAACAGCAGTTGGGATTACATCACTGCAACCTAGTAGCTGGGTAAATTGGTGGCTCAACTTGAATTGCATTCAGAAATCATTTTGCTCTATAACTTATTTTTATTTGCATTTTTCCAATATCTAACCATTTATACCTGGTATGCCTGCAACAAAACTTCAATCATCATCCGCAGTCTGATGATTAGAGCTGACAGGTGAGCAGGTGGTAGTAGTAGTAGGCCCAGCAACTGTACACACAGTTTAGTTCACTGTGTTTTTGATAAAAATACGCATTGGTAAAATAAAACAAATAAACAGAAAGAGAGAATGAGAGTGAGAGAGACCGAGAGACAAACTGCGTGTACGTGTATTGCCACTGCCGTTTAATTATCGTCCAAACCAGAAAAGAAAAAAGATTTGTGTTCTACCTGAAAATAATAGTTTTTCTCACAGTAGAAAATAGCATACTTGATCATTAAGGATCGATTTGGAATGCACACTGCTCGGGATCGAAACTAGTACTTCTGCCAGACTTTTTGTTTTTAGTTTGCCTATGTTTGCCCGTTTACAAATTGTAGTGGGCAAAGAAAAACTAAGGCACTGGATGACAGATGAAAATGCTCTTTTTGATGCAATTTATCATGATCATTGATGACAATCCAGGCATTTTACCACACACACATTACCACCCTCTTTTGATGAGACAAATATCTGCAGTTTACTGAGATTATGATTACATCAAAGAGCATCTAGATTTAGATTTAGAGAGTGTTGAATTGCCTTAACTTGGTTGCCTCAGTGAATCATCAAGAGAACATTACAGCAAGTTAGAGTTATCCAAAAACAAGGTTTGCGGGGGACTTTGCGTCATTAGAAGTAAGTGTTCTATGAGCAGTGGATTAGCTGGGGATTAATGTTGAAGCACGGCGCAATTAAGATTGGAAGCGTTGGGGGAAAGAGAGGAAATAATAATAATAACACTAAACATAAGCAAACAAAGGAAAAGTATTGTTACAAATTAAACTTAAAACACATTTTTGTTTTATTATTAAAATGAGAAATCGGGTCTAGACAATCAAACTTGATCTTGACCTCAAACAGCGGGAGCAGATCTGAAGTGATCTGTCAATCAAACCGAAACGTTATCGTTTCCAAAAACCGAGTTGCCCCGTCTGCATCAGATTGAGAAGGCATTGTTTGTTTGTTTGAAGATCCGGTCGGCAACTTTGTGCACAGTAGCACTGTTTAATTTTTAATTAAAAACTTTAATGATAACAATCCAAGTGTAAAAACTGTTCTAAGCAAAAATAAACACTGATAGACAAATAAAAAGTACATTAAGATAAGTTTTTTAACTGTTTTAATTTTTAATTGATTGAAAATAAAAAACATTTGAATATATTGAACAAAAAAAGAAAAAATGAGATCACATGAGGGTTGATGAGAGAGAGAGTTGAGAGTGGCACAAAAGATTGTTGCGTTTGACCAGATTCGGGTAAAGTATTTTCATTGCAGAATTTGATAGGAAAGAAAGCCTAACTAAAACCAAATTACTGTCAGTGAAGGACAAACTCAATGACCACTGCCATGGCAATGTAGACGATGTAGATGGCAATGAGAATAGCGCCGTGAATTTTAGAGGATTTGAAGCGTTTTACAGTAAAGAAAACAAGTGTAGTGACTAAGCTGGCGGTGATTGTTGCAAAGAGCAGCGTCGTCATTTTAGTGTAGTCGATCTGTTAGGTCAAAACATAAGTTTTATCATTTTTTAAGACGTGTAAAACTTACGAGCAGTTTATTTGTATCTTGGCCGACAAAAAGAATTGTGTACGGCAACCCGACGCCCATTAAAAGATCTATTTGAATTTTTGTGTTAAGATTTTTTCATAAAAGATTTTAAAAAGCCTGAGCACTTACTAAGCATGGGCCCACCAAAACAGGCCGATATGGCGATGCCCGGATAGCCATGTCTGGCCAGCGAATTGTTAGCAATAAGATCACCGAGACTGTTGCCCCAGGCAAGTATCGTCAGTCCAAGAATGGACTCGGAGAGATTGAGAATGACGCCAAAGGTGGTCAGCACTTCAATCACCTCCTGGGCAATGATGTTGATAAAGAGGACGGACATGATGAAGCCAATAAAGCCAAACAGTCGGTGGTAGACCGGCGGTTTCCTCTTTTGAGAGGTAAAAAAGATGACCACCGCCAGGACTGCAGAAACCAGCAGCATCAAACTCCACAAGGGAAAGACGCCATTGAGGCGCATTGAGGAAAAGCCATAGAGGAGAATGACCACCTGAGGCGCACAGAAGACATTCAAACAGGTGAGCAGCCGGCACCAGTTCTCATTGGTACTCTCAATGTCCACCACTGGAATGCATACGGTCATGAGAAAGTACGGAAGTGCCTTAACAATTTCCAGTGCCCGACGGTACCACCGGTACTCGGACCACTCCAGCAGGTCAATCGGACAGATGTGAATGATAAAGTCACGACTCTCGCTGAGAGCCGCCTCCCAGCTGGCGGCTGACCAGATGGAGGCGGTGGACAGCTGAGAGAGGTACTTTGGCTTAGCGAAGTTGTTGGTGAAGGTGATCTCGTTGTGGTAGCCTGCGGGCTTCTTCTTGCTTGAACCAGTTGCAGCTGCAGCAGCCAAAACGTTCTCTCGCTCAATGGCCTCCTTGTAGCGAACGTCTTCTATGACCGCCTTGCTCATCCGCCGATCTGCCTCGTAGACCTTGGTGATGTGCGCCAGGGTGTTTTCAAAGTGGTGGTGGGCGTGGTGGTGGTGACGGAGGTTTGAGAGAGTTCGACGACGGGAGGAGCGCAAAGAGCCGGATCGGAAGAATCCTAAGTTTTAAAATGGGTTAATGTTTTCAAAGTTGAAGACTGAAAAAAAGTTTTTCTTGTTAATCACTCACTGGTCAGAACAATGCCATCCTCGTAGCCGTACGTTCGCTTTCGCTGGCTGGTCGTTGAGCCGGTGGCACTTGCCTTTGAGGTGGTGGAGTGCTTCCTCGAGGGCGGGTCCAGCATGATGGTGCTGATGTCGAGGTGGTGACGACCATTGGACTTGATCGACCTGGCATCAGCTGATTCAACGTCAACCTTTGGCCTTTCAACCTCCCCTTCTCTTTTGTCACCCTCTTCACCCTCACCATCTTCATCCTCTTCATCATCTGCAGGCGAGGTTTGGTATCGCATGTAGATAAAGCGACTGACCACCAGGACAATAATGTAAACTATATAGTAGCCGACTAGAGCTAAGAGAGGGGGTGACAATGTGTAATAAAAGATGAGTTTTTTAATAACCTCTTTTTATATTCAGATGCACTTACAAAGCGAATGCGCCAACTGAAGAGTGCCATTTAGGATGAATGCCCAGACTAGGACGGCAGCACCAATGTAGAAGGTGAGATCACGCACCAACGGCCGCTTCATCACCGCAAAGTCACCGCTGAAGAGGACAGTTCCGGTGACGACGGTGGTGGTGAAAATGCCGGCGCCGTACAGTGCAGAGAAGACCAGATGTGGCTTTGCCTGACTGATGCCGCTGATCGAGGAAAAGATGTCCGGTGCGCCGTTGCCTATGCAAAGCAAGAATGAAACAGAAGATATTCTGCATATTAATTTCCAAACTAACAACAAATACTAATTCAGACAAAAAACTAACCAAGTGCAAGAAAGGTGACACCTGCTATATGATCTGGCAGGCGGAACGTTTTTGAGACGGTCAGAAGAGAGGGACAGAGACTGAAGAAGAAGAAAGCAAATGTGTGATTTGAATTAGATTAGGGCAATTTAGAAAGCTAAAAAGTTTCAGCACTCACAAGTCATCGGCGACGCTGCCAATGGTGACGAAGAGCATGAAGAGGATGCAAATGAGGGCGAACATGGCCAGCGGCTGGAGGTAGCCCAGCTGACAGTAGGTGAGGGCAGTGTACGGGTAGAAGATGCCATCGTAGGAGCAGGCGGTGCCGTTCACCACAAAGGCGCACTTCTCCTCCACCGAGGGCAGACTGTGGATAAAAGAGCACTGAAGAGGAGAGTTGAAATGAAAAGTTACAAGATTCAATTAGTTCAGTCATCTAATGATTGTCTGGTTCTTTCAAGTGCTGAAGTGCACTTACACTTTCATTCCACCGTGGTTCTGATGGTGTTGATGAGGGGAATAATGGTGATGCGGTAAATGAGTTTAAACCGTTCAGCAGTAGTTGCTCCATTGTCATTGTTTCCACAAAAAAACTGCAAGTCAATTTGATTTTTTCAGTTAACTTTGGTTTGGTAATTTAATTTTTAGATTTGGCCGCAAAAAACTTCTTCCCGTTTTACAAAAAATTAAATGACAGAGTGGGTTTAGAAAAGAAAAAAGCTAAGACGCTACACTGCCAGAATTTATATTTTTTGCTTAAAAGTAAAGGCTTTGTACTTGAGGAAGTGCTATTGTTTTTTGTTGTCAGTTTATTAGCCTTGAAAAAAATCAAGCTGTATAAAAGAGCTGTACAGCTTACATCAGGTTCCAAAGTCCTTTTCCAGGTTTTGCAAACAATAATAAACACGTGTGCTCTGTTTACATTGCATTGGAGGCCTCAGTATCACTCTCGGTCTCTCACTTTCTCACTCACTCACGCTAATCCTAAACTGTTAATTGCTTTTCATGTTTTACACGGTTGTTGTTGTTGCTGTTGTATTGTGTAGGGGCCAGCATTTTAAAATCTGCAGTGTAAAACAAGATGAGAGAAAAAGAGATTTAAAATTGCAATGGGGCAAATTGCAGTGTGATGAACTGCAGTTCACTGTTGCAATGGCCCCGCAAAAGCCGTCTTTGCTTGTTTAAATTCCCGATAGTATAGCCACCCTCTCACTCTATCTCTTATCAAGAGACAATAAAATAACAATGTAGTCTGTGGTAGTGTATATCTCCAATTGGACAAACGGAGAGATGGCTACTTCCTTTCTCTTTTTACAGGAAACGGTGGAAATTCCCGCTAAATGCGACTTCAGCCATTTGAAAGCAGCGCCCTTTAGTAAACCAACTCTCAATCTCATTAGTGCTGCAGCTTAGGTTTAGCAAACACTACTAAAAAAGTTTAAAATTTGATGGTATTTTTAGATAAGATTGCACAACAGTGGGAGACCAACAAAGACACAAGCGACGAGTTAGATGATGCCGACACACACAGAAATATGCGTCAAATATATTTGAAAATTCTTAAAAAAGTCAAAT
>JAALOO010000838.1_pt1 | contig 25230 bp, 19 predicted proteins | sample 7257641 | NCBI WGS metagenome assembly JAALOO01 (sample SAMN14085613, study PRJNA598686) | mite metagenome | biome: ENVO:01001000; feature: ENVO:01001002; material: ENVO:01001226; isolation source: single female mite from University of Michigan culture on fish food culture... ...
GGGAAACTAAAAGTTCGAAAATATTTTGTTTATTGTGCGCTGTCCCCCCTTAAGTCAACAAAATTATTCCAAAAACGTGATATTAGTCTTGTAACAAAAATGCTGATAAATGAGTTAGATACAACAAAGATAAAGTAAAACAAAACTAGTTTATTCGCTTTCTATGCGAAAAATATATACATATAGAAAAACTGAAATCAAAGTTTAGCAAAGTAGAAAACCTAATATAACAGTTGTATAAGTTTACTTATTAGTCAAACTGTAGGTCTAAAAGTTATCAATTTACAGACACTTAAAAGATAAGTGATTGGCAATCCCGAAGGCGGCACTGCTTTTCAAATTATAATGCCGAAGATGAAAAAAGTAAATGCAGCAAAGTGAACATTGAGGATAATGAAAAGGGTGAATGCATCACAACATTGAACTGTCTAAAGTTCAAGTAGGCACTTGCAGTTTTTAATGTCAATTTATTAAAAATACACTTTGTGCTGCTTAGCATATATTTAACTTTTACCAGGTCATTAGATCAAGTACTGCTCTAGACTTGTGTTCTTGTTGTTATTTAAAATGCTGATAATGACATTGATACTTTTTATTTTAATAACAGACTCTTAATTAAAAACTACGCTAAAATACAAATCATTTGAAGCACAGTACCTGATAATCAATTGCTTCCAATCAATTGTTTGGGCATTCAGAACCGACTCGTTGACAATTATAAATTAAAAATAACTTAAGTTTCCTGACACACTGAAAATGATCAAGTTTCTCCGTAAAAAAATCCACACACTGGTCACTTTTTCAGTGTAAGGGAGTTGGTGGAGAAAACGGGCATGCTCAGCCGGAGGAAGAGGTTGTTGTTGAACTGAACTTGCTGGCCATTGAGGCAGTGGTGCTCAATAAAGTCGTGCACCGTTGGGTAAACTTTGCCTTGCATGTCGCGAACGTTGCCATCGGTGGGATCAATCATCAGCAGGTGCTCGTGTTTTCCTTTGTGCATGCTGCTGAGAACCACTTGTCCATGGATGCTGGTTGATTCTCTCACCAAAAAGTCTCCGTCCTTGAGGATGAGCTTCTCAGCATCGGTTCGAGAAAGCGGTCCATGGTACCAGGGCGCGTACTTCTCTCCTGAGCCATCCAACGAAGCTGTGCAGCTGTTCAGGGTACTGTTTGAGTCGGCTTTCTCTTGAGGAACTTGTTCATTTTCTACCACATTTTCAGGTTGCTCCTTTTTCACATGCACACTTTTTCGGGCAGTAACTTGCATGTCAAAGACCTGTAGACGAAAGGAAGAAAACAAGTGAGTATGAAAATGATTTTAACAATCTCTGAGCGTTACCTGATTTAACGCCTTAACCAGATCGTAGCAGTGCTCCGATCTAATGACTATGCAGACTCGGTTTTGGTTTTTGTTTTTGGCAATCACGGCGCAAAACCCAGATAAATTTGAGCGTGCGTACGACACCTTTTCAATGTCAAACTGCATCTTGTAGGCATCGCTGCTGAGGATGAGCGTAAAGTGTTTGGTGGAGACCGAGGCAATGGCCACTTCAACCGCTCTTACAGTGTTTGCTTCGCCCATAAACTGAGAAATGTTTTGGGGCGGCGAATCGTCCTGCAGTAGATCACCGTATCCCTGCTCACGCATTAGAGCAATGCGAACTCGGCGGATGCAGCTTTCGACCAGTTGGGCCAGCGCTTCAGGTGTTTGCCTCTTGCAGGATAGGGTGTTTTGAAGTGGGACAGCGCCGAAGTAGAGGACGTTAAAGATAATGCCAACGGTGTTGGTCAAATCCGTTTTCGCAAAAAGGTGGTCTTCACCTGAAAGATCATTGCGAGAGGCAGTGGCTGGTTGCTTCTGGGTGGTATTCAAGGAGGAGTTCGAGAGGATGATGGTACTGCAGGAGCGGGCGTGTTGGTTCAGTCCACTGATCTGATCCATGGCGATAGAGGAGAAGAAGGACAAAAGACGGAGGGAAAATCAAGGCCGTTTGGTGAAAAAAGATTGTCGGTGAAATGAAAACCCAACAAAAACAAATGATGTGCCGACAACTTGAAGAAGCAAGATGACTGGCAGAATAGGGTGCACTCATTGCAAGAGCGCCCTCTAACCACAATGTGGTCACGTAACTGTCCGGGTAAGTCATCGGTCATGACCTGACTGCAAAACAGTGATGTCAACTACTGATAAAAAGTTACAGTCAAGTTTAAAATAACAGCTTGTTATTGTTTGACATCAAAGTCACTTCAGTACAACAAGAAAAATGTAAAAAAGTAAAAAATGCAATTCAAAATTAATAGTAGTTTTTAAATAAAAAAACAACGACTTTTTAAAGTACATGCCAATATCGTAAAAAGCAAAAGCTTAAAATTTGTGCTAAAATGCAAAAATGTTAATTACGTTCACTAGATTAAATGCTCTCAGTGAGAATGCATGAGAATAATTGCTTCTGGAATGTGAGCCTAAATGGATTGAGCAGTGTTAGGTGGCGGTGATTTACAATACATTCCATTTGCATTAGTTTGAGAGCAAAACTCAATTAGTGGCTATGATAAATTTTGTTTGAAAAATTATTGCAATTTATTTAGACAAACATTACAAAATTGAAATAGTAGGACGATTTTAGGTCAAAAAATAAAAAAATTCACAAGAGCAAACATTTATCAGAAAAAAATATAAAAAATCAGCAAATGGACGTAACATAATAATCAATCACAAAACTCAATTAATTTTGGTAAATAATTTAAGTTATGTAAAGAATGATTATACAATTTCTATAAATTGGTTAGCATTGGTTAGCAAGTTGATGTAAAAAAGTTTTGTAAAAAATATTTTTAAATATAGATAAAATAATTAATTAAAGCAATAAAAAGTTTGAAAAGTTTCAAAATGATTTGGTTTTGTTTTATTTAAAAAATAAAAACAAATTTTAAAGTTTTTTTAAAAAACAACAATTTTAAAATCAGTGATAATTAATTTTTTAATTGGGTTAAATTTAAAAAACATAATGCATTTCCGGCAACTTGTTAATGCAGCTTTTTATAAATTCAGCCCTAAAGGCGTTTAGGAGCAATAAAAAATAATTTATTCGATAGGTTTGTGTGCGTACGGTAATGATTACATTCTTCAAAAATCAGATAAAAATTATTTAGTAAAAGTATTTTAAAACATTGGTACATTTATTAAGCATACTTTAAATAACAAAAATATTAAGCATGATCTAATTATTAAATTTTACAAAAAAATTGAATTATAACAATAAAACTTGACTAGTCTCAAAATATTTGTTTTGCACACAATGTCTCATTAAAATATTGCTCAAACTGTATAATTTTAATATATTTTTTATACAAATTGCTTATAAATTTAAATTGAAAATGTTAAAAAACCAACAAAGAAAAACAGACTTTAAAAACTAAATATTATTTGAATCAAAATAACCAGAAAAAGGCACAGTTTGATGAAAAGTAGAACTGGTGATTGGCAACGTGCTCAATCACAAACATTGGTATCATTTGTTGCAAGCAAAACTGAAATGAAAATCTTCTTCATCTATCACAATATTTTAACTTTACAAAATATTGGCTCGTATGTGCACTCCAAAAGCGACACTAAAGTTTATAAAAGCAAATCAAATTATAAGACTTGAACCAATAACTTATAGAAAAAGATAAAACAGGTTTTGCTTTCAGAAGTCACACGGCACGGTGAAAGATGACTACAAAGCTCCTTTGCCCATTAGAAACTTTTCTTGTCTTTATTGAAAAAGTTTGATTTACCTAAATGATTCCAGTATTGTTTACAGCTTATAGGCTATTTGAGTTTTGCAGGCAATAAAAACCATTTGCGTCATCACATAGTTGGCAGTTCTTAAATGAACAATTTCTTTTGCAGGAAAAAGAAGATAAGTTTGAGACCGCTTTATTTGCAGAAGTTACGCTACACACTAAGATGCGGATGCCCAAAGGCAAACAGCACATTTGCTAATTTTTTTGCGACATTTAAAAATAACAGTTATAAAGGCGTCAACAATGACGACAGCAAGATGATGCGATGTACCTTTTCAAAAAAATTTTTGAAAAGTACTTCTTTTTAGCAGATTGAACAAATGAGGATAAACTTGAACATTTTTTAAATTTTTAAACTCCACGTCAGAGAGTTTGTGTGCGTGTGTTGGAAAAAACAAAATCAAAAGGCTTTGCTGTAAAAATGAGTAAATTCTGGGAAAAAGTCGGTGCGAGTGCTATATGACCATGGTCAACAAAAGAACAAGTGAGTGAGAAAGAGCTAGCTCTTACTTCTCATGGTGGGGCAAGTTTTTGATCACCTGATCAACGGTGACCATGATCACCGAGAAGACCCACCAGACGGCAGTGCCGTAGACGTAGTACCGGTGCTGGAAGGGCGACGCAAAGGCGTTGCTCCCGTAGTACAGCTGCTGCACTTGGGCGACTATTTGGTCAGCCGCCTTCTTGTCGCTCTTCGTCGACTTTTTCTCGCGTTGCTTGCCGCTGCTGTTTCCGCTCTTGATGCTGGTGGTAGCAGTGCTGGTAGCCGTTTCCGCCTGAGGGAGCTCCGTGCCTCCCTTCTCCTGCTGCTGCTGGGACTCCCTGAGCAGGTACGGCGCCAGGTACTTCTCCTGAACGGCCCGGCGCGAGTAGTAGACGAGCAGCGTGGGAAAGACGTACTGAATGAGACTGCCGGTGTAGGCGCCCACCAGCGAGACGACCAGGGCGACGTTTTCGGTGAAGACGGACACCACCAGCGGCGGGACGATGGCGATCAGCGGGTAGGTGTACTTGAGCGCCGGCTGCTCGGCGTCCACCCAGAAGGCCAGCACTATCTTCAGGTTGTTGATCAGCGTCAGCGCGATGACGGTGTAGGAGGAGAAGATGGTGAAGACCGGATAGGAGGGCAGGAAGACGTTGAGGAAGACGATGTTCGCGTCCTGCTTCGCCAGATTGGTGTCGTTGGCCAGGCCACAGGGGTTCATCACAAAGTTCAGCGTGTAGACGTCTTCGATTTCGTCAAAGGCGAAGATGCCCGTCATGGTGATGAGGTAGTAGACGATCAGCACCAGGACGTACACTACTATGAGGCCGATGTTGAGGCTCTGCTTCTTGTCGATGGGCGTCAGCATGCCAGGAACGGAGTGATGGCACATGAATGCTAGTGTTTATCAATGAATGAGCAAGAACAAGTGATAAAAAGCGAAGTTGCTGTAACTGCTTCTGGTCAGCAGAGATGGCACTCACCGTAGACGCAGATGCCGAACATTCGTGGAAAGCCAACAATGCTGGCCAACTGAGGCTTTGGCTTGGCGGAGCTGTCCTTGGTGACGACGATGACGTGAATGGCAATGCCGATCATGCAGATGGAGGCCACCCAGCGGAGAATGATGGTGATCACCTGAATGATCTTCGTCTTGGTGAGGCCCAGGTAGGTGAGGGGAATGAGCACCACCATAAGGAGCATCATCAGCAGGCGGTAGACGTCGTGGCGGGTCCAGTCCAGTGTGTGCCAGCACCTGTGTTGGTGGAGTACGGTTGTAGGAACTTTACTTTACAGGAAAACTGTTTTTGCTAAAGTCAAATGAGCTACCTTTCGTAGAGCTGCTTCACAGCGTCACAGGCGTACTCGTAGGTGCAGGCCACCTCTCGCATGCTCTTGCTCATCATGGTGTTGTAGACAATGAGGTCGCCGTAGAGGTAGGCGAGAATGCTGACGAAGAAGAGGAAGGACATCCAGGGCAGAAGAAAGGCCTCCGACATGCCGCCCATCTCGAACTTGTCATTGATCTCAAAGTACTTCTTCAGGTCGAGCTCAGTCAGATCGACCACCAGTTTGGAGGTGTCAGACTGGGTGGAGGTAGCTTGGGTGGTGCTGGCTGCCACTGACGTGGATCCGTTCTTGCCCTTCTTCTGCGTCGACCTATCCTTTGGTGAGTGTTTGACGTACCAGAGTGGATTGCTGCTTTCGTCGTCATTCTTTTGTGTCTTGCCGCCTTTTGTCTCTTCTTCTGCGTCCTTCTGCTCTATGATGAGGCTCATCTGATGATCAAAGTTTGCATTAGCTAGTGCCTCTACTACAAAAGTCAACTGAATGTAGGACATGAAGCAGAGAATGGTGATGATGAAAAGGCCCATCAGCCAGCCAGCCTTTTTGTTTGGTGTAAAGGGAGGGATAATGGGTGTTGGTAAGAATAAAGTGGAAAAGGTGCAAAGTAAAAAACTTACTTTGGAAAAAACATGCGGCATGGCTAAAGCTCCAGTGCCCAGGATCAAGTTAAAAACAAAGATACATCCAACCTGGTAGTGTAACTGTTGTAGTGCCAATCAAAAAGATCAATAGATGTACCACTTACAAGCAGGGAATAAGTGTCCCCGGAATTGACTTTTGCCTTGCTCGGTGAAACCATAGCGATTTTGTTGAGTGTGTGACTGCCAAAAAATTTTCGGAGAATAGTGATGACACTGTACTCATCTACACCGCTTTGACATCAGCACCCAATCACAACTAAAGTAGAATTTTTCCAAAAATATGTAAACAAAGCAATAACCGTCGTCATTTAATAAAATGCTAAGTGTGCGTTGCAGAGTCCAAAAATATAGAGCTGTTTCAACTTTGCCCCTGGTAAATGCTGTGACGAGTCTACAATGTTTCAGCATTAGGGTTGCCTTTTGCCGGCAGAAAACTCGGCACATCGTTTAGCGTACTCCTCGTCAATTTCCCTCGGAATGCCACAAAGCATGCGATACGTGCAGTAGCCAGCAATTGACGCCCAAAAGCCCATGATGAGTAGGTAGATCACCAGAGAACCGGGTCCTTCCTTCCAAAAGTCGAGGCTTTCATTGAGGTTCCTGTCAATAGCCAGAATTTGTGGCCCAGAATTACTGGAACAGTGGTTTCATTAGCATCATCAGGCAATGAAAACACACACACACACAGTCAGCAGACTCTACTTTACCGATTTGCCACTGCTTTTCTGGCACCTTTTGTCGCGTCAGCACGATGCTCAAGTGTGGCACTGTACTGCAGTACTTTTTCCCGGCGAATGCCACTGCTCTTCAGCTTAAATGATTTTCCATCACATGTCAAAATGATGCTTGTCACCAGAATGAAAGTCATTAGCGGCAGCAGTACTTGGCCAGCCATAACAGAAAAAAGATGAAATTTTTTTCTGTCAAACGTCAAATGAAGTTGCCTGTGACTAAATGAACTCAACAACATTTTTTTGGTGTAGTACAAACAAAATAAAAAAATTCGAAAATTAATGTAATCATCATAAGTTGACGAGTTGATCAGTCTGGGCAGAAAATAAAAATTTTCAAAAACAGCAGAATAAAAAAGAAAAAATTATATAAAAGGTGATGCGTCAGAGAAAATAAAAATTTTAAGCTAGTTCTTACGTAAGATGTTTGCTCCACTTTACTAAACTGGAAAAAACTGGCCAATTTGTGGCGTCTTTAGATGATGGATCGCCGTGAATTTCATTTTTTTTGTGCCTGTTCCACAATGCCCGTCAGTGCATGTGCGTGTGTGTTTGCGTTGCCACTATTTTGTAGCGAGGCACACACAATTCTCAATCATCACAGCAGCCAATTAAATCGATTAACTTTTTGGTAAGCACAACGGTGAGAAAAACCAGTGTGAAATTAGTTCTTTCTACACACACACACTGGCCCACAAGCACACTAGCACAGACAGACAGACACACATGCTCCCGCTCACTCTTTTCCTCCGCTTGGCTACTGTCGAAAAGTGTCACCAGGCGATGCCTGAGATGACAAAGTGATTCTGTGGCAGTGCTGCAGTACACACTGCCTCACTCTATGCTAATCGACTCAATTGAGCAAGAAATGGCTCATCTTGTGCGCACTACTACTTCACCACCACCGCTCTCTCACATCCCATCCCATCCATCACACTCGACCAACTAATCGATATTGATTAAGCCTGACAAGTAAACACAAAAAAGAATGCCATATTTAATGAGCAAGCTGTGCTGACAGGATTGTATTAGAGCAAAAATGAGAGCAAAAAAAACCTCGACCTTCAAGAGGGGAGTAAATGAACAAGGGAGGCTCATTAATTGGTAATAAACGAAGCCAAATGTATGTCAAACTTTGGGAAAAAGAAAAGGAAAAAGCAAAAACAAATCGTCTGCAACTGAACTAAGTTAAACATCGGTCATTGACACAGTTTAATTTTTGTTTGCTCTAATTTGACTGTCTCTTTTTTCCGTTTCTTTTCCCCTCTTTTTTCTTTTTTGAGAACCCATTTTTTGAGTGATCCATTTCTGTCTTCCTCTGAACCTTTGCCTAGTTACCAGCCAGTACCAGCCAGCCAGGGTGGTCAAAAGGAAGGCTGCCAGCAGAAACCACCAGTGTTCAATGACGACAATTGCTGCCGGTGCAAAGACTGCCGTCGGCCCACTGTACCACGGCACTAGGCTGGTCACCGTCACTGTCTGGTCGTTTCTTCTTTTGCTGCTTTCACTCTGCACTACACTGTACAAGTTCTGAAAGAGAAAGGCTATGCCCTTAGTTGCTGCCTTGAAAGCCTTCCCTACGCCGAGGAGGACCCAGCTGACGGCATCCCCGCCGTACTTGATAATATGGTACAACTTGTAGCGCACGTCTAGTTCGTCTGTGCTTACTGCAAAGAAGGTTGCCTCGTATGTCTTTTTGGTGATTTGTTTGATGACAAAGTGGATCAAGTTTGAAGAAACCAAAAAGGCCACCAGCGCCAAAGCTATATGGCCGGCAGCTTTGCACAGTACACTCCACAGTGTGGGCACGGCACCACTTCGGGGCTTGCCATTGATCTCCTGGCCGAGCACGGCAAACTTGAGCTTACTGTTTGAAGAGGGCTTGTCACGCTGCTCACTGTACGTTTCCCAGGTGCTCTTGAGGACGACTCTCTTTTGTCGGTGAAAGGCAGTGCCGGGTTCTCTGTTCAAAGGGTGATGATGATGTTGATAATGATGATGGTGGTGATGCTCTGGCTCACTAGCCATTACGTTGACATCAGAGTATTTTCTTGTCCACTGAAAGAAGATGACTGCCAGGAATAAGCAAACTTGAAGACTACTGCTACTATTACTACTTCTGTGGCAGTTCATGATGAATCGAAAGGACATCCAATATTGTCCCACTGTGATTGTACACTTACAGAAGCATCAGCACAACAATGGATGCCTTTGTTACTGTATTGCAAAGCAATGCGAATTTAGAAAAAGGCACATTTCGAGCTTTTAGATTTCTACTTAGACGATGTACTCACTGTTACTCTATTGTCAAAAACATTTTTTCAAAAGGGAAACAATGGATATAGGCCATCAACGGTTCTTTTTGCTTCTTTTCGGTGTTTGTCTGCTAACTCACATTGTCATTTGTGCAAGAGAAAGAAAACAGATTAAAGAAGGACATTACAACTTTCCTGCTTTGAAGAAATACGACATCAACTGGAACGCCATACAGAGCAAAGCTGGCCCCCCTCCAAATAACATTAACAAAGTCTTGAAAAATGCTTTCAAAAAATTATTATGCTTTGTTGTTCTCACTGTTATACCTTTTTCAATTTATTATGTGACATCTTCTGATTCATTTAACCATAATACCAAAGAGTATACTTCAAGTTTTACCGATACAAGCTATTGGGGCTTCATTTCAACGCGTATACTTAAAATTGACAACAACATAAGAAATTGGTTCAGTCAGAATTTGACCCCTGCAATACAAAATTTGTGGATCAAAGCGAACAATTTGATCAATTCAAAGAATCAAGAGCCAAAGCCTTTAGTGGTAGTACCGAACCGTTTAACGACATTTATAGTCTACACCGGTCCAACGATGGTGGCCAGCAAAGAGTTAATTGTCATCAGCAGCAACTACATCGCCCTAGTCATTCTTTTCACCATTGCACTTTCACTTGGGGCACTTTTCTACTGGAAAAGACAAGTTTTCGTGGAACACATTCAAGAGAAGAATGGCAATCGTCGAAAAGCCAGAATGAAACGAAGAAAAAGTCGCTAAAGGACACTCATACACTCACACACACTTTAAGATTAGTTGTTTGTGTTAACTTTTTTTCGTATTAAAAATGTCATACTTGCATACTGGTAAAGTGGTAATTTACTTCTGATGTGATATAATAAAAAGTTGAAAATGCAAATAACAATTTACTGGGAATGGTTGATTTATTCAACATGAAAACTAGACATTTCCAGTAGTTGTCATCTATTCAACACAAACACTTGGTTAGGAAAAGCACTTTTCACTAGAAATAACTTTTGAAAACTCGACGACAATCAGATTTGAAACCGTTGTAACGATACACTACACAATTGCATAAAGAAAATTAATTTGCGAAAATTCAGTGTGGGCTAGAGAAAGAGACAAAAAAAGAAGAAAGTGGTGATGAGTGCCAGCTTAATGGTGTTAATTTAGACAATGAGGACGCCAATGAGCCAATGGCTAGTGAAAACAGTGGAACAGTGCTGTGGATTTTCTTACTCGCAAAGTGAGCCCTTTCTAATGAGGCAGCCGTTTCAATTGGTTTAAGCCACGGCGGTTTGTCTGGGACTGCTAGTCGAACGTGAGCTGAATTAAAGGTTACACACAACTATGGGCAATAAACTTTTAGAGTGAAAAACTGTAAAAATTTTTTTATTTTATTTGGCCACCAGCAATGCTCAAACAATCCAATATTCTCCAGTGATAAGTGACTGACTTTTCAATCTTATGCAGTCCTGATTGACAAGTTGAAAACAAAAGAAAATCAATCTTGATGTACAATTGACGGTGCACATACACTTTTCACAGCCTAACCTGACATAAGTCTATTTTTAGTATAAGAGGCAACTTTAGCAGTAATTTGCTAGTGCATAGACAAAAACACAAATCCAAAGCAAACATGATAGCTAATGTTCCACTGGTCACCATCATATTTCCTAGCAGTGAGTTTTTATATTAACTAAATGCCTAGGGTTTCAAATAATGGTCGGCGTTATTTAACAAAAAAGAAACTTCTTCACACTGTGAACACGCACAACACACTTTGTATACAGGCAGAAAATAAACAGTCCAATAATAATCAAGTTAAAAAAAGACTTTCTAAGCGATATTTTAGTATTGACAGTTTTTTCATCAGAATATTTCTACTGCTGTAGGCAGAAAAAATAAAACTACTTGCAATGCTAAATGCTGATAACCAAACAAAGCTGTTAATGTGTGAACTATTGTAGTATCATAGTTTTAAGTAAATAAAAATGCTTTTAAAATATTTAACAAACATTTTTTAATTTAAAAAATTAAAAAATTTTAAAAAAGTTATCAATATTATGTTTATAAAAATATTTTAAAAAAATTTAAAAATATAAAAGTTATAAACAACAAAAAACAGGTCATTTATTAAAATAAACAACAGTAGTTTTTGAAACTTTAATCAATTTGTCTTGTAAAAACACCTTTTAAAGGCTAAAACTAGAGTAACAAATAATTGACATTTTGTGACATTAAACAAAAAAACGTCTTGAAAATTTTTAAAATTGTTTTACTGTTTTACTAAATTATTACACAAAAAACAAGACAAAAACTAGTAAAATTACACAATAAATGGGTTCAGAAATGTCTGTTATCGACAAACAACAAAAATTAATTGGCAATGTTGACGTTTTGTGATTCAACACAGGCGCATCAATTAAATAAAAAGTTTTATTTTGTTTTTAAAATAAAAATTTACCAAGAATATTTATTAATTACGTTTACAAATTTTTAATTTAGTAAAAAATAGTCATAAATAGAATTAGCTAAAACACTAAAATGATAAATAAAGTGTTTAAATCTAATAAACTTACACAATTGTTTAATTTCTTGTTTTAAAAACAAAAGTCAATTAAAACTATAATGAGTATTTGGGATCTAAAAATTGTAAAAGGCTTGCATTTAATTAACAATTTTGTATGCAAATAAAGTCAATAAAACAAAATAATGCACTGCAGGAAAGCAAACAAAACATTTTACAAAAACTGCACATCATTTCCTGATTTAAATTAATTTGCTTTTATTAAAACTTATTTTAGTGACAAAAAAACAAAATTTTACTTACCAACTTGCGATGCTAACAAAAAGAATGTGCACAATGCACATAATCATGCGAAATGCCTCAAATCAATGAGAGCATGAGCGAGTTAATGAAAACGCTTCCAACAAGTTCATTTTGAGAACATTAAAAGGTAAAATACAAATACCGTTAATCAATAAATAACAAGTGAAGCGAAAAAACGATGAATGAATAAAAAACTAACACAACAAATTGTTTACTACATTTATCCCTCATTTCAAACAATGAGCAAAATTTTACAAACGTGCCAATTTAGCGAAAAAAATTGAAGAGTGTCATATGATGTTGTTAATAAGAAATACGATCTCAATGTCAACTGATCGTCACTTGGTAACTAGACTTTACTCACAAACAAACTGAGACCGACTTTTTTTGCTTATAAGCGCTACTCAATTATATTTTGTAATTACAGACACTGGCAATTACAAAATTTAAAATGAAGTTTGTGCAAGAAAAACAGTGAACAAATACTGTACAATGTAGAAGTAAATTTTGTTCACATTAGCCCTGACACAATTGATCAGCTATTTTGTCATAATTTAACTTTTTAAAGAATAGCAGCAGTACAGAAAAAGTCAAGTAAATCAACAGTGGAAAGATTAGAGTGGACAAGAAATGGTATGATTTATGTAAGACATGCACAGTACAAAGATAAATGCTCATTCAGGCAATAAATTGCGGTCAGTTGATATAGCAGAGAAAGAAGGGCTATGCTGCCAACTGTTCTAGTAGAAAGAAAAAAGCAGACAAGGCTTAAAAAGACAATTTTTTGCCGTTTTTTCTCTTTGGTAAATGAAAGAAAAGCATGAGCAATGACATGTGTTCGTGCTCTGTCAAACTCCTTGTACAAAAAAATAAAACAGCAAGAAATGAGAAAAAGAAACGCCGGTGCGATCTCAGAGATTACAGAGAGTTTTCCTGATCAATTGAAGGAGGGTAAGAAAAAAAGAGTGAAAGTGAGAGTGAGATGTAATCAATTCAGTGCAAGAGGATAAACGGCGAGGTGGCACGTCCTCAGCAAAAGGGTGCTAGTGAAAGAGAATGAGTGAGACTCGTTAGTAAATAAGTTGAGCAAACATACAAATTCACACAGACCCAGACACAGACACTGATCATCATCATCATCATTGCGTGAATTTGTTCCGATGGAAAACGGGGGCCAGTGCAGTGAAGGACAAAAGACGTCTGGGTGTCCGGGTGACAGGCATTCAACCAGTCCCTACGCAAGCAAGCAAGTGTATGCAGTAAGCAGCAGTTAATCAAATCGACATGTGGTAAGAAGTGTCTGTCTGTTTGAAGGCACTGATCGAACACAAACCAAGTGAAGGGCTCACACCACCACTCAGCGTGGATCCACACCAGAGTTGCATCTATCGAAAACGTTCCGCTTGATTTGATATCGACATCACCAGCAGCAGCAGTATTGCGCCACAACACAGCACACACACACATTTTGTCTTGAGCCCCCTTCGTATATTGAATTTGTTTTCATCATCTCCTTCAAAGCCCCCTTCTTTAATAACATAACGCGCTGATGTCTTATGCAAATAGATATTAAAAGTGAGAAATAGCAAAAAAGCTTTTCTCTTGAGCTGCTTGTTCATCTATTTGTTGTGCTTTGTTTTTTGTTTTTTTTGTGTACAGGACTAAGCTTAGCACGGCTTTTGTCGTTTGTGTGATATTTTGTAGTAGAGTCTGCTTAACAATGGGAGAGCCCCAATGAGAGAGCACACAACTTGGTAGGAATGACCGAAGAAGGAAAGAGAGAACGGAAGATGCATTGTGAAACTGTCCGGCACGACTGCCGGTGCAATCAACTTTAATTACCGGCTCTGACTGATGGTCAAAAATAGAAAAGCGTAGGCGAAACACACTGTACGACAATGGTGGGATGCTGTTTTAGTGAGAAAGAGAAAGAACAAGTGCAACAACTGTCACACATCCTCCGAAGGCTAGTACGAGAAGCTGAAAAAGCACCGGATGAGCAAAGTGGTATTAAAAGCCGTGTCTTGAAGGCTAATTTAAACAAAGAGAAAGGTCAGACGTCATTCGGTGCAAAGATGATTGCTAATTTGGTAAGATGATAGATAGGAGAGGTTTTTTGGTTTTAAAAACACTCTACTAGTACAACTGCCATTTGAGCATTTTTGCCTTAACCGAAAACGTCACTGCTATCAATTAGTTAGTTAGGTCATTGATATATTCAGAAGTAGTAGTAAATCTAAAACTAATTGACGTTCACCAGATTAAGCAAACAGACGCTGTATAGTGTACGAAACTTGTCCGAGACAGTAGCTAGCCCGCAGACACTGACGGTAGCACATCACAATTGCAAATAAACGATGCCAGTATTGATCATGTGCAAATGAAGCCATTTTGACGACAGCCTAGCCCGAAAAAAAAGCAAATGCATATAAATGAGCTGCAAATGATTTCCAAATAGAGAGACTACTGTGATCAATCAACGTAAATTTGCGTTTTTTAGCGTAAAAAAAATCTCAAAGTTAAAAATTCATGACAGTTGAAAACAAATGTTGTAGTAATTTATTTTAATAACTGTAACAGCGGAAAATTGCATGAACACTTTGGTTTAATAAACATTTTGGTACATTACTTTAACTAAAGTATCACTAAAGTATTTAGCAAAAACAAATAAACAAAATTAATTTAGCCATTAACGCATAAAAACGTTAATTACTGCATCGCTGTGTGATGTGAACTTTAATTAAGCCTGTGTTCAATGTCAATGTCATTTTAAGCAAAAATACTTTACATGCTTGAATTGTGTGTACTTCACCAGCCTAGAAAAAAGTCAAGGACCTCAAACACTGCGCAAATAAATAACTAAAAAAGTTTTTATTTATTTTCCGAGTCTATGTAAATTATTTTAGGGTAATTTTTTGCAAGTAAAGAAAGTTTTAGCGTCAAAGTTGTCAGAAGCTACATTTAAAACATTATCATTTGTCGTGCCATAGTATTTTATGATACACAAAAAAATGATGAAAAAACTAAATATTATCAAACTGAATTGTACATAAAATAAACGGATAACTTTGTTAATAGAAGCTTAATCAGCATTAGTCCTACTTTTAGCCAACAAACAAAAGTAATCTTTTTCTATTGCAAATTCATCCGGTAATTAAGTCAACTTGTTGTTTGAAGCAAACAGCTTACAATTCAAAAATTTTTAAATTTAAAATTTAAATTGAGTTGTTTTATTTAAATCCTAAAACCAAAGCAATGTATGTGATTATAAAATAATACATAATGTAATTCAATAATTTTTGAATTTTGCGCTCAATTTTACTAGATTTTTAATGCAATTTGAAATATTTAAAGCTTAAAAGTTGCAAAAATACATTTATTTTCTTTTGAATTGAAAGGAAATTGCCTACACAGCAGAGATGAAAGAGATTCTCAAAGACATCCTCGACTACTTTTCGTCTGCCTTGAATTTACAAAAGTGAATAAATTGAAATGTACCGATTAGAAAGCTTCGGCTGGCTTTTACTGGCATCATGTCTGAGAATGTTTCCAAGTGAAATGGTGCAACAAAGTGGCTACATGTACTGAATGAATGCACTTGACGCCATTGTGAGACATTGTCACTCACAGAACGCTTCCTTTTACGCTTTGTCAAATTAACTTGGTGGTTTTAAGTGAAACCTAAGCGGGAGGGGGCAAACAAAATAATAAAAGAAGGGGAAATATAAATGACCAACGTGCTAAACGACAAAACACCAGCGACCACAAACCTGCACTCAGAGAGTTGTACTTTCTTAATTCCAGTACAGTCTCATTTTGCTCCATCATTAACAACACAGGCTACTGACTGCAGTTAAGTAAATGTAATCTAAACGTCAAAAAAGTTCTTCTAAGAACACTATTTCACCAAACGGAAACGACTAAGAGTGCATATCATTTAACAAAACAAAAAACTAGAAGAAACGGATATTTGTCTAGGCCAATAAACATCTAATTGGAAAACGTAGAAACAACAGCTAAATCTAGCAAAAAAATTAAAAAAATGAACGAATCGGAAGTACTAAAGTCAACACTGTTTAAAACAAAAAAAAACAAAAAATGAATTAAAGGATTCTTAACAAGTTTATACACTTTAAAACTTTAGAAACAAGCCTTTTAAAAGTTAATAAAAATTTCAGCAGTTAGTTTCAGTCTAAATTACTATATAAAATATTCTGCCAAAAACTATAAATAAATCAAGAAATGTTTTGATAAGAAAAAAGTTGTTCTCAAAGAAATTAAGTGTTTTTAAATTGACTTTGAGTTTCGGTGCGTATTCTCAGCGGATTATTACCAGTGCAAGCGTACTGCGTTAGTACCCAATTGCGTACTTTAATTGCTCTGATCCAGGCAGTCAGTAATATTGCAACAGTAGCACTAAAACTGCCTGGCAAAAAAAACGACTTACGTTTAAGGATTTTGCCATTTAGTGGTTAACACCAAAATGTGCTGACAACATGTACTGCTGACAAACATCAGCAAAATTGAGCAATAATGTTGTCCAGGGTTCAGGAGTAGTGAACAACAACAAAGTGCAGAAGGTTTAGCAGTGAGTGTGCATGCACGAGCGCACATTGGGTGGCATGTTCGGCCAATCTGGCCATGTTCGCTGTGTTACCTGTAAAGCCATGTGACGACAATATCTAAATTTATATTTTGCTCACACTGTAACAAACATGCCATTTTACTGATAACGAAAAATGACGCACAAAAAGTTTTGCCAATTAAAACGTATCTTCTTTTTGCAAGATATAAAATAATAGTTGCAATGAAAAAAACATTTGCCTGAAACGAAAAATTCTCAATGAAATAAAATGAATTAATGCGCTTAAAGGTGCGAAAATGTGTTCTGATATTTGTAATATCTGAACGTCTGTGCGCTGACGACTCGACCCCGAATTTTCGGCTCTTGTTAGAACAAATGTTGAGCAAATGCAGAAAGTAGCAGAAAGAACATGAAACAAAAAAGAACGCTCATTTAAAGATTGTCAATATAAAGCAGCACTCAAGCTGCACCGCTTACTTACCGTAAGTGTTTACTGAATAAGAGGCCAGAAAACCGACATCGTAGTTGCTGGTTGTTGTGTAGAGCTTCACTAGCAGTCTACTTGATTGGCTGCGAATTGGCGCTGGTGTATCCTAGACAAAGAAAAGAAGACAAAAAGAAGACGATTGATATATTAGAGTAATCACGATGTACAAATTAGCGAGACAAAATGTTCTCCCCCCCCCCTCCACTTACAGAGTTGCAGAATGTGGCCAGCTTTCGGTCCTCCACGTCCTCGTCGCCATCGTAAACCACCACATAGTTGGCATCACAGCTCGCCGACAGCTGAAAGAAGCTAAACTTCAGCGTCAGCGAGTGGTAACCATTGGAGTCCAGACGCCAAGCGCAAACACGCTCCTCCGTTAGCGGATTCGGGTAAAGAGGACTGCTGAAAACGCCGGACAGTCCGGTCAGGTTGCCCCCACAGCCAGGAGGGCCGGCGGCCCGAGGCGAGGACAGGTAGTTGAAGGAGTACTGAACTCGATTGAGAGTGTACGCCGGCTTGGAGTAGTCAGGGTCGGGCAGGGACATGTAGCTGGAGCGAATGACCAGCGTCAGGTTGTTCGAGGTGGAGAAGAAGGGACTGGGCGGCGTCCTCATGTTGCAGTAAATGGCCTTGGCCAGCGAGGAGTTGCCCTCGAAGATGGTGAAGTTCGAGTAGTGGCAGTGGTAGAAGGAAAAGGCCGAGAAGTAGAGCGCAATCTGGTGGCCCGGCGGCACGACAACCCGAATGGTGCAGCTGCTGGTGCGGTGAATGTAATCGGCATTAGGCCAGTAGCGATTGTAGGCGTAGCCGCTGTCCATGCCGTCCAGCGTCTCATTGCACAGCGTCGAGTGGTAGGTCATTCGAAAGCCTCGGTACTGGCTCTTCAGCCTTCCATCAGCCAGTTGGCTGTTGGCAAACACCTGGTTGTCATAGCTGATGCCCTGTCTGGCCGCCGCCGTGGTGTCGGCGCGAAAGGTGAGACTAATCTGCTCGGTTGTGATAATCTTCACCGGGCTGGCGGAGGTGCACAGCGTGATCGCCCTGCCAACCACTCGGTCATAGCCGTAGTTTCGCTTCTCCACCAGCTGCACGAAGTCGCCGCGGCTGCAGTTCAGGTCCAGCTCCTGGAAGATCAGCACCACCGGTTTCTTGTAGTACGCCGAACTGGTGCCCAGCGTCCAGGTGCACTGCTGCGGGGTGCTGTAGCCACCGGAGGGGTAGCCCGGCGAGGTGAGCTCCTTTTTGTCGTCTTCGGCGTAGAGGAACCCTGTAATTAATTGGTTATTGAATGTATTCTTCTCTTTTTGAGAAATCCTTACCGCCACAAGTCTGATTGAGAGCCGAGTACCTCAGTCGGAAGCCATGTCCCGTGACATTGTTGTCATTGCTGACAAAGTGCAGCAGCAGCGACTCGCCCGACGACTGCAGCTTCTCCGGCACAATGCCCGAGCCGCAAAGCCGGGCGAGCAGCGGCGCGTGCATCGTCGTCCCGTCAAGCACATCGAGCCAGTCATTGTCGCAGCGGGCTGTGCTATCGTTTGTGCCCGCCTCCACGTCGAAACGCTCAAACTCCAGCTGGAGAATGCTGGTCGCAGAGTCGCCGCCCTTCACCGACCACAGGCAGCTCAGGTTGGGCTCGTAGTTGGAGTCGCCGTCCACGTCCGGCGAGGTGATCACGCCCACCTCCTGGCCACCGTCCCGCGATGGTCCACCACTACCAGCAGAGAGCACCACCGTTCCGCCGCAGCCTGCCTTCGGCCCGGGCGTCGACCAGTAGACCAGCCGGAAGGAGGCCGCCTTGTCCGCCGCCTCCAGCACCCCCTGCCGAAAGACAATCGACAGGTCGTTGCCCGACGACTTGAAGGTCAGGTCCTGGTGGTCATCGGCGCACAGGTAGCCCAGCTGACTGGTGTGCTGGTAGTTGAGGTAGGCGCTGTCGTACACCTTCAGGTAGTTGCAGCACTCAGAGCGGCAGTGCTCATTCGCCAGCTCCAGCGCGGTGATGCGCACTGCCACCGAGTTGCCCACTTCGGGCGCTGTTATCCGCCAGACGCAGGTCTTGTAGCCAAAATTGGGCGGAATTTCCGGCCCCACTATGGTGCCGCCCCCTGAGGATGAGCCGCCGCCGGCGGTGATGTTGCCGCCGCAGCTGGTCACCGCGTAGCTAAACTTGAAGCCGCGCTTGTTGAAGTAGTAGTCGCTCTTAAATTGTACCTCAAGCGCGCCCAGGGCTGAAACTGCTGGTGGAAGGGAGTTGCCGCAGAAGGGCCCACTACGCGGCGTGCTCTTGTTCTGATGAGAGCCCCCCGAGTAGATGAAGACTCGGTCAAAGATGCAGCTGGAGTGGTACTCCAGGTCAAAGTCCTCAAAGGTGACGCTGATGTACTCGTGCGGTGACCGCTCGATTCGATAGAGACAGGACAGCTCATTGCTGTAGGCGCCCTCGTTGTAGCGAGGACTGGTAATGGTGCCCTTCTCCTCCTGAAAGAGTCCACCGCAAGCCTGCTTGAACTGAACAGAGAAACCGTCGCCGACCACCTTCTCATTGGTGCGAAATGTGACTCGAACGACGTTCGTCGAGGAGACAATCTGACCTGGCGTCTTGTGGCCGCAGAGTCGTTTTAGCACCTTCCACTTTTCCACTTCACGATCGCCTTCAACAAACTCCAGCTGCTTCTCTTCAAAGAGAAGAAAGTCATTGGAGCAGTTGGCCGACTCTTCCAGGTCAAAACGAGCGTTAAAGTTGAACTCCAGATGAAAGTCGGGCAGGCTTCGTATCTCCCAAACACACTCAATGTTCGAGGAGTACTGTCGACTGGTGCTGAAGGTGTCACTGGCGTTGGCGTAGTTGGGCGACTGAATGAAGCTTCCCGCGGCGGGGTTCATTCCGGCGAGCATCACCCCGCCACAGCCATGCTGAGCCCGCTCTAGGCGAAACTTGAACTTCTTCAATGAGCCACTACTACTAGTTGACGATGATTGAGATGAACTGCCACCAGAAAGCGAGAGATTTCCACTGCTAACAAAGGACAGCAGTAGGTCGTGACCGACGTATATTGGCTTCGGAAGTCCGTCTCTCCGGCAGAACTTTTCACGAGAGTGCTGCTCGTATCGCGGTTTTAGAATCTGCAACAAAAATAAAATTAAAAAATTTTACTTTTTCGAGTATTCTTTACTCACAAAAAAGTAATCTTCATCGCAGTTTTCTCCAATGTCAAACTCAGTGAAAATTAAGCGGTATCCATTAAAGTTTGAGCCCTCCATTGCCCCTTCGCTGATGCGGAAATACCTGCAAAACAAAACAAATCTAATGAAAACATTTAGTCACACAAGCTACTAAATATCATACCAATTGCAGAAAACTTCAGCTCCTAAATCGCTTGGATAGTTTGGCGACGTGAATTCTCCTACAAAGTCGGTAAAAAATCCACCACAATTTTTGGTGATAAAGTACTCTCCTCGAAGACCTCTTGATATGCCGACGTCAGTACGGTTGAAGGATAAGAGAATGATCGGATTGGCATTCTCAGAACGTGAGTACACTGGCATGATGTATTTCACTTTAGTTGTTTGTGGGGCAATTTCCTTGGTAATACAGTTGAAACTTGAAAACTGATAATGTGGATCGCCTGTTGATAACATTTGTTAAAAAAAATGAATGAAACAGCAACTCAATGTAATCAAACCTGTAACGGTAGTTGTAGTGATGGAGGTGTTGCTACAGTCCCCAGCCACATCAAAAGTATCAATAACCAGCGTCGCTGACTGATTACTGCCGGCCTGTGAGGTTGTAACAAAAAAGTAAGTTTAGCGTTACAACAAACCCACTAACCTTTATTTCCCAAGCACAGCCAATTAGTCCAGTGTAATTGAGATTGTCAAAGTTGGCAGAGATCACCTGACCATGCGGAAGGTCTAGTAGGCCACTGCAGGATTCTATTAAAAAAACAAAAACATCTTAAGTTAGATTTAAACAATCCGAAACGTACCATTCGAAGGAACCATTTCATATCTTATATTAAACCCTTCTCGGGGTTTGAGTTCTGAAGCGAAAAAGTACAGCTCCATCATGTTCGACAGAGAAGTAAAGTCAGGCGGAACTTCATTTGAGCAACCATAAGTCTGCGCCATGTTTCGCTTCATGTACAAATTGCCGCTTATCTAAAATGAAATTGGTTACTTGTAAGAGCCAAGTCATAAAAACAACGCCAACTAAGGTACCTGCAAACGCTTCTGACACCTAAAGATTGAGATGTTCACATTGGGCCAGGTTCGGCCCAGGTTGAAGCGTGCAAATGAAAGCCTGAACACCGTTCCGGGCTCGCCGATTAACTTGTATGAGCAGTAGAGTCGGCGAGATATTCCGCCTGGATAGCCTGGAGAGCGAAGCGTTCCCTTTGGTAAAAGTGAACCCAAAACGGTTTGACCGCATCCTGCACGACAACAACAACAAAGTATAAATTAGTAATAGGTTTTAGCACATTTTCAGTGCTCATATCTACTTCGGTATTTTGCTTCCACAGCCAGGGTGACTCCCACATTCTTCTTCTGCAGTGCACCACTGTTATCGGTGGCATTTGGTCGGTAGTTTTTCCGCTGAAAGGAGATGAAGAGCTCATTCTGAAAGGAGTTCAGCGTGGGGATCACATTGCTGCTGGTGCTGTTGTGCGGTGCACAGCGACGCTCGAAGGAGTACTTGGCAGTGGGAGAGTCTCGAAACTCGATGACGTCGCCTGAAGAGCAGTCACTGCCTTGAAGGTTAATGGAGGTGATATTGGCGACAATGTAGTAGCTGGGATGAGTGCGAAGGTGCAGGGAGCACTGAAAGTTGGGCCCCACCAGAGCCTTGCCGGCAAAGGGCAGCTGCAGCTTGTCAGCTGGTCCGCTGAAAACATTCAAAACAAAACAAAACAAAATACGGAAAGTAAACAAACACAGTAGAGGACAAGTTACCTGACAAAAAACTCTCGATTGCAGTTATCTGGCCTTACGGTGGCGTTAAACTTGGAACGAAAATCGCGGCTTTTAAGAACGTATCGCAGCAGCGTGATGTGACTGTTGATCACCACCGAGTCCTGGCGGTAGGTGGGCATGCAGAAGCGGTCAATGAGGCTGGACAGCTCAGTGCCTCCTGAGTAGACCTCCAGAAAGGTGTTGTTCTTATCACAGGGGGAGTACTGCTCATTGCTGAAGGAGAGCAGCAGACCGGAGGTAATGGGGCCGCGGATGATGTAGTCGCATACTAGGTCGCCATGTTCAGGACTGGCCGGGTAGCCTGGAGAGGAGACCACCACCGAGTCGGTCATTGAGTGAATCACCAGCTCACCACCGCATTCAATGCCAATCTCCTTGTATGCAAGGCGGAAACTCTGCAACAAAGGTGATCAGAGGATAAAAATGAGGATGTGAAGTAAATTGGAATACAGTACATTTTGTTTAGAAGTAGACTTGTAGGTGATATGAGCGACGTTGCTTGAGGTCTCTGGAAGGACAAAACCGGTACTGTTGCCGCCACAAAGTCGCTCCACAAGCAGTGGTGAGTCGTCCGAGTGACCCTAGTGGAAAAAAGGGTAAAATGATCAATTCAGAGCAAATCCAAAGCGTGGCACTTTGCTTACATTTCTAATCTCCAGATAACCTTGAGAGAAGGCGCATTTAGGTGAAGCATATCCAATGGTGTAGTACTCCAAAAACACCTGAATAGTTCTTCCAGGGCGGACTTTTACGAGCCATGAGCACTGCACGTTATCCTCCTGACTGTAGCCATCCTTCGCATCTTCAGAGCTGATGATGCCGTTTGGATCGGTAAAATTACCTGAATAAAAACAATCTTAGCAAATCTAGCAAAAGTTATACAAAACGTCCATTTTTTACCTCCACAAACCGGAAAAACGGTCAAATTGAAGCGCGGATAGTAGCTTCCCGATTCGGTGATCTGCGAATACTGCAGGTGAATCCTAATCATATTGGTGCCTGCCAGCTCCACCTGCTTTGAAAAACCATTGCACAGCGTCTTCCACGTCCTCCAGCCGGTGCTGCCCCAAGCACTGACTGTTATTTTATTAATCCAACAAGAGGTGGCCGGGTGAAAGGAGATGAGCGCGGAGGAGAGGTTAAAGTGCATCGAGTTGGCCGTCGTGAGGAACCAGTTGATGTCGCTTCCGTACTGGCTGTAGTTGCCGTCCACCAGATTCACCGACTGGCCCTTCTCGAGGAAGAAGTTGAAGGTGGAGTTGACGTCGGAGGGGATGCCGTCGACGTGCTCGTCAAAGGCGGCCAGCGCCGACCGGTTGATGGCCGTCCAGGTAAGGTGGAACTTGCTGGGCAGGTGGTAGAAGAAGGCGGCGGTGTAGACCAGCGTGACGGCGTTGTTGTCCGAGACAAAGGGCGGCGGCAGACGGGAGGAGCAGTAAGAGATCTTCGGCGTAGGCATCGCCACCAGGTGACTGCTGCTCATGACGTTGCTGCTGAGCGAGGCAGGGTCGACCTGGCCAAAGTTGACCAGACCGTTGTAGAGGGAGATCTTGATGGAGCAGAGGCCGGAGCTGATTTCGTCGCCATTCAGCTGCACCTCGTCAAAATGCAGCTTGACGTACTGCGCCGGCGGAACCATCACCTGGTAGGTGAAGGTTCGGTTGAAGAAGTGAAAGGCGTTTGGGTATCCTTTGGGGAAAGGTGACAACAGAATTAGTAATATACTTTGAAATCTTTTAGCAGAATTATACCTGGAGATGAAATCTGCCCCGTCTCTCCGCTGAGAACAACATTGGAGGCCAGCTTAAAGTGCAGCATAAAGCCTTTAGCAACGTTTGCCTCGTCAGTTCTAAACTTGATCCAAACGTCGCCGGAGAAGGCCGTATCTAAACTGGGCAGATTGTTTTTCTCTTTTCCACAGAGGCGGCGATCGCCAATCAGCGGCCCACTGGAGTTGCCCTGGCGAATTTCCACGTAGTCGCCATTGCAGTAGTCACTCTCCTCCAGTTCAAAGTCATCAAAGGCAAGCTCATATCTGTTGCCGGGAGACGCCTTCAGCACCCAAATGCACTCAATCAGTGAGGTGTAGCTGTTCGGGTAGCCCTAGAAAAAGGTTAAAAAAGGTAAATTAGAATTAGAAACATTTTAGAAAAACTCAAACTTCCTCTTACCGGATTAGTAATGTAGCCCTCGATGACGAAAAAGTCCCCACCACAGAAGGACTTTGAGGAGGAGACCAGCGCCCGGAAAACGGTGAAGAAGGAAACAAGAAGCAGCGAATCACCACTGGAGATGATCGGCGGCGGAATGGCGTCAGAGCAGAAGTGGTGCAACCGCTTCATGGGCACTCGCTCCGTGGAGTCGTAAAACTCCAGGTAGTTCACGGAACAGCCATTCGAGGCCCGTGGATGATAGGCGGCGGGAATGTTAAAGGACTGCAGGTGAGTCAGGCGAACTGTCACCTGGTCGCGGGGATTCTTTGCCTTCAGCACAAAGTGACAGTGGTCGTCCATTGAGCCGACGTGGGGAAAGTTCGGTGAGCTGACCACCTGAGGGTCCTCCTGGTCGCTGATTTGCAGCACCTTTCCACAGACTGATCGGTAGGTGATGTTCCAGCCGTGGCCAGCAGTCACTCCGTCAGCTTTGAAGCGAATGAAAAGGACGCTGTTGGTGCTGTTGAAAACGTTGGTAGTCTGCTCTGCAAAGTTGCTGTTGCAAACTCGCGTCATCAGGCGGCCCTCTTCTTCGGAGGAAGAGTCGTAGATGGCCAGGTAGGAGCTGCAATTTGGATCTTGTGAAGGAATGTCAATGTCACTGATGGCGATCTCGTAGATGAAGTGTCCCTCATTGTCCAAAACAAAGCTGCAATCGGATGAAGGATCGTAGGTGTTTCCTCGACCGTAGTTGGGCGAAGTCAAAGCACCATTCATTGTTGTAAACTTTCCGCCACAGCCTGAATTTTCCGTCGTAAAAGAAGCGGTAAACCCTTTGCCTAAAAAATAAAAAAGTTAAAGTTAGCATTAAGGCAACCGTCACTCGAACTTTTTAGTTTTTCACGTCTCTAATAGTTTC
>JAALOO010000839.1_pt1 | contig 25208 bp, 13 predicted proteins | sample 7257641 | NCBI WGS metagenome assembly JAALOO01 (sample SAMN14085613, study PRJNA598686) | mite metagenome | biome: ENVO:01001000; feature: ENVO:01001002; material: ENVO:01001226; isolation source: single female mite from University of Michigan culture on fish food culture... ...
CAGTATGAGATTTTTAGCTATTCTCATAATCTTATGAGGCATATTTCTCTGTGTGACAGTACAGTACTTTTCAATTTGTCTCACTTGCAGCAGCAGTAGCTTTTTCTGTGTACAACAATTGACAAATAAAAAGCTAAACGGTTTAGTGTTTGCAATGGTGAAAAGCTGTAGCAATAAAAAGTCACATGGAATTACTGACTGAATAATTTAGCAATTGTCGGTTTCCAGTTTAAACTGTTTTAACACAGTTTGATTGCTGTTTTTTTTTCAAACTCTCTTTAACATGGCTTGTAAAAGCTCACAGAGTTAATTAAACTGTAATCTATAACCTTTCAATCGACTCGATTGAACTGACTTGACTTGATAAAGAGAATTTGAGCGAGTTTCGGTAAATCGACTTGCATTTATTATCACAAAACTGCAAACTCTTTTGCTCAGTTTTCGTGTTCTCTGGCGTGTTTTGATTTCCGCTAAAGCAAATCAACCCTCCTCCTCTTTTGTGTGCTCCACTTTTTTCACTTTTTGGTAAAAAGTAGAAAACTTGAATTTAAAAATTCAAAATTTATGAATTTTTATGCTCTAGTTTAGCTGCTGTGACTGGAGGGAAACACTTTGCCTCGACACGGCTGCGGCCGCCGTTTGCCGCTTCTCTGCAGTGCATTTCACCTTCGCCTTTGCCTTCACTGGCGCCAATGTTTGCATATATTTTATGCATAATTTAACATTGGCCATCATTAGCGAATGGTAGTAAATTGAATCGAAACTGCACTTTGCTGCCGCCTTGGCTGCTGGTCGGTTTCAGTTACCAGTGAAAGAGAGATTGCTTTACCAGAGAAAACACACACACACACACACACACATAAATGTTTGATGCCAATGTCGAGCACTGTGATGCGAGCACTGCTGACTTTGAAAAGAGAAAACAGGCAAGGAAGATATTTAAATATTTGGGCCAAACTGAGGAGAGAGACTGCTTTAAATTTTGATTTGATTAAACTCGCTGCAATGATAAAGATAACCTTGCTGCTCTGGCTCGGTCAATTCCGTTTGTAAAAAAGCGAGTGAGCAGGAATCAATGAATCCCAATTTTTCTCCTGCCCCCTTTTACGTGTGGTGGTGGTGGTGGTGGTGATATCCGTTGATAGGGGAGAAAAAAGTGTACGACAACCCCAAAATGTTGGTCGAATCCATAATCAGGGTGCATCAGCAGCAGCAGCAGCAGAGAAGCAAAGTAAAGTTTTGCCCAGTGGTCGATATGCATATAGATACAGCTAGCCAGCCACACACTTGGTTTGATTAAACGGCAAACGATAATGACTTGCCTTGAACGTTGCCTGGCGCCCCTGCTTTTCACAGAGGCAAGGGGAGAAAATGCTGAAAGTGAGGAGAATGTTTACAGCTATTAGACACAGATGAGATGAGATTGCAAAGAAGAGAAGAGAGAGAGAGAGAGGGAGATGTGCGCATTCATTCCCTAGTTTTGCTGGCTGGCTGGCAAATCGATACATCCATTTACCCGAACGGGTCATTTGCAGAGAAGAAGAAGAAGAAGAAGGGAATGAGAGCAGGTTTTCTGATGTGTTACGGCGGCGGCGGCGGTTGATCGTTCAAATCAAATCTCCCATTTTCGTTTGTTCCTGCAAGAGGAGGAGGAGGACGAGCAAGAGGATTTGTAATCTACTAATAGATTTTCTGATTCACGGATTCCTCTTGTTTTCTTTTAGCGACGATTTGCTGCTGCTGCTGCTGCTGTGATTCAGTCTTTTGTTATTATTTTGCATGACCTTTCGCGCCTTCATCTCTCCTTCACTTTTTACTGCTGTTGTTACACACTTTGTGTCCTTTGCATCGTAATTGGCCTTTTTTTTCGATCCCTCCGGATTCTCCCTTACTTTTGGCGTTCAACTTTTGGCCTTAAAAACTTTGAACAACAGCAGCAAAAAAATTTTTGTTTTGTTGAACACTACTCTCTGCAAGCAAAGAAGATATATTGTCGTAGACGTGCTGCTACAGCTACAGCTTTTGGTTGAACACTACTCTCTTTCTCTTTCTCTCTCTCCATCCCAATCATCTGTTCCGATTCAATTAGCGAGACTTTGTAGTGAGGAAAAAAGTTCTTTCCAGCCATCATCACCACTAGCAAATCGAGTCTCCACCAGCACCATCGTCCGAAACTTTATCTCGGCCATTTGTTTGTTTGTACGGCTGTTTGTATGTATCATTAGCCAAGAATGAAAGGGAGAGAGTGAGCAGACTGCCGTTCGATCCCCTGCTACAGATTGTGTCTGCATTTGGCAGACATGAGAAGAAGAAGAAGAATCGAGCTGTAAATTGAATTTGCCCTGTTCTCTCTCTAGTTCTCATTTTCGCTTCTCCTTTCCGTTCAATATTTATTTTTAATAACCATTTTTCTCGCACTCTTTGACCGTCTGTCTTGACATGGTCTTTTTTCCCGTTCCTCATTTTCTGCTATTTGTCTTGTTTTAGTTTCTCTTCTTTTCCTTGATTGTGTTTGCACTTTAATTTGTGCTGTTTAGAGCTGCCAATACTTTTACTTGCTCCAGTTTTCACCCTTCTTATTTGACGTTTGGTAGCGTTGTTTTTGCCATCTTCTTTTTGTAAGTTGATGTGTGACTAAAGTGGCCGATGATGTGTGTTGTTTGCTGTGGTGGTGATGGTGATGGTCAGAGGTGCAAAGTAGCTGAAATGTTCATTTTTAGAAGCTGTTTTTGCTGGTGTTTGAATCTTCCTCTCTCTCTCTCATTTTTTCGGTGTTGATGGGCACAGCCAAACTAGGAACTCACACTACCACCACTACCGTCAAAGTAATTACCTCAAATAGCGTCTTGTCACGTAATTCGCCTATTCTAGTCGATACTTTTTTGGCCGCTTTCTTTCTCTTTCTTCTCAATATTACTATAATAATAATTTTTTCACCATCACCACCACTACCACCACCAAAGTAAACTGTGCCGTGCTGAACTGGCCAATCTCGAGACCGAGTCGGCGGCCACGTTTTGCTGCAATATTTTGTGTGTGTGATGTTCGCTTTCACTTTTGAACAAAGGAAAGGAAAGACAGAGAGCGAATTGTGTTTTATTAACTTTGGCTGTCTACTTCTGCTGCTGCTGCTAAATTCAATTTACTACTTTCAGGATAGGAACTGAAACAAACTGAAACATAGAAAGAAAAATAGCCACAAAAAATCCGACTCAAAGACTCTCCTAGTGCCCAAACCTAATCCTCTTCTTCTCTTTCTTCCCCCCTCCAAACCACAGGACGTCGGCCTCTTTCGCTGTCTCGCCTTCAACCCCTCGGGCAGTGCCGCCCACCAGGCGCGCATCAGCGTCGTCGGGCCGCCCTACGTGGCGCCCATTGCGGACATCACCGCCGTCCAGGGCCAACCGCTGGCCATCACCTGCGCCTACGCTGGCTACCCTATCGAGGAGGTCTTCTTCCTTAAAGGAAAGCGGCGGCTGCCCTTTGATGAACGTCATCAAATTTCTGGGGGCGGAAATGGCCGCCTGGTGATCAGCTCGGTGGACAAGGCGGCGGACGAGGACGACGCCTGGGCCTGTGTGGTGGTGGGCGAGGGCGGGCAGCGGGCGGAGGCCAGCTTCCGCCTGGTGGTCGTCCTCCCGCCGGTCCTCAGCCCCATCCTCTTCAGCGACGCCCTGGAGGAGGGCATGCGGGCGACGGTGGTCTGCTCGGTGGTCGCCGGCGACGCCCCCATCTCCCTGCAGTGGCTCAAGGACGGACTTCCGCTGGGGGGAGTGTCTCACAGCGGTGGTGGTGGTCGAAACTTCCGTGACCAGCACGTGCAGGTGATCAACATCAAGGACTACGCGACGACGCTGGTGATCAGCAATATCACCCGGCGGCACCAGGGCACGTACACCTGTCTGGCGAGCACGCCCTACACCACCTCCAATCAGACGGCGGTGATGGGGGTGAAGGCGGCGCCGAGGTGGGTCATCCGCCCCAGTAATCAGTTTGCCGCCATTGCCTCCTACTTTCTCTCTTCCTCCTTGTCCGTTTCCTCGAGTTCTTCATCATCATCATCAGCCACAACCACCTTATCAGGAGCTTCTTCACCTTCACTGCCTTCGTCTGCTGCCGCTGCCTTTGGTGGGCTTTACGGTGGTGGACAGTCCTCTTCAGCTACTACCACAACTTCAGTCCGCTTCGACTGCCTCGCCACTGGCAATCCGACGCCGGTCATTCGCTGGAAGTTTCTCCGGCCCAAGTATCCCGGCGGCTCTGTGATGTCTGACGCTGCTTCTTCTTCAGCTTCCTCTTCGACGACTTCTTCCGCAAACTACGACCTGGTCCCTATTCTCAGCAGTCCGCAGATTCACGTCCTCGAGAACGGGTCGCTGCTGGTGAGGTCGCTGGACCGGGCGAAGTACGAGGGCGTCTACCTCTGTGAGGTTTCCAATGGAGTGGGAAAACCTTTAGAAGCTCGGGCCTCGCTGGTCATTCACGGCAGTCCGCAGATGTCGCTCAAAATCTCGCAGCCTCACGGTGATCACCAGCAGGGAGTTCCACCACTGCAGCAGCAGCAGCAGCAGGGTCAGCAGCAAAACTTGGGCGGAAGTGAAGTGCCGGCGGAAAATCTGGTTCAGCTGGCGCTTCGACGCGACTCGGCGGTTTCGCTTTCCTGCACCGGTGGCGGACTCCTGCCCCTCTCCATCAGCTGGTACAAAAACGGACGGGAGATTAGCGTCTTTGAGCAGGGAGGGGGCGGAAGTTCACAGGGTTCACTGACCTCTGCCTCGGGCTCCTTTCGAGTCTTTGAGGCAAAGCAAGGTCATCAGCAGTCCTCTTCAGCTTCCTCCTCCTCCTCAACTGATCGTCAGTTTGGCGAACGAACCACAAACCTGCTGTTAAAACATCTCAGCCGCTCTGACAGCGCTCTCTACGTTTGCCTGGCCCGAAATGCCTACGGAGTGAGCAGTAGGGCGGTTCTTTTGGCGGTTCTGGAGCCGCCGGATGCCCCCGAATCACTCAAGGCCATTGAAGTCGGTTCGAGGACGGTGACGCTGAGCTGGGCGGTACTCTACACTGGAAACCTGCCTCTGTTGTCTCAGAACATCGAGTACAAGAGGGAGTCGGGTAAGTGGAATTGTTTTTTTGTTAAAATTTTGCGAGTTTGGGTAATGTTTTGGATTGCACTTTCTACCCTAGACAAGACCTGGCACAATGCGCTGATGATCAAGTCAAACACAAATACCGTGACGGTGCACGGGCTGCAGCCGCTGACGCCCTACGAGTTTCGGGTCGGTTTTGTCAACGAGCTCGGAGCGAGTGAGCACTCTCGGTCGATTACGCTGACCACGCAGATGGAAGGTAAGAACTATTTTGTGTTTGTACCTAGGATTAAAGGAATCCCCTATTTAACATTTAAAACACCGTTTAGCGCCCACTGTGATGCCGGACAGTTTGCGGGCAACGGCTCTCAGCACGCACGCCATTCGCCTCACCTGGTCAGTTCGTCTGCCGGCGCCCGAGTCGGCGGAGATTGAGGTGATTGACGGCTTCTACATTGGCTACCGGGCGGTGGCCGGCAATGGACTGCTTGATTCATCTTCGGGCTCAACAACAACCACAGCCTCCTCTTACACCTACAAGACAATAGGCAACAATCCGCTGCAAGCTCTGTACGCGGGAAAGATGGTGCTGATGAACTCGGGTGCCTCCTCTTCCTCCTCAAGTTCTTGGTCTTCAGGCTCTTCAAAGTACGCCTTTCGAAATGGTCCCTCGGCCTCCTTTCTCATTCGTCTGCAGAATCAGTCTTTGGGTGAAGATGGTGGCAGTCTGCCATCGCCTGAATATCTAAAGATGGGTCGAGTATCTGAAGAGGGACCTTCAAGTGGAAACAACAACAACAACCTTCACCACCAGTACTACGAGCACATTGTGGAGGGCCTGGTCCGCCAGACGCAGTACCAGTGAGTATTTCGTATTTCAGTTGTTTTTAGTGCATGAAACATTCCCAAAACCAAAACATTAGAGGGTAGAGATGCTAGAATAGAGGAGAAAATAACAGACCAAAAACAGACATTCTCTCTTAGCTGCTTTTGTTCTGCCAGTGGCACATTTTCCCACCATCGGTCATTTGGGTTATTCTTTTCCTTTCCTTCCCCTTACTCTTCTCACCTACTCCATCATTACACTCGATCAGCACTACTAAATTCTGTGTTTAATTCTCTTTTCTACTGTCTAGATTCGTGGTGCAGGCCTTCAACGAGAAGGGCGCCGGGCCGACCTCTGTCGAGGTGACAGCTCGCACTTTTACGCACGGTAAACAACAGAACAGAGGGTTGAATTGAATGAAAACATTTCAGCAGCAGCAAATTGATACCCTGGCACCATTCAATACACATTTAGCAGCACGACAACTTATCATTTACTTTTCTTCTTCTTTTCCATTTCTTTCCCTTCTCACTTTAGATCCACCAAAGGCGCCGCACTTTCGCCTGGAGAACGTCTCCACGCACGAAGCCGTCCTCGCCTGGGACTACGGCCAACAGTTGCAGCCTTTTTCCTCCTCCTCACTTGTGTCTTCAAATTCTGCAGGACCGTCTTCTTCCTCCTCCTCACAGGATTCCTCAAACGGCCGAGACCGAGACTCTGCCGGTGGACCGCTGCTCGTCGACGGCTACGTCATCTCCTACCACGTGGCGCCGGTGAGGAGCATTCTCGATTCCGCCAATGGGAATGGCTTCTACGTGGATTCCAGCAAAGACAGTGACTTGCTGCTCATTCCTGATGGTGGTGGATCTTCGGGCTCTTCCTCCTCCTCCTCTTCTTCCTCATCGCTAAAATCCGCCGACGACTGGCAGTCGGTGACGATTAGCAGCCCCAGCACGGCCTCCTTCACGCTGCGCAACCTGCGCTGCGGCACCGAGTACATTGCCCGCATTGAGGCCTTCAATGAGATGGGCAGCGGCCGACCCAGTGAGCTGCTGCGCTTTTCCACCCTGGGCAGTGGTAAGTAGACTTTTTAGCATTTTTTTTAGAACATTTGACCTCACTTTTTCCCTACTCTGTCAGTTCCAATCCCGCCAGAGAAGTACACTGCTCGGCAGTTTATCGTCGCCAACATCACCACGGTGACGGTGAATCTAGGCCACTGGGGCGACGGCGGCTGTCCGATTGGCGGCTACAGTGTGAAGTACCGGTCGAGGCGGGCGATGCACTACCGAGGATCATCTTCTTCAGGATCATCAAATGGAGGCGGAGGAGGAGGTTGGATCACCCTCTCCACTCATCTGATGCCTGAGGTGGTGGTGATGAGCAGCGGTGGTGGTGAAGGAGGAGCAGGGGGTGACCAGCACCCCGGATCACCCCCGTCACCCCCGTCACCCTCCTTCACCATCCGCGACCTTCAGCCGGGCACCTGGCACGACCTGGTCATCGGCGCGACGAATGACGCCGGCCGCCGAGAGGCAGAGTTCAGCTTTGCCACGCTGACCGAGGCCGGCGCCACCGTTGAGCCGCTTCACGCCTTTGAGTCTCGAATGGCAGGCACCTATGGAACTGGAGGTTCCAATGGAAACGCCTCCTTCTTCAGTGCCCTCTTTGAGGATCCGATGATCTTCATTCCTGCCCTCTGCACGCTCTTTGTCCTTCTTGTCGTGACGGCCATCTCGGCGTTTTTGTACGTGTTGAGAATTCGACATGATCCTCTCGGTGGCCTGAACTCGGGCGAGGAGATTTGTAAGTTTTTAACCGTTAGAAACAAACTTTTTACCCTTTAACCTTTGAATTCTCTAAACCCTCCTCAACCTTTTTAGACTGCAGCCACCGAGCCAACAGCCGCTCTGATGACCTCTCGCTGAACTCCTATCCGACGTCCAACATGAACAACATGAACAACAACAACAACAACAATGGAAATGGAGGCTGCAATCACAATGGAAAGGCGCTGCTGATGAGCAAGCTCAATGGCAACAACAACAACAACAACGGTAGCCTCTACAGTGACCCGATGATCAAGGGAGGACCATTAAGTACGGCCACTGTGGGTGGCCAGCTGTCGAGCAATGAGTCGAACAATGAGCCGCTGTACGAGCAGACGACCAACTTTGGCCACCACCTCAATCATCAACAGCAGCAGAAGATGGTGCAGCTCAGTTATCTTCAGCAACAACAGCAGGCGGCGGCGGCGGCGATGGTCAACCGAAGTCCACTTCATCAGGCGAGGGTGAATCTACTGAAGCAGATGTCCAATGAGAATCTTCTCGGAAATGAAAATTCTGGGGGTCAAAGTGGAGTTCAAAACACGAACTCTCTCGTTGATCCAGTGAGCATCTACGGTTTTGTAAAAGGGCCTTCGATGTTTGAGGCGCTGAGAGACGCTGCCACGAGTAAGCAGCAGCAGCAGCAGTTTAAGACGCTGGCCAGGAATGGCAACCAGCAACAACAGCAGCAGTCTGCCTCTTCTTCAGTTGCAAAGCAAGGTCAGCACCATCTCTACCAGCTGCCCGACCAGGCAAAGGCCGAGGCGATGATGACGCTGAAGAGGACTGCTGGAGCAGGTCAACAACAAGGTCAGCAACAAGGGCAGCAGCAGCAGCAAGCCGAGGCCGAGCTGATTGAGATCAACGGAGGCAGCAATGGCGCTCCGCTAGGACCGGTGAAGCTGGCCAACTCCTACATGACCACCTTTGGGCTGATTCGCGCTTCGGAGAACTGCTTTGAGTGATGGATGATGATCTTCCATGGAAGATTCCTCTTTTGTTTTTCTTGCACACACCCACCTGTACAGCTGTTATGTTCTTTTCATTCTTTTTTTTTTGAACGCCATATTTTCTACGAATGTTCAGCCACCTTTTTTGTATGCGCTATCTTTCTCTCTGCTAACTTTTGACTTTTCTGAATAAAGCAAGGGCGAACTCTTGTGATTTTGAAGTTTTTTTTGGTGGGGTGGAAGTGAAGTTTGTTCTTTTCGAAAAGTTCTATTCTATTTCCACTCACCTGGTTTTGAGCAGTAGAAAGAAGCAGCGTGTTTGGTGTTGGGTGTCATTTGTCGGCAGGCTGTCTGCAGTTGAGGATGGACGCAATTTCGAAGCTCCAAATGATCGAAGCTGGAAGAAGTTTTTTCTGGAACTCACCTTGGATTCTCCTGTCAATTATCTCTTGGATGGATTCTGAATGGGATGGTGGTGATAGTGAATCTTCCTTCTCCGAGTAGTGGCCTACTTTGACGGTGCGCATCCTTCAACAACAACAGCAACAAACAAGGTGAGTGATGTTGTTTTTTCTTTTCCTTGCTTTTAGAATGCTTTTAGTACGCGTTAACTTTAAAGTTCTTGATACACTGTACAAAGTTAAGAGCACCCACACATGTTTTCCTGCTAAGTTGTGAAGTTGTATTTTAAAATCTCGACGAATTGGGGCACAGTTGCTGCTGCTGCTGCCGTTGCCAATCGATCGTCGACACTTCGACTTTTAAAGTTGTTTTGCGTGTTTTTCGCTGCCAGTTTCTCGCTCTCCTTTAAATTGCCTTTTAATTTGATGAAGTGCCAGCCTGGTAGACTTCAGATTATACGCTCTACGCTTTCACTCTTTCTACTTTCTACTCCTCACTTTCGTAAGACTCGACTTGATTGAGAGCAAGAAACTCGTTCCACTACAGCTCGTTCTACAAGCTCGCATTAAACTGTTTTCCTGTAAAGAAGGAAGGTACAACACTACTGTTTCTGGTAGTGTCTTGTACGACAGAGATAGTGAAAGACACTTTCTGTGGTCTGAGAAACAAACACACTGCTTTTGCACTTTACGTTGATGTTCGTAGGTGTCCTCTTCCTCTTCCTCCTTCTTCAACTGTGCAAATAATAATTTGGTCAGCTAATTTTAAATTTATAGCTCACCCATTTCTACACACTTATTAGTCTTCATTTATTCGAACTACAGTAGTGGTGGTGGTACGCTAATAACAAACTTTCACCGCTGTGTGTGTGTTGTCGCCGCCGCCACTCGATCAGTCTCTCTCTGCTTTTGCCTCGAGTTCGACATCTCTTTCTCTCTGAGAGACTGCTGCTGCTGGTGATTTATAGACTTAAGTGATTTCTAATGTTTTACTCGGTGGCGACACTAGTCGCTTTCACTACGGCATTCACTCGGTAGTGTGTAAAGCCAGACTCTCTGTGACTTTGTGAGTACTTTCTTGGAACTACTAATTTGGAGCTTGGGAACGAGAGTGGCTGCTGCTGCCTTTAGCCATTACACCTAAAGTGGCTTGCACAGGAGAGAGAGAGAAAGAGAAAGGCAACATTAGGCTCTCTTTGGTGGCTAATTTTTCCCTGCTTTTGAATTGAATTGAATCTTTATTTTTTTTTGTCTGTGGCGCTTTCGTCTAGAATCAGTGCAGTGTTTAATTTTTAAAACGGCCACCTTTCTTCCTCTTTCAGCTTGACAGATTCCTTTCCTCTCCTCTCAATAACTCACTTATTTTCGCATCACTTTGCACTGGCGACTGGAATTTGCCGTTTCTTTCTTCTCTGTCTGTCTGTGTACTGCGACTTCACTCGCTGCTACTTATAAAGCCATTTATAATTCATAATCGCCTGTAAGATGTGTGTGTGTGTGCTTGTGCTTGGCTTGATTTTTGAGAGAGACAAAGTGGAAAAAGCAAGCGCAGATTTTTTCTTCACTGCACCGCACTCTAAGATTGAGATTTATTGCCGTCGAGTATTCTCCTCCTCCCCTTACTTCTTATTGTGTTGTGTGTGTTTCCAGAAGTAGAGGTGTAAAGTGAAGGGCGGCGAAAATGAAAATAATTTTTCAGCTGCTAACGTCTTTTTCAGCTGCTGCTGATGATGATGATGATGAGGGCTGAAAAAGCCCTTTTCACTTGTGGTTTCAGGTGTAAATTATGTTCTATTGTGTTCCATTCTGTATGGCCACTGTCAATTTTCCTGATGATGCTTTTAGCAGAATTGCAGAGTTCAGCTGCGTTCTCACTTTGCGGCCTTCTTCTTTTTTATTAATTTTTAATTTCCACACACTTTCACTTGGTGGAACACACACAGTCTTTTCATGATTCCAAATGACTAGTTAGCCAGCGAGGCATCCAACTAACTAACTCATCAGTCTTATTGACACTTTGTGCTACTTTGGGCCAGTTCTGCTGCTGCTGCTCTCGTTGCGATAGTGCTTTATTTATTTGCTCACATGTGTCGAAGTCGTCCAATTGAGCAGAGGGAGACCGTCTGTCCAGACAAAGTAAAAGTAGTGTAGGAAAAACAGAGAGAAGTAATCGAGTGACTTTAGTCGAAGACAGCAGCAGCAGCAGCTAGTGAAATTGCGTGTGGACTGAATTTTAAATCGAGCCTACTTTTTCTCCTTAGCGGCTGAGGGCAAAACAATAACAGGGAAGAGAGCGAGAGAATTACTTTTTTCTCTTTTGCTCCCATCTCCTGATGCCTTTTTTGCTCTCTCACTCCTTGTGTATTGACAATTGCCGGTTGATTTTTTCCTTTCCTTCTTTCGGTGGACTGACGACACTGTCCTCGCTCGGTAGCTTCTCTCTCTCTCTCTCTCGCTTTTATCGATTCGACTTTCGACAGTTTGACTCGTTCAGTTTGGTTGGCTGCTTGGTTGGCTGGTAGGCTGTTCCAGTTTCACTCGGTAGTCCAATGCAGCAGCAGCAGCAGAGGCAGACTTCTTCTTCGTCTCCTTCTTGGCTTGCATGACTTAATCAAATTGTGAAATTATACAAAATTGAATTATGTTGCCCTGTGCAGTGGGGAATGCTGATGAAGATATTCTGTTGATGGTGCTGCTGCTGTGGTGGTGGTGGTGACGAAGTGTGATGAAGTGTGCACTGTACGACGAGAACGACTGTGTGCGACAATTATTCAGACTATCCCTACTGCTTCTTCTTCTTCATTGGACGAATAAGACGACGGCAGCAAACGTGCTGTCCGCTTGATGAATACTGAAATGCCTCACTTTCTATTTTGCTTGCTGTGGTGGTCCAATTGGACCACCACAATTGCACACAGCAGCAGCAGCACACGACATTACCACTAAATGTCAAGTGTGTGAGTGTGTGTGTGTTTATCTGCCAACTTTGAGAAGTTTTTTCACTAGGGCACTCGATGCCATTTTCGGGCAGCAGTTTTTAATCTCGTTAGCAACATCTCTGCTGGCGCCAGTGCTCTTATTAGGGGAAAAAAGTCGGAAGTTTTTAGATTTTTTGCCTGCACTTTTAGTTAGGTGTGTTTTTAGTACATTCTTTTCTTCCTCACTGGTTTCTCGCCATCTTTTGTTTGGGAGAATGGGTAATCCTCTCCTACCCTCTCCCTCTCTTTTAGGCTGTCTTGTTAAATTTGATATTTCGGAAATTGATTTTGATCTAAAGCCGATTAGATGCTGCTGCTGCTCTGTTCAGTTTAATTGCCTGTCTATGGCAGGAGGGCGCTGGTGAGAGTGTCTGTCTACCACCAGGCTTGTCACGGAGATTAAGTTCATATTTTGTCTGGGCTGCGTTTGCAGGCTACAATTAGTAGGAGGGCTTCTAGCGTGAAGCTAATGGGGTTGCTTTCTTTGGTTTTGTCGCTGCGGTTCCATCAGTGTTTATTAAGGTCAAAGTTCCCTCTATTAAATGTTCCACGTTAACTGTGTGTGAAAGCTGATGAAGAAAACTCTGTTAGCTGAACTGTCGCCCTTTGCACTTGTACTTTGTGCGCGATTTTGTTGACTAAATGCTGTGTGCTTTTCCTCACAGTTTGCGTCTGTCAGTAATTGTCGGCGACAGACAGACAGCGTTTTTGTGTTTTGTTTTTAAAGACTGCTGCTGAAATTAATTTTTTAGCCTGTTGGAGTTTTTTTACTTTGGCACTCCCTCACTTCATTGACAGCAGAGATTTTAACAGAGTTTGCTTTTGATCCTCTCTACTCTTTTTGCAGTGTTTTTAGCTTTCTCGCAGAGAGCTTTGTGTCAAAAGCTAACAACAACTAGCTAAGAGGGAGAAAGATGAAGTTGTGGGGGAAAGCCCGACTTAAAGGCAGTGCCATTTCTACCACCACTACTACCCATTTCTCAGCTATTGTTGTCCTAGCAGCACTATCTGCTCACAGACACAATGCCGCCTCGTTTGTAATATTAATTGCCTGCAGTGAGAGAGAGAGAGAGAGAGAGAGAGAGAGAGAGTCCGAATCTGTGTCTACTTTATTTGATTGGCTTTAAGCTTCCTAGTAGATGTGCTGGCTGTTCCTCTAGTCCCTGTTTTCAGTCGACAATCTATCGAGCTTTAGCCGAGGGAAGGCAACTTTGAACAAATGATGGCCAAACTGCTGCCGCTTCTCTATCTGATTTGTTGCAGCGGCTTTACTCCACTTTGGGCAGTGGATTTCTGCCAGGGGAAATGGAGGAGGAACTTTTCACTGGCCCAACTTAAGACTTGTCCTCCTGCTCTTGCTCTCTCCAGCAGGCGCCGGGATCTCTGCTCATCCTTCTTATTGCCAGTGCCGACTAGCGTCTTCTTCACTTTCCTTTGTCTTTCTTTCTTTGCCCAATTTCGCTGTGGATGCTTTCAATTAAAGTAGAGACAGTAGAGGCAGGCAGCGGCGATTGGCAGAGGATTTGAATTGTTAATTACCGCATCAATTCTAATTAAGTCAATCAGCAGAGAAAGAAGAGAGAGCGAGAGAGAACGCGATGCACTGGCGCTGATTGCACTGCCAGCCACAAGAACAATGAGGCAGGCGAGAAAATGAGAATGAGAAAATAGCAGGAGGGGAGAAACAAACGGGTGAGAATTAGCCGACGAAAGAATGACTGATTTGCTGAGATTTGCTGCTGCTGAGAGGATATTTCTTTCTCTTTTCTGTTTGTGTGCTCTTTCTTTCTTTCTTTCTTTCTTTTCAGAGTTGAATCCTCTTCTGCTTTTTTCCTGGCCTGGCTGCCTGGCTAGCTGGCACAATGATTCACTCAAATTGGCTGTTTGTGTGTGTGTCCCTGCTAAAGAAATCAGCAGCAGCAGTCTTTCTCTCTCAGCACGCAGATTGCAAACGGCAAAGCTCATTTCTGAACGGCTTAGCTGTTATTATTATAAATTGCTGCATTTTATGCTTTCTTTCTTGAACTGAAAAAAGATAAAGCGAGCTGTTCAAGACGAAAGTATTGCTGCTGTTGTTGAACTCACTGAATAGAGAAAGAGAAGTGCAAGAGGACTTAACTTTAATTTCAACTTGCTTTTCATTTTGAAGATGAAGATGATGAGAGTGATGCACTAGTTCACTATATTTAGATTTATTTTCATTACAACATTTTTTAGTTTAGTTTTTAAGGAAACTGAAATGAGAGCTATATCTTTCACTATTAGCCATTATCCAAGTTTTCGATTATGACGTTGTGCACTTTTGTTTGGGTTTTCAAACCAGCACCAGTACAAATAGTTTTTTAATGATTCAGTGCTGTAACACTGAGCAGCTCTTGAACAGCTTGTCTCGCACTGGCTATCTGATCTCCTTGTCCTCAATTTCTTTTCATATTTTACTCCTTACTAATTCACCACCTCGTCTATGGGTAGCCCAGCTGAAAAAGTGTTTGCAAACGTATTAACCTTGCTCGACCAGACTGGTCGTCTGCTTTGCTGTTGTTGTGGTGGTGGTGGCGGTGGCAGCAGCCGTTATCTCTCATTACTGCTGCTGCTGCCCTTCCGCCCCGTTTTTATCTCAGCTGGTCTGCTGTTCTCCTTCTCTTTCCATTGAGTGTCATTAATCTATGTTCGGTAATTGGAGGATAATTTATGGTGTAGCCAGGCAGACTACTACTACTACTACTAGAGAGCACAGGACGATCACCATTAAGGGCAGACAGTGATTTAATGATTAGATTTCATGGAACAGAGGTTAGAGTGTGCCCTTTAGTAGACGGAAAACATATTGATAGATTATGCAAAGAGGATGAGATGACTATAGTTTTAAAGTGGGTCTCCTCATTGTTCCACTTTTTCCACTGCTGCTGCTTGATGTGTCGCTAGGCCATCTTCTCCGTCTTTCATCTACTGACCTGAATTTGATTGAGAATGAATGAGAGTTAATGAAAGAGAAATGATTAAAATTAAAACGGTCGTTTTTGTTCTTCCGTTCTCCTTCTCATTTCATTGCAGCAGAAATGTGAATTTTCTTTCGCTTGCTGAGCCTTCAGAGGAATATTCCGCTGGAGGGAATATTCTGATTGCTGCCACCGCCGCCGAGACTGGCTGACGACTGGCCGATTCAGGCGAATGAGCGAGCTTTAATTGATCAATTAAGCGCGGAAAATGCGCAATAATAATTAAGTTAATGAAGTGAATGGTAATTTAATTATGGCCAACAGCTGCTGCTGCTGCTGCTACAGTGAAAGGGCCCAAAAAGGAAAGAAAGAAAGCAAAAATGGTCGATCAAAATTGGCCTCTGAATGAGAATGATGGAGGGTAGATAGGATAGCCGCAAGCAACTGCTTCTGCTTCCTTTTTTTCCAGACAGTAGAGCAAGAGAATTGAGCCAAAAAGAAAGAATATGGAATTCTTTTTTATTTCCTTTTTTGTGATCTATTTTGTGAGTGCCTAAAACATCCTTATGTTGCAGAACAGCATGTGTTTTTGCTTGGTTTTGTCTCCACAGTTTGCCCCTGCTCTAATGGAAAGACAACAGAGCATTTTTAATTTAAAAGTGTTTCAAGTTTTGCTAGCAGTTGCTCAGTTTTTCATACCCTAGCGCAGAGTAGGCCAACTAATAGCTGGCAGCCTTGGTAATCGATGTCAATTAATCTTGCTCTTTACTTCTCAAGAACTGAGCCTTCATTCTCTCTCATTCTCAAAGACATCTTTGCTCCGAATCTTAACAGTGTCTTTCTGAGAGCGAGCGAGAGAGCGAGCATTATATGCCTTCGATTAATCTGGCAAAAATCGATGATTTTCCCTCCTGCGCTCCTAACCTTTGGGGATCTCTGTCGCTCACTCGCTCGTTCTCCTCAGCCAGTGATCATCATCAATCGTTTGTTTTTCTTTCTTTCCATGTCCTCCTTTGACTCTCGCTCTTGCTCTTTCTCTCCTGTTCTTGCTTTTGATCTGGTAATAATGCCAACCGACAGAGACGATGCCTTCTCCTTCTCCTGTTACCATTTGGCGGCCATCTTTGCTCCAAGATGGTTACAATTAGAGCGAGGCACATCTCTAAAAAGGAATTGTGTGCGGTGCTTTGACTGGGTCATCAAATTGAAGTGTGTGTGTGTGTGTGTAATGCACTCACATACACACATTTGCCCTCTTCTTCTCGACCCTATTATTATTAGCTGTAGCATTAAGTTTGCATTGGTCCTGCGTCTCTCGGTGTTTGTGTAGTTATTAATTTTTTGTCATTAAGCAGCCCGAAGAGAGCTGAGCAGCATCAGCAGCGGCAGCAGCAAGGACCGCGAACAAGGAGCGAATGATCGAGCCAGTCGTTTGGTGCTGCTCTTTTTATTATTAGAATTAGCAGTTTTGTATCAGTTGGGGTTACCAGTCTGCCTCTCAAACAGCAACCCTAACGGTGGTGGTCTCAACCGTGCAAACAATGTGAACATTGTCTGACTGTGTGTTTGGAGATGAATTAAAAGGAAAGGGAGAGCGAGATGGACAAATTAGCCCGCTGGGACGTTTTACTCTTACGTCTGTGTGGGTTCTTCCTGCCTGCAAACGAAGATGATGGTGGAAAAGAATCTATCTGTTTTAGGAATTCGCCTTCTCTTTGGCTCAACTTTTTTTGTACTTGTTTAGGATTCGACTATTGTGCTGTGCCCACTCTTCTACCTACCTCCTTCTCTCTGTGGATTCATCATTCACAAAAAGTTTGAAAAAGTCTGTGTCTGCTCTTTCTCTCACTCACATTTATACATTTGAAGAATTAATTCAGGAGGAGCAGCTGCAGAGGTAGATGCAGAGGAAACTTTAAAATTAATTTGAAAAGTAAACTTTGCTGTTGCTTTGCCCATAAATGTTTAGCATTGGTGTCTGCTGTATTTAGCAATGAGCATTTAAATTTTTCCTTGTTAGCTGCTTTGTGTGTTTTTTGAGTGCTAAAAACTACTTAAAAAAATTGTGCTCTTGCTGTTTTTTTTGCGGCACTTTGCTGTGTAACTAACGTATGCTAGTGTGATAGTTCTTAACCGGCCAATCGTGGCCAACTTTTGGCCGCGCCAACCCTTTCAGCCTTGGCTAATCAGCTTTGCCACTGCCACTTGCCACTTCATAAATCGTCGGCTTATCTCCAGTCTGTCTTGGACTTCTTTTGGTGTACTCTTTTTAGAAACTTACTTGAAAAGTGGAGCTTTAAAGGGGAGCTCTTTTTTAAGCAGAGTTGAGACAATTGCACTTTACGTGTTTCCAAGTTTAGGGCTTTTTACATTTTAATTTGGCAAATGGCTTTATCAACTCTTTGCCTCGAGTTGTTGTTGTTATTGTGGCGGCGGCTCCATTTTCACGAGAGACGCAAGAGTGCCCTTTTCCTTTAATTAAGATCTGTGCTCTTGTTATCTCCAGTTACCTTTATAACTGATAACGACTGCTGGTTGCTGCTGTCAGCTTAGCTGTGTAGTGTAGAGAAGTCTGCAGCGTGTGTGCATGTTTTAGAGTAATGAGCGTAACTTGATTTTATCTTCTTTTGTTTGCCTTCTTCTGGTTTTCTGGGCAGAAGCAAAAGCAAACTTTTAAGTTCTGACCTCGAAGCATTTTCAATTTCATGCTCTCCTCTATTCAGCATTGTTTGCTAGCGGATTAGAGAGCCCAGTTGTAATCTTATTTCCTCTCCTCCTCTTTCCAGCCATCAGGCCAACTTAATTACAGCCAATTTCAAATACTGCCTGTCTTAGACAGTATGCTTTTTATCTCTGCAGCATGAATGAAATGACTGAAGGCTGAATGAATGCTGAAGTGGTGCTGGAGCTGGTGGTGTATCCAAGTATGAATTCTTGTCTTTACTTGAAGAGAGGGAGGGAGAGAAGATGTTCATGCAAATTAATTTGCAGTGTGTGTGTGTGTGTGCTCGCCTACTCGCGTGCATATGTTCATTTGTATTCATTCGTGCTTTTTCGCCCTTCAAGACAGCAGCAGCAGCAGCAGCATTAGATCTCCCTTACTCGAGTGGCATTTTTTTGCAGGAAAAAGTTTTCTTTTTTCTCTAGCTGTCTCTAAACACACAAACCCCTTTGAATCCAGCACGCACGGTAGTGAATTTGAATTTTGCCCTCAAAATGCTGCTGCTGCTGGAACAGAAGAAAAACTTCTTATTTTTTCTTATGTCAGGCCAGTCGCTCTGGGTTCTTGGCCTAGCTGCAGCGGCGGCGGCAGCCACTTATCATCTTAATCACGTTCACTATCGTTTGCCCTCTGTGGGAGCAAGCTTTTGCTCTTCTGCTGCTGCCGCCTCTTCTAGTGTAGATAAATATTGCGAATTGTTTCAAATTGTTTCAAATTAGGTAGCACATCTGCAGAAACTGTGTGTTGCCTGCTTTGGCTGCGTTGCTGCTGCTGCTGTTGCTGTTGCTGCCTAATTGAAACTGTCTAAATCTTGGCCAGACTGTCAGACTGACTTGGCTGGCTGGCTGGCTGGCTGACGGGTGATCATCTCCTCTTCTGAGATCCCTTTAGTTCTCCCACCATTGCAGTTTGATTTTTTAATTTATTAAAGTTTAGCCAAGCAGATGGCAAGCAGTTGGCAACAGTCGGAGTTTACTGCCTAGTTTAGAGCTGTTTCAGCTCTTGAAGAGGGGGCCAAATATTCGCTGAATCAGCTGATGTGTGCTCGTCCGTCTGTCTGCCTGACACTGTCTATTTGTCTGACTATGTGTCAGTGTGTGTGTGTGTGTGTGGTTAGCCTCGGTTTTTTGCCCGAGCTGTAGCTGAAATACAAAGTTTCAATTTAAAATGTCGACAAGTTTTACTGCTGGTGCTGGAAAGTATGGCAAAAATGTCGGTGTGTGCGTGTTTCAATTTCTACTTTTGTTTTTTTTGCGCTGCTGTTGCCTGCAGTAGTAGTTAACTTGCCATGCGAGATGGGCACAAATTATGCTGATGAGCGGCAATTGGAAACTCGAGCACATTCTCAGCTCTTGTCTGATAGAGTTTTATTGCCTGTGGTGGTAGTAGTGCTGATGGTGCTCTTCAGCTTGCCTCCGACAAAAAATGTCAAATACTCTTTCAAGTTATGATTGTCAGTGTGTTTCAGTGTGTGCTGTGTAAGGTAGAGTGGGACTCCAATTTCTTTATTGCTCCATGTGTACACTCTGACTAGGACTTTTTGTGTCTGTCTTTTTGTTGCAGCTAATTTACGCTCCAGTGCCGTGTTCCCTTTGTAATTATCACTCTCTATCTCTCTCTCTCTGTTCAGGCAGGGCAGAGCAATCAGCCATTAAGGAGACTGGATGCAGCGGATTGAAGTGTTCAGGGCGGCGAATCGATGCAAATATTAGTTCAACATGTCTGTTGTATAAAATAACTATAATTAAGAAGTTGTGCCAACTCCTCATCTTCTTCTTCTTCTTTCTTCTTCATTTGCAGTTTAGTGTTTTACTAGTGAACACAGTCTCTCTCTCTCTTTCTCCTTAGTTTGCAAGCTGCAAATTACACTACTTTGTGTTGTGCGAAGCGGTGCGGGCGCAAAGTGGTGCAGAATTTTAATTATCACTTTTTGCTTGCACTGTGTGTGCTCTTCTTATTCCCCATCCTAGACTCTAGTTAGTTTAGCTGAGCGAACTTCGAAGTGTCTCTCTTTCTCTCTTTCTTATTCATTGTCTCCTTTTTTATTCAGTGCCTGCTGCTCTGTTTAAAGAGAGATTCTGTTCTGCCTTTTTTGTCCTGTTCAGTCTGTGTGTGTTTGCAACACTTATGAGCAATTACCCTGCAGTACACTGCAAAAAAGAGAACTGCTGAGCCAGATAGCCATCTTGGTGGATACAACTCTCAAAAAGCTTCTTATTAAGCGGCCCGATTCCCTTTTTTGTTTTAGTGAAAGGGGAGATAAAACTAGAGAGAGAGAGAGAGTTTAGTGCTAAATGCTGTTGCACTGAAGTTGCACAAATGCGCAGGGGGAAAAACGGCCAAAGTGGACTAGTAGTAGTAGTAGTAGTAGAACACAAGTTGTTCTTCGAGTGTAAGAAGCAGCGGTGATAATATATAGGCTCGGATTAGAAGATGCGGCGGCGGTGGCGGCAGAAGCAGCAGCAGCAGCTTTAGAGTAAAGTGTGTAGCTTGTTTTCTGTTGTGTGTGTTTGTTGGGCTGATGCTGCTGTTGTGAATCAAAACACACACACACTGTTTCTCTTTACAACTTCGCCTTTTGCTGTTGCTTTCTTTTCTTTTCTTCTTCCTCCTCGTCTGTCTGCTAAAAGGGCAAACAATGAAAAGGAGAAAAAGAAAGCGTGTCTTATTATTCTGGAGAGTGAGGGGGTGAGAGAGAGAGCGCAGATAGTGTCATAATTTATGGCTGGCAATCTATTAGACATGTCGACCGGGCTGCTGCTGCTGCTGCTTCCTCGGGTCGACGTGCACCGACAGTCACACAGACGCCTTCTTCTTTTTCTTCTTTTCCCCTTTCCTCTTCTTCTTTTTCTTGCCCTGGGACCCAAACATTCTGAGTCTTGCCTTGCCTTGCCCTTTCCGCTATCGCACCAGAGCGCCAGCTTCTCTGTCAAGTTAATAAGCGACCGATTAATATTCTAATTACATTTCCCTCGGCTGCAACCTCTTACTTGGCTCTTTTTCCGTCTCTAAGTGCAAAGTCCTTCTTTAAAGTCTTTTTTGTCCAGAAGAGTAAAATCCTCTTGAAAAAAGGATGAAGGCTGATGGCCTGCGCAGATGCAGGCACTGTCTCTGTCTCTGAAAACAAATGGCAATTTGTTGGAAGGAAGTTGGCCGCTGCTGCTGCTATTTTATCTTTTGATTTGTAAAAAGGATAGATGTAGAAGAGACAAGAGAGATCTCCTTCTTCTCCTTCTCCTCAAGACAGATGTCAGACGTCAGCTGCCTTCTTCTAATGTATTTTTAATTATTCATGATTCATTTGCCAGATTTGGTTGGACGGTTCGCTGGTTAGAGGGGGCTGAGATATTTGCACTGCTTTTTTCAGTATTTCATTTTTGATGTTAACCCTTTTTTTCTTCTCATTCTCGTGAATCCCCTCAGTCTTTGAACCTTCTTCTCTAAACACTTTTTTGCCAACTTTTCCTGCAGCAGTGTTTCGCATTTTAGTTTTAAGCTAGAAGATGCAATCTCTTTTTGTTTCGGTGTGCATCGCCTTGTAGTTTATAAAAAGCCCACTGTGTGTTCTATTCTAGTTTGAGTAGACTGAGACGAAAAGAAATGCACAACTAAGCGAGCTTACAAGTTACTTTTATTTCATTCAGTTTATTTTGGTGTGTAGTGTGCATTGTTTCCACTTTCCAGACTCGTTCTTCTTCTTCTTCTGCTTCTTCACATTGTGCTGCAGCAAGTGAAAAAGTGTTTCAAAAACGAGCGAAATGAGATTACAAGTTAAATACCAAATCGATACTTCAGCTCTCTCTCTTGTGCACACTGGACACTTTGCAGTGTAGTGAAGTGTGCTGTGCTGTACGGCAGTGTAGCAAACTATGCAACAGCAGCAGCATCAGCAGTAAATCGATGCCCGAGACTTCTTCGGCGGCAGCACCGCCTCAAATCAATCGATACCTTTGAAGCGGCAGTCAATCTATTATTGCCCACTTGCTAGCTGTTCTGAGAAGGAGAGGACTGAGGGCGACGAATTATTGGCCCGAGTGTAAGTTAATTACAACTTGACTGCTGCTGATGCTGCTGCTGCATCAAGAGAAGTTGGTAAAGACTAGCAACTGACTGGTACACTACACTAATCTAGAGGCAGAGTAGTTCAAATTATCGTTCATCTTCTTTGGGTTTTTTCCTCAAAGTTAGTCCAAGTTTTTGGTCATTTTTCAGTTATTACAAAAGTCACTTTTTGTTTTCCGCCTAAAAGCTTAAAGCAAATTAGGAAGGGCAACCTTTTCATTTTGGCCGTTTTTTTGTGTTTGACAGTGTGCGGTCTTCTACACACATACACACAGCGAAACAAACAGACACAAACAGTGGTAGTGGTGGCGCGCCAGATGACGACTTCAATTCAGAGGACAGCAGCAGCAGCATCAAAAGCTTATAGATTGAATTGCTGATGCTCTTTGATTATAGACTTTGCGATTAGATTAGAGAGCAGGCCACAGAGAAATTGGTATTGTGATCTAAGTGCGCGCTCGAAGACTCTTCTTCTTCTTCTTCTTCTCCTGCAGCCAACAGTCAAGTAATTATCGATGTTTGTATTTGTATTTGTATTTGCTTTCAAACGTACCAATTGCTGCCTGGCTACAATAGAGCGAATTTTGCTTTCAAAGAATGGCATGGCATTAAAATTGAGAATTGCAATTGAATTCGATTGGATTTGGAGAGTGGGCAAAAGATGCAATTGAAAGATGGCCGATCGATTGGCAAGAACGGAGAGACGAGAAGTAGAGTCGTCGATTGTCGATTGGTTTCCAGTTGCAAAGTGAGGGCAAATTGGGAAGAGGGGGAGCAAAAGTTTAATTTTGTTTGGAGAACTTGTAACAACTCAGAAAAGAGCGAGAAAACTGACTCAAGTGTTGTGATTCTTTACTCTTTCGAGTGGCGGGAAAAGGGAAAGTGAGTGAGATTCTCAAATTGCAAATAGATACCGAAGATTTGGTGTGTGTGCACTATTGTTTGCCTTCCTGCTTGCCTGTGTCTGTTTGTCTGTGATTACATCTAATCGAATTTGAATGAGATCGTTGTCGAGAATGAGTGAGTGAGTGAAGCAGGGGTTACTTGCTAGCTTTTCACACATTTCAAAAGAACATCAGCGGCAGCAGTGTAAACAAAGTTGCGTTTTCAATTTCATTCGTTGCCCCTTTTGTACTTGTGTTGCTGCTACCAAGTGTGTAAAGTGTGTTGTGCAAATCAGATTTGTCAACTCTTCTTTTTCTTCTTCTTCCCCTTCTTCTTCAAATATGAACGATGCGGGCAAAAGTGCTCCTATAGTTAACTGGTTGACATTGTACTCTATTGTCGGAAATCGATTGCGGGCACAATTGCAAATTGGCAGTTAGCCAGCCAGCCGACCAGTTGGTCGTCTTGTCCTTTTTGTGACCTGTGTCTCAATTATTACTTACTGCTTATCTGCTTCATTTGTGTTTAGTCTGCTGCTGCTGAGTCGGTTTCGGTCTGCATCTGTCTCAGACCAAATCGACTCCCTCGAATTCACTTTCTTTTCTTCTTTTTCTCCTGCTGCAGTTGCCCAACTAACTGGGAAAAAACAGTTGCTGATGTGGTTGTTGTTATTGCTGTGATGGTGGTGGTGGTGGTGGATGTTCATTCTACCCATTCATTCTTCATCCAGTCTTTCTACTGTTTGTTTCTTTTTGCCTGTCTTGTCCTGTCCTGTCAGCTTGCTGTCCCTTCCTGGTCTGCCTATTACGCAGTGGATTGAAAGTGAAATGTATTTATTTATAATCATAAGCGAACGGGGAACGAAAGAAGGAAAAATAGAAGGGACTAGATAATAAGCAGTGCTGCTGCTGATGCTGTCGTTTGCAGTATGGCATCGTACTGAAATACTACCACCACTCACAGCGGCAGCTGTACATTCATAATGGGATTATGTTCATTAAATTGGCATTAACCGAACGGACAATGTCTCTCCTTTCTCGGTCTGTGTCTGGCCTAGCTGCTGCTGTCTGCGTGCCTGAAGAACAAGAAGGTTGTTCGTTTTTACTTTGTATTTTTACTTCAAAAAGTGTCTGCCGTACACTGTCTAATAGTTCTTTTTATTATCAATGCTCTTTTCAGGTCGAAAGATATTCGTTTGAAGTGAATGGCAACAATTCCGAGGCTTTGAATTTCCGTTTCATTAGCACTTTGCTGAAGCGGCGGTGTCATCTGGTGGATTCCGGCTGGCTCTCGGCGAGAACATGTCCCGTAGCATTTTGAGTCCGCTGGCGCCAAACTCACTTTCACTCAGCCCATCGAAAGCCGACCTGCTGCCCAATGCTGCCTTCACCACCAACACCTTTTACTTAGCACTCGAGCAATTGAAACCTTTGACTTGTTATACACTGTTGGAAAGGTAAGTTTTTGCTGATTAATAATCTCAAAGGAAAACTTTATTGACTAAATAAAGGGCATTTTTTTCGTACTAAAGGAGGCACTCTCAGTGGCCAATTGATGAGTGGCACTCGGTGGTGGTGATGGTGTGCTGGTGGTGACAGTGGTGATGACAGTGGAGAGGGCGCTCGCTATCTTTCCTTCTGCTGTGCTGCCAGAGCAGTGTCAGTCCACTGGCAGACACCGACCAGAGCAGACGTCGTTCTCACGTCGTCGTCATCGTCGCTGATCGCTGTCTGCCAGTGGACTGGCTCTGCTCTGCCAACATCGGCCTGAGCATTTGCCCGCTTCAAGACTGCTCTTCGGCGATGGCGTCCACTTCGCCAGCGGCCGTCTCCTAGATCATCATCTCTTCTCCTCCTCAGCGCTGGCCATCCTCGGCGACTTCATCAGATAAGTATTTCTGTTGTTATGTTTCAGTTCTCGATACTTTGTGTAACCCCTTTGCTTTTGTTTTCTTTTGCAGATTTTTCTGGCGCACTCTTCTAAGCAGTGCCGATCAACACCATCGCCATCATCATCTGCCTGCCGGCTCGAGGACAACTGCCTGGTGGACCGACGGATTTCAAGGAGGATGGCTCCAAGGATGGACGACAGCAAGCAAGTCGAGGATGGCAACACCGACGTTGCAACAGCAGCATCAGCAGCGGACTTCGAGGATGGCCACATGGATGGACGACAACACAAGTCGAGGATGGCAACACCGACCAGGCAGCAGCAGCGGTCTTCGATGATGGCCGAGTGAATGGACGACAACGAGCAAGTCGAGGATGGCATCACCACCGAAGTATCATCATCAGTCTTTGGCTATCTTAGCCGAGGACTTTGTTTCTATTTGTAAACCTTTGTATTGTTGGGATGATTGAGAATGAATAAAGACAAGTTTGAAATAATATTTAAAAAGTGTTTTATTATTTGAATAAAAATACAAAAAATAAAGAAAGGAAAAGAGACAGCAACCCATGGCCTCTTCTCTTCCTCTACTTACCCATCCGCTTCGCCGTCTTCAGACAGTCGACCGTCCTTGTCGAC
>JAALOO010000840.1_pt1 | contig 25208 bp, 20 predicted proteins | sample 7257641 | NCBI WGS metagenome assembly JAALOO01 (sample SAMN14085613, study PRJNA598686) | mite metagenome | biome: ENVO:01001000; feature: ENVO:01001002; material: ENVO:01001226; isolation source: single female mite from University of Michigan culture on fish food culture... ...
GCGGTGGCGACAACGGTGGCGGCGATAACGGCGGTGGCGACAACGGTGGCGGCGACAACGGCGGCAATCCTCCCACTCGCACTCCAGGACCACTGGAAACCACGCTGAATAATGTCGGTGAAGCCGTCGACAACGTTCTGCCAGTCGGATTGCAAGATACCGGCGGCAAGCTGGGCAAGACACTGGATACCGTAGTCGCTCCTGTTGTGGACACCGCAACTGGCCTGACTCAACAAATTGGTGGCGCTACTGGCCTGGGCCAACCCGTGAGCAGCCTGCTGGGTCAAACAGGTGGCGTCGTTGCCAATCTGGGCGAACAGTTGGGCAATAGCGGTCTACCCCTGAATCTGGGTCAGGGCGTAGGTGGTCTCTTGAATGGTTTGGGCAATGCGGTAGGCAGCGCAGGCGGCTTGCTGCATGCGGATGCCAACAACCCCAACCCATTGACCGCGGTACTGGGTCACGCAACTGGTGGTGTCGCCGCCCTGACCGACTCCCTGCTGGGTGAAGGCAGTTTGTTGTACCCCATCACTGGCCAACTGGGGCTGGGCGGTTTGCTGAACGGCACGGATGCCGCCCCCATTCTTGAACCTTCGCTGGCCAACGTAGGCCAGACAGTCGACAACATCTTGCCGATTGGCCTGAACCCTATCCTGGGCAATGTAGGTGAGACTCTGGATACCGTAGTAGCTCCCGTAGGTGCCGTAGTCACGCATGTCACTCAACAAGTGGGGGATGGACTGGGCGTTGGCCAACCCATCAATGCTCTGTTGGGCGGTGTAGGCAGTGCCTTGGGCAATGTAGGTAACCAACTGGACGGCGCTGCCCCCCTGGGTCTGGGCGGGGTAGTGGGACACCTGGGTCAGGCAGTTGCCTCGGTCGGCGGACTGGTTCACCAAACTGATAGCAATACCAACCCGCTGGGCAACACCCTGAATCACGCCACCCAAGCCGTCGCATCCCTGACCGGCGGGCTGACGGGTAATGGCGAAGGTGGCCTGCTCTCGCCAGTCACCGGCCTGCTCGGCGGCCTGACGGGCGGTTTGGGTGGTGGTGATGCGGCCAACGGTGGCTTGCTGGCTCCTGTTACAGGCCTGCTCGGTGGTTTGACAGGTGGCTTGGGCGGTGGCGAAGGCGCCAACGGTGGATTGCTGGCCCCTGTCACCAATCTGGTCGGCGGTTTGACCGGCGGCCTGGGCGGTGGTGATGCTGCCAACGGTGGATTGCTGGCCCCCGTCACAGGTCTGCTCGGTGGTTTGACTGGTGGTTTGGGCGGCGGTGAAGGCGCCAATGGCGGTTTGCTGGCCCCCGTTACCAACCTGGTCGGCGGTTTGACCGGCGGCCTGGGTGGCGGTGACGCCGCTAACGGTGGTTTGCTGGCTCCTGTCACCAACCTGGTCGGTGGCCTGACCGGCGGCCTGGGCGGTGGCGATGCTGCTAACGGTGGCCTGCTGGCGCCTGTCACCGGCTTGGTCGGTGGACTGTTGGGCGGTGTTACTGCTTCGGTTGAGGTGGGTGCCTCTGGCAACGTAAGCGCTGGTGGTGGAGCCGCTGCAGGCACCAATAACGGTGGCTTGTTGGCCCCGGTGACCGGCCTGCTCGGTGGACTGCTGGGCGGCCCCCGCTAAGCGACAGGATGGGGCGTACACCGCCCCATCCGCTATCCCCAGAAACTCACTCAGTAACTTCTGAAATGCCTGAGCAATCCTGATCTTCAGATGGAGCAAGTCATGACTACGAAGACACGCTTTACATCCAGCAGGATCGTTTTGCTCAGCCTGACAGCCAGTCTGTTCTCAGCGACGGCCCAATCGGATTCACTAAATACCGCTCACCTGACGTCTCCTCCAGAAACATCCCTGCAAAACCTTGATAGGGTTATTAATCATGTCTTTCCGTCAAGACCCTCGTATTTCCAACTTGATCAACCTTATCTAGTATCAGCTATACACCAGATCGAGAGTTACGAAGCCCGCATCAGAGATGCCATTGATCAAGGCTATATCATTTCATCAGCAGGTGAAAAGGTCTCCATCAGTTCAAGCGAGGCTATCGATGTACTAGGACGCCTTATCGAACAGCACGATCTACCACTGAACCTGAACGAAGTCTCTGGCACGTTGGTCAGAAGCGTAGGCAGTACAGTACGCAGCATTGGAGGGGTGCTCTATGATGACCCCAACAACCACTATCCATTGACATCCGCCCTGGACTACGCAACGGATGGGCTTGCAGATGCGACCGATATCCTCTTTCAGAACAACGGCCAGTTGCAGCTACTGCAAGGTTCTCCAAGCAACAACATGCCATCCGGCAATGAACTATCCACAGGGCTACTCGCTCCCGTCACGAATCTGGTTCGTGGACTAAGCGGCGACATGCCCATTGACTCAGCGGCGAACAGTGGCTTATTGACACCCGTCAATCAGCTGATAGCCGGGCTGACTGGTGCTGCACCCACAGCAGACTCTGGCCATGCTGGCGTACTGCAACCGGTAACCGGCCTGGTCGGATCCCTGCTTAACTCCACTCCTGCTTTTCCAGGCGATGGAATCACAACCAGCCCCCCCATCAGCATCGACTCTGCATCAACAACCCACAATAACGGCCTGCTAGCCCCCGTCACAGACCTGGTTAACGGTTTGCTGGGCGCTCCCCCGCGCTAAGGATATGTGCATATGCCCAATAAACAGCCCCTGACAACTGAATGGACCGAGCCAGAAGCAAGGGACGAGGTTTTGTCAGGGCATATGCAAAACGACATTGTGCGCATGATGTTGCGCCAATTTGATGTTTATCTGGAAGCCAACAAACACCTGCTGGCACAAGCAGCGGGTTTGAGCCTGAATGAATACAAGGCACTGGAGTTTGTGCTGGAGCTCAAACCCCTGTCGCCCGGCAAACTGGCCCAGTTACTGGACCTGAGCCCCAGTGGTACGCAAGCCCTGATCGCTCGTCTGGAAAGCGCCGGCTATTTGCTGCGCAAGCCGCATCCGCGTGACGGACGCATGACCAGCCTGTACCCCAACCAGGAGCGCTGCAAACGCCTGATTGCCGATATGGATCTGCCCGCGCATCACATCATGAATGCCACGGCACATTACAACCCCAAGCAGTTAACTGCGCTTTACGACTTTCTTTCCAAGAGTCTTGGCCACCTGCGCAAGGATGCGCTGGAGAGACTGAAACATAAACCCAATTAGCAGCTGCCTTGTTTTCTTGCTGTTTTGCCCACCAGTGTTCCTGGTGGGCTTTTTTTGTTAAGCCCCGCTAATTGCAGGGAGCGCTGCCTACCCAGCCAAACGGCCCCATGCTACAAAAGACACTGGTCGGCTTAGCTGGCTTTTTCATCGCTAAAACCGTAAGGATGTGTTCATGAAACTCTCTGTACTGATTGCCGCCCTGCGCCTGCGCCATCTTGCAGGGGCTGCGCTGCTGTCCAGTTCACTGGCTGCCTATGCCCTGCCCGCAGGTCTGGCCCAAGGCCCCTCTGTCGAAGGCGTCACTCAATACACTCTGGACAATGGCCTGCGCCTTGTTCTGGCCCCCGACGACTCCAAACCGACGACCACCGTCAACATGACCTACCTGGTCGGCTCGCGACACGAGAACTACGGGCAAACCGGCATGGCTCACCTGCTGGAGCACATGCTGTTTCGCGGCACGCCCACCCTGCGCAATGCGCTGGGCGAATTCTCCAAGCGCGGTCTGGACGCCAACGGCACCACGTCTAGTGACCGTACCAATTACTTTGCCAGCTTCGCCGCTGATCCCGAAACCCTGAAGTGGTATCTGAACTGGCAAGCCGACGTGATGGTCAACGCCCTGATCGACAAGCAGGATCTGGAAGCGGAAATGCCCGTGGTGCGCAACGAAATGGAAAGCGGTGAGAACAGCCCTTTCCGTGTTCTGATGCAAAAGCTGACAGCCGCTGCCTATCAATGGCATAGCTACGGTAAAACCACCATTGGCGCCCGCTCCGACGTAGAAAACGTGGATATTGAACAGCTGCGCAAGTTCTACCACGACTACTATCAACCCGATAATGCCGTGCTGTTTGTGACCGGGCAGTTCGACACCGAGCAGACCCTGGAAAACATTGCCAAGGCTTTTGGCTCCATCCCCAAGCCCACTCGCACGCTGCGTCCTGAGTACACGGTAGAACCTGTACAGGACGGCACCCGCACGGTGACCTTGCGCCGTCACGGTGGTGCACCGCTGATCATGTCGCTGTATCACCTGCCTAGCGCAGCCAGCCCGGAGTACATGGACTTGAGCCTGGGTATCAGTGCCTTGGGCGATACCCCCAGCGGACAGCTGTACAAAAATCTGGTCAACAAGAACCTGGCCACTAGCGTATTCAGCTTTGATTCCGAAAGTCACGATCCAGGCTACGCCCTGTTTGGTGCCGAGCTGAAACCCGATATGGATCAGCAAAAAGCCTTGAAGGCCATGAATGACACGCTGGAAGGCCTGGCCAAATCCCCGCTGAAAGAAACGGATCTGGAACGCATCCGCAGCCAGTGGATGACGGGTTGGACACAAACCTATGCCAACCCCTCCCGCCTGGCCAGCGCACTATCTGAAGCGGCGGCCAGCGGCGACTGGCGTTTGTTCTTCCTGCAACGAGACCGGGTCGAAGCTGCCAAGCTGCCCCAAGTTCAAAAGGCGCTGGAAACCTGGCTGGTCGCCAGCAACCGCAGCAATGGTTTGTACATCCCCACGGAAAAACCGCTGCGCGCTCCTGAAGCCACTACGGTGGATGTGGCCAAGCTGGTCCAGGACTACACCGGCAAGGACAGTGGCAAAGCGGTAGAGGCCTTTGATCCCAGCCCTGCCAATATCATGGCTCGCACCGATCTACAGCCCTTGTCCTTGGGCAAGGATCTGGGTGAAGTGAAAATGGCACTGCTGCCCAAGGGAACTCGCGCAGAACGTGTGGAAGCCCGCTTGTCCTTCAAGTTTGGTTCACCTGATCAACTCAAGAACCAGACCGCTACCGCTGCAGCCGTCGCCAGCCTGCTGAGCACCGGCACCAAGAAACTGAATCGGGAACAGATTTCCGACCAGTTCACCGCCATGCAAACCCAGTTCAGCACCAGCGGCTCCAATGGTCGTCTGTACCTGAGCCTGTCCTCGAACCGCGAGAACCTGCCTAAAGCCATTGCGCTGGCGCTGGACGTGCTGCGCAACGCAAACTTCCCCGAGGACGAGCTGAAGAAATATCAGCAAGCCGTGGTTACCGATCTGAAATCGGCCAGCACCGAGCCTGCTGCCTTGGCTAGCCAGACGATTGAACGCTATACCAACCCATGGCCCAAGGACGATATCCGCTACACGCCCAGCTTTGAAGAAGGCATAGAGCGCGTCCAGGCGGTAAGCATCAAACAGGTACGGGACTTCCACCAAAAATTCTACGGGACGGGTGATGTCGCCTTTAGCGCTGTGGGCGACTTTGACAAGGACGAGGTTCGCAAGGCTTTGGCCGATGGTTTGAAAGGCTGGCGCAAAGCCCCGACCTACCAGCGTCCGGACGACCCGCTGCAAACCGTGGCTCCCAAGGTCTTTGATATCAACACGCCGGACAAGGCCAACGCCTTCTATCTGGCAGATCTGGGCCTGAAACTGCAAGACAGCGATGCCGACTTCCCCGCTGTCTATCTGGCCAACTACTTGCTGGGTCTGTCTGAAACCTCGCGCCTGTGGAACCGCGTGCGTGTGGAAGATGGCTTGTCCTACAACGTACGCAGCCAGGTGGATGCGTCCAGCTACGAGCCCCATGGTTCGTGGACGGTGTATGCCATCCACGCTCCCAGCAACAGTGACAAGCTGGCCAAGACCATCGACGAAGTGCTGGCACAAACACTGAAAGACGGCTTTAGCGAGCAAGAGATCAAGGAAGGCGTCAATGCCTTGCTGAACTACCGCCGCTTGTCACGCAGCCAGGACACCGTGGTCAGCAGCGCCTGGTTGAATTACCTGGATCTGGGTCGCAGCTTTGAATGGTCCGAGAAGATGGATCAGGATCTGCAAAAGCTCAATGCACAGCAGGTCAATGCCGTTTTGCGCAAGTACCTGCAGCCCAAGGAAATGGTCGTGGCGATTGCCGCTGACCATGAGCGTCAAAAGCCAGGTGCCGCCGCGCCAGCACCTGAAACCGCAGAACAGGCTCCAGTGACAGCGCCGGCTCCAGAGCCACTGGATGCCCAACCTTGATCAAGCCAGCAACCCCGCTTGCCTGAATGTTGAACAGGCGTAAAAAAGCCCGGTACAAAAGTACCGGGCTTTTTACTTTCTACTTGGCGACTCCTTGCTGGAGCCCTGCCAGGATTCAGGAGAAGAAACCCTTCACCTTGTCCGTCCAGGACTCGCTTTTGGGCGAGTGCTTGACGCCACCATCACTCAAGGCCTGTTCAAACTGACGCAGCAATTTCTTTTGCTCTTCGTTCAGACGTACAGGTGTCTCAATCTGAATGTGGCAGTACAAGTCACCGGGGTAGCTGGAGCGCAAGCCCTTGATACCCTTGCCGCGCAAGCGGAATGTCTTGCCCACTTGGGTGCCTTCAGGGATGGTGATTTCGCCACGCCCTGTCAGGGTAGGCACTTCCACCGTTCCGCCCAAGGCCGCCGTGGTAAAGGGGATGGTCAGCTCGCAATGCAGGTCCTCGCCATCACGCTGGAAAATACCGTGCGGCTTGATGCGGATTTCCACATACAAGTCACCGGCAGGACCACCGTTCACGCCAGGCTCGCCATTGCCACTGGAGCGGATGCGCATGCCATCATCAATACCGGCTGGAATCTTGACCTGCAAAGTCTTGGTCTTTTTGACCTTGCCTTCGCCGTGACACACCACGCAGGGATCAGGAATTTCCTTGCCGCTACCGTGACAGGTCGGGCAGGTTTGCTGCATGCTGAAAATGCCCTGCTGCATGCGCACTGCGCCACTGCCTTGGCAGGTGCGGCAGGTCTGTGCAGAAGTACCGGGCTTGGCACCCGTACCCGAGCAGGTTTCGCAGTTTTCCCAGCTGGGTACGCGAATTTCAGTATCAAAACCGGCTGCTGCCTGCTCCAGGCTGATATCCAGCGAATAGCGCAAGTCCGCGCCACGGTAAACCTGAGGGCCACCGCCGCGACGTCCGCCGCCGCCACCAAAGATTTCGCCAAAAATATCGCCAAAGGCGTCTGCAAATCCGGCCCCGCCCATGCCGCCACCCATACCGCCCATGCCAGCGTTGGGATCGACTCCGGCATGACCATAGCGGTCATAGGCTTCGCGTTTCTGTTCGTCGGACAGGATCTCGTACGCTTCCTTGGCTTCCTTGAACTTTTCCTCGGCGTCCTTGCTATCCGGATTACGGTCAGGGTGGAACTTCATGGCCAGCTTGCGATACGCCTTGCGGATTTCATCCTGCGTCGCATTTTTGGCCACACCGAGAATTTCGTATAAATCGCGTTTTGCCATGTTTGATTAACGACGTCCAAACGCCGCTGTTTGAATAATAATGCCCGATCTCCAGCGTATGCCGCCAAAGATCGGGCCAGGGAACCTTACTCAGGCTCGCAATTACTGATCGCGTTTGACTTCTTTAAAGTCAGCGTCGACCACGTTCTCGTCGGCGGGCTGCTGGGCCGTACCTTCAGCACCTTCCTGTGCTGCGGCTTGGGCCTGCATGTCGGCGTACATCTTCTCGCCCAGTTTCTGCGAGGCCACACCCAGTGCTTCCACCTTGGCGTCGATGGCTTCCTTATCGCCTTCTTTCAGCGTTTCCTCCAGATCAGCGATTGCCTTTTCGATGGCTTCTTTCTCTTCCGCTTCCAGCTTGTCGCCGTATTCCGTCAAGGACTTGCGGGTCGAGTGAATCAAAGCCTCGGCCTGGTTGCGAGCAACAGCCAGCTCGGCGATACGGTGGTCTTCAGCCGCGTTCACTTCGGCATCCTTGACCATGCGCTCGATCTCCTCGTCGGACAAACCGGAGTTTGCCTTGATGGTGATCTTGTTCTCTTTACCCGTGCCCTTGTCTTTGGCGGACACGTGCAAGATACCGTTGGCGTCGATGTCGAAGGTCACTTCAATTTGTGGCAGGCCACGTGCTGCTGGCGGAATGCCTTCCAGATTGAACTCGCCCAGTGCCTTGTTACCGGCAGCGATTTCACGCTCGCCCTGGAACACCTTGATGGTCACCGCAGGCTGGTTGTCGTCAGCCGTGGAGAACACTTGCGAATGACGCGTAGGAATCGTGGTGTTCTTCTGGATCATCTTGGTCATGACGCCACCCAGGGTTTCAATACCCAGGGACAGAGGAGTCACGTCCAGCAACAAGACGTCAGTACGGTCGCCCGACAGGACAGAACCTTGGATGGCTGCACCAGCGGCAACAGCTTCGTCAGGGTTGATGTCTTTACGTGGGTCACGGCCAAAGAACTCTTTAACGCGCTCTTGCACCTTGGGCATACGGCTCATGCCGCCGACCAGGATCACGTCGTCGATTTCCGAAACCTTCACGCCAGCATCCTTGATGGCAACACGGCAAGGCTCGATCGTGCGTTCGATCAGGTCCTCGACCAGCGCTTCCAGCTTGGAGCGAGTGATCTTCAGGTTCAAGTGCTTGGGACCGGAAGCATCTGCCGTGATGTAAGGCAGGTTGATTTCGGTCTGCTGCGTGGACGACAGCTCGATCTTGGCTTTTTCAGCGGACTCTTTCAGGCGCTGCAAGGCCAGCACATCCTTGGACAGATCAACGCCGCTTTCTTTCTTGAACTCGTCGATGATGTAGTCGATGATGCGCTTGTCAAAGTCCTCGCCGCCCAGGAAGGTGTCACCGTTGGTGGAGAGCACTTCGAATTGCTTCTCACCGTCGATGTCGGCGATTTCGATGATGGACACGTCAAACGTACCGCCACCCAAGTCGTACACAGCGATCTTGCGATCACCCTTTTCGGCCTTGTCCAGGCCGAAAGCCAAAGCCGCAGCGGTTGGCTCGTTGATGATGCGCTTGACGTCCAGACCGGCAATGCGGCCTGCGTCCTTGGTTGCCTGACGCTGGCTGTCGTTAAAGTAAGCAGGCACGGTAATCACGGCCTCGGTTACTTCTTCGCCCAGATAGTCTTCGGCGGTTTTCTTCATTTTGCGCAAGATGTCGGCAGACACTTGCTGAGGTGCCATCTTCTTGCCCTGTGCTTCCACCCATGCGTCGCCGTTATCGGCGGCAACAATGGTGTAAGGCACGTGGTCGATGTCTGTCTGAACTGCCTTTTCGGTGAACTTACGACCGATCAAACGCTTGACCGCGAAGATGGTGTTGGCAGGGTTGGTCACAGCCTGGCGTTTGGCAGGAGCGCCAACCAGGATTTCGCCATCCTGCATGTAAGCCACGATGGAAGGGGTCGTGCGACCGCCTTCGGCATTTTCGATAATACGAACCTGGTCGCCATCCAACACCGATACACAGCTATTGGTGGTTCCAAGGTCAATACCAATGATTTTGCCCATGATTTTTTACCTGACTAAAAGATTGATTGCGAAAGCAAATTATTCGATGAAATGCATATGGGGAACTCCGCGTGCATTTCAAGAGCAACAGCCTTATTTTTTTCACTGTGCAAGCAGCAAGTCCGAAAAAGCATTTGAACACGCGTCAATTCCGGACAGCCTGCTGGCACAGTCAGGCTGGCTCAATTACTTGGGGGCCGACACCATCACCAAAGCAGGACGCAAAACGCGATCCGAAATGGTGTAGCCCTTTTGCAGCAGCTGGGCAACCGCGCCTTCTTCAAACTCGGAAGGCACTGCCGAGATAGCCTGATGCAGATGCGGGTCAAACTTGTCGCCAGCTTGCGGGGCCACTTCTTTCAGGCTGTTGCGCTCGAAAGCCTTGTTCAACTGGCGCAACGTGGTTTCCACCCCTTCTTTCCAGGCTTCAGGAGTTTGCTCGGTCTGGGCCAAGGCAGCCTCCAGGCTGTCGCGCACTGGAATCAGGCTTTCAGCAAAGGACTCGGTACCAAACTTGCGGGCTTTGGCAACATCATCATCCGCACGGCGGCGGATGTTTTCCACTTCGGCTTTGGCACGCAGTAACTGGTCGTAGTACTGCGACACTTTTTCCTGGGCCTGGGCCAATTCGGTGGCCAGATCAGCCGAGCTTTCTTCGGGCTGCTGGGCCAAAATCTCTGGCTGGTCTTGCTCGACAGCGCCCGCTTGTGCCTGCTCAGGCGTGTTTTCCGTCACTTCCCCGTCCAGAGGCTTATTGGGATCGGCATGTGTAGCCATTCGATTTATCTCCACTACAGAATTCGTTGATCGCATGAAAATGGGGGCATCTGCCCCCAGTTCAAGACCTGCTTTCGTATTTTGCTGTTCAGGCCCGTAAAAACCTTTTGTTAGCCTTAACGAGCTGGCACCAGGCGGCTAGGCAACCAGCCTGCCAAATGCTGCAGGGCCAGCCGTCCCAGGCCTTCGATCCATTGCGGATCGTCATTCAGGCAAGGAATGTAATGGAATTCGCGACCGCCCTCCTCCAGGAACGCGTCACGGCATTCCACCTGGATTTCTTCCAGCGTTTCCAGACAATCGGCCAAAAAGCCGGGGCACACGGCATCCACACGCCCTACACCCTGTTTGCCCCACTCACGCAACGTGGGTTCGGTATAGGGTTCCAGCCAGCGCTGTGCGCCAAAGCGACTTTGAAAAGCCATGTGCACCTCCACGGCAGGCTCATCAAGTGCGGCACGCAAGGCATTGGCCGTTTCGCGACAATCTCGGTAGTAAGGATCACCCAGTTCCACACAGCGCCGTGGCAAGCCGTGGAAACTCAATAGCAGGCGCTCTGGCTTGCCATGCTCGTCCCAATAACGGCGTATCTGCGCCGCCAGCGGACCGATGTAATCCGGGTGCGTGTGGTAACGCTTCAGGAAGCGAAGCTCAGGCTGATTGCGTTGTTTGCCCAGATGCGCGGCGACACAGTCAACCGCAGTGGCCGTGGTGCTGGCCGCATATTGCGGATACAGGGGCAGACTCAAAATTCGCTCGCAACCCGCTGCTTTCAATTTATCCAGCCCACTGGCAATGGACGGGTTGCCATAACGCATGCCCAGTTCCACCTTCACATCGTGACCTTGCGCTTGCAGCAGCTCCTGCAAACCATCTGCCTGCGCCTGGCTGTAAACCAGCAAGGGCGCGCCTTGCGGCAGCCAGATGTCCTTGTAACGCGGCGCCAGCTTGCTGGGGCGGCGCGGCAAGATGAACAGACGCAGAATAATCTGCCAGACCGGCTGCGGAATCTCAATGACCCGAGGATCAGACAGAAACTCACCCAGATAGCGACGAATGGACGCAGCATCGGGCTGGTCCGGCGTGCCCAGATTGACCAGCAAGATACCGATGGACCCGGCCTCGCGTACCGGAGCCTGATCATTGAACATATCGGCGTCCTGCGCTTCGGGCAAATAAGGAGAAGCAAACAACTTGGGCATGATGATTAGTACGTTAGACAGCCAGATGGCCCTCAGCCCAACAGCAGGCCGAAGGTCCATCCCTTAACTGGCAGAGTGATGGCTCAAGGCATTGGACAATAGCCGGGCCGTAATGTCCACGATAGGAATCACACGATCATACGCCATCCGCGATGGCCCGATCACACCCAGCGTGCCCACGACCTTGCCATCCACGCCATACGGCGCAGTAATGACGGACACATCGTCCAAAGGCAAAAGCTGGGAGTCTCCGCCTATATAAATCTGTACGCCATCGGCCTGGCTGGAAACATCCAGCAGGTGCAGCAGATCGGTTTTTTTCTCGAACAGGGAAAACAGGCGGCGCAAACGGTCCATATCCGCCACCATTTCCGTCACGTTCAACAGCTTGCTTTCTCCAGCGATCACCACGGCTTCTTCACTATCGGGCTGATGGCTACCCACATCCACCGCTTGTTGCATCAGGCGCGAAATGTCCGCCTGCAAGGAGCTGAGCTCCTGCGACAAGGCCAGCTTGACCGACTCGAAGGACATGCCCGAGAAATGCTGATTGAAGAAGTTGCTGGCCTCGACCAACTCCTGCTCCAGATAATCGCGCGGCACGAACAGAATGCGGTTTTGCACATCACCATCTGGAGTGACGATAATCAGCAACACCCGCTTGTCGGACAGGCGGATGAATTCAATCTGCCTGAAGGTCTGCGCTTTTTTCGGCGCCAGCACCACACCGGCAAACTGAGACAGATTCGACAGCAAGGAAGCGGCAGAACTGACCGCGCGGTTAGGCTCGTCAAAAGGCAGATACTGACTAAGGTTGCGTGCATCCGGCCGCTCGAAACGCTCGGCAGCCAGGAGACGATCCACAAACAGGCGGTAGCCCTTGGGCGTGGGGATACGCCCCGCCGAGGTATGGGGGCTATGAATCAGGCCCAGGCCTTCCAGCTCGGCCATCACATTACGGATTGTGGCCGGGGAAAAATCAAAAATGGTCGATAAGGTGCGGGACCCTACCGGCTGACCATCGGCGATGTAACGCTCGATCAGCACCTTCAACAAGGCATTTGCTCTGTCATCCATGTCGCGTACGTCACTTAAAAACACCAGCTCTGCATGATAAAGGGGAGAATCTTACAGCCAAGCCTAGAGTGGCAACTCTATAATCCACTGATCGTCATTATTTCATTAATCATAAGGTTTTCGCCCCATGCATTTCAAAACGGTTGCCATTGTTGGCAGATACCAGGACTCCGGCTTGGATGCGCCCATCCGATCGCTGGCCAACACCCTGGTCAACACTGGTTGCTCGGTGCTGCTTGAGGCCACAACCGCCCAGAATGCCGGTATTACCGAATTTCCCATCGGCGATTATGCCCAAATTGGCGAACGCGCCGATCTGGCAATCGTCATGGGCGGGGACGGCACCATGATAGGCGCTGCCCGCGAATTAGCCCACAGCAAAGTGCCCCTGATCGGGATTAACCATGGCCGCCTGGGTTTTATTACCGATATTCCCTTGAATGACGCCAACGAAGCCTTGCTTAGCGTGCTCAAAGGCGAGTATGACGTTGAAGAGCGCTCCATGCTGGAAGGCCGTGTGGTGCGTGACGGGCAAGTGCTGTATTCAGGCGTGGCCCTGAACGATGTGGTCATCAACCGCGCCGGTCGCGGTGGCATGATCGAGCTGCGCGTCGAGCTCGATGGCGTATTCATGTACCGCCAGCGTTCCGACGGCCTGATTATCTCCACTCCCACGGGTTCGACCGCTTATGCGCTGGCTGCCAGCGGTCCCCTGCTGCACCCTTCCCTGAAAGCCTTTTTGCTGGTGCCCGTAGCACCGCAAACCCTGTCGAACCGCCCTATTGTGCTGCCTGACACAGGCACCCTGAACCTGACCATTACGGCGCTGGGCCGGGTGGAATCGGGTGGCAGCGTGCACTTTGACATGCAAACCTGGTCCGACTGTCAGCAGGGAGACCGCATTGACGTGCGTCGCTCCCAGGACACCATTCGCTTTATCCATCCCAAGGGCTACAGCTTTTTCTCCACCCTGCGTCAGAAGCTGGGCTGGAACCATATCCCTTTGCCTAACGACGAAAACGAATAAACCCCTATGCTCCGTACCCTGCACGTTCGAGACTTTGTCATCGTGGATCAAGCCACGATTGATTTCGACACCGGCTTCACGGTTTTTTCCGGGGAGACCGGCGCTGGTAAATCCATCCTGATTGACGCGCTTTCCCTGGTTCTGGGGGCACGTGGCGATGCCAAAGCCATCCGCGAAGGCTGTGCTCGCACCGAAGTCAGTGCACACTTCGATTGCGAACAAGACATTCAGGGCTGGCTGAGCGAGCGTGACTTCGATGTCTCGGACGAGCTGATCTTGCGTCGCCTGATCGACCAGCAAGGTCGCAACCGCAGCTACATCAACGGCAGCGCAGCAACCTTGACCCAGCTGCGCGAGCTGGGCGAACTGCTGGTGGACATTCACGGCCAACACGCTCATCAAAGCCTGATGAACCCTCAAAGCCAGTACGATCTGCTCGATAGCCAAGGCGGTCATTTGCCCCTGGCGCGCCAGGTAGCCCAGTCCTGGCAGCAATTGAGCCAGGCCCGCAAAGCCGTCGAACAAGCCAGCCAAAGTGCGGAGCAAGGCAAGCGCGAGCAGGAACGTCTGGAATGGCAGATCAACGAGTTGTCCAGCCTGAATCTGCGTGCAGGCGAGTGGGACCAGCTGCAACAGGAACACACCCGCCTGTCCCATGCCCAAGCCCTGATTGATGGCAGTGCGCTGGCCCTGACCGCTCTGGATGGCGAGGAAACCTCGGTACAGCAACTACTGGGCAAAGCCAGCCATGAAATGAGTGCCCTGCTGCGCCATGACCCTGGCCTGCAAGCGATTGTGGATGCGCTGGAGTCCGCACAAATTGCTGTCACCGAAGCGGCTTCGGACCTGAACAGTTACTTGAGCGATATGGAACTGGACCCCGAACGCCTGGCGCAGGCAGAAGAACGGGTTTCGGCCATTTTCAGTGCCGCACGCAAGTTGAAAGTGGAGCCCGAAGAACTGCCCAGCCTGCTGGAAACCTGGCAGGAACAGTTGGCACAATTACAGCAGTCTTTTGATCTGGAAGCCTTGCAAGCCAAAGCCCGACAAGCGGAAAAACACTATCAGGAACTTAGCGGCAAGCTAAGCACGGCAAGACGCAAAACCAGTGTGCAACTGAGCAAACAGGTTAGTCAGGCAATGCAATCCATGGCCATGCAAGGCGGTCGCTTCGAGGTCGCCCTGACCGCGTGCGCGCCTCAAGTTCACGGCGTGGAACAAGTGGAGTTTCTGGTGGCGGGTCATGAAGGCGTCACACCTCGTCCACTGGCTAAAGTGGCTTCTGGTGGTGAGCTGGCGCGAATTTCCCTGGCGCTATCGGTTATCGCCAGCCAGGCGGCTCGTGTACCTACCCTGATTTTTGATGAAGTGGATACGGGCGTGGGCGGCGCCGTGGCCGAAGTAGTGGGACGTTTGCTGCAAGAGCTGGGCGCACGCCATCAGGTTCTATGCGTGACCCACCTGCCCCAAGTGGCAGCCTGTGGCAACCATCACTTGAAGGTCGAGAAAACGACTGAGCAAGGCCAGACTTTTTCCTCTATCCGTCCTTTGACGCAAGACGAACGCGTGGACGAAATCGCCCGTATGCTGGGTGGTCTGGAAATTACGCAAACTACGCGTGAACATGCGCGGGAAATGCTGGCACGTCAGCAATAAACGCTTTTGAAACGCAAGCTAAACCACCAGCGCCTGTGGCGGCTGGTGGTTTTTTGTATCCAGTTGTGAGGCCCGGTGGCCTGGATCTGACTGTTCTTTGAATTTTCAGGATGCCGCCCTGGCTATCCTGCCCCCAATCATCAGATCCCGCGCCTGCGGGCCAGCTACAACAGGATTAACTACGCAAAACGGGCTTGGCCTGCTTGCCCGCTTCCGAGCACTTGGGGCAAATGCCGTACAGCAGCATCGTATGGCTCTCCAGCACAAAACCGTGGTCTTTGGCGACCTGGTGCTGGCGGGCTTCGATATTGCTGTCGGTAAACTCTTCAACAACGCCGCAGTTGGTGCAAATCAGGTGATCGTGGTGATCGCCATCATTCAGTTCAAAAACGGCCTTGCCGCCATCAAACTGGCTGCGCACCAAAATGCCGGCCTGTTCGAACTGGGTCAACACACGGTAAACCGTAGCCAAACCAATATCGACCTCTTCGGCAATGAGCAGACGGTATACGTCTTCAGCGCTCAGGTGGCGTTGACCGTCCTGATCGGAGCGGCGAAAAATATCCAGAATCTTCAGGCGCGGAAAAGTCGCCTTAAGCCCCATGTTCTTCAGTTCATTTTGATCGTTCATGGCTAAATTATCGCATCTTGATGGGGATGGATCTCAAGTCCGTTCTGGTTGAAAACCAGCTCGTCTTGAGGCGGTTCAATGCGCAATTCATGCGCTTTTTCCTAAACCCTTATATGATAACGATTTTATTCCTACTGGGGCATTTCGTGCAGAAGAAGGCCAATTCATTCACTCCTGTCATCCGCGCCATACTCGCAGCCAGCCTGGCTGCCGCCGCCCTGAGCGCCTGCGGATCCTCTAAATGGGGCTTCCCGTACCGCGCCGACATTCAGCAGGGGAACTGGATCACTGCCGAGCAAGTGGCCCGCCTGCAACCGGGGATGACTCGCGAACAGGTTCGTTATCTGTTGGGTTCACCGACCTTGCAAGACATTTTCCACGCCGACCGCTGGGACTACCCCTACCTGAACCAGCCTGGCTACGGCAAGAGCGAGCAACGCACCTTCACCGTCTGGTTTGAGGGCGACACCCTGGTTCGCTGGGAAGGTGACGAGCAACCTGACCGCCAGCCTTTCGAACGCAGCGACACAGGCAAGAAACACACCCCGCCCCCAGCTGACGCCGACCAAGCCGCCCCAACGCCCAGCGTGAGCGGCAACCAGCCCACGCTTTAAGCTTTACGTTAAGGACACTGGATACATGCGCATTGCCATTGCTGGCGCAGACGGCCGTATGGGCCGTATGCTGATTGAAGCTGTTTTGAACAGTACCGACCTGACACTGGCCGCGGCCTTGGACCACAGCGGCTCCAAAGCCATTGGTCAGGACGCAGGAGCCTTTCTGGGTAAAGACACAGGTATCAAAGTTACGGACGACCTGAGTGCCCTGGCCCAGGCTGATTGCCTGATCGACTTCACCCGTCCTGAAGGCACCATGGCCCATCTGGACGCCTGCATGCAGCACGGCACCCGTCTGGTCATTGGCACTACTGGCTTTTCCGAAGCAGAGAAACAACAGATCCTGGCGGCTGGCCGCGAGATTGCCATTGTCTTTGCTCCGAACATGAGCGTAGGCGTCAATGCCACCCTGAAGTTGATCGAAATGGCCGCTGCCTTGCTGAACCAGGGCTACGACGCCGAGGTGTTTGAGGCCCACCACCGCAACAAGGTGGATGCGCCATCGGGCACGGCTCTGGCCATGGGCGAAGCTATCGCCAAAACCTGGGGCGAATCTCTGAATGATGTCGCTGACTGGGCCCGTCACGGTCACACCGGCGCTCGTCAGGATGGCCGCATTGGTTTCTCCGTAGTCCGTGGTGGCGACATTGTGGGCGACCACACCGTATTTTTCTGCGGTGAAGGCGAACGCATCGAGATCTCGCACCGCTCCAGCAGCCGTGCCGGTTATGTCAATGGCAGCCTGCGTGCCGCCCGCTTCCTGGGCGATAAAAGCACTGGCCTGTACAACATGCAGGACGTGCTGGGCCTGTAAGTTCCTGACTTGCAAACGCTCTGATCAAAAGCCGGCTTTCGAGCCGGCTTTTTTTATCTCCGCTTAACAGAGCCTCCTCCTGTTGGACTACTTTCCTAAAGTGGCGTGCTGGATTGATCTGGCCAGCACCTATTCCTTTGCCTGTGTCCCTGCCCTTTACCTTGTTTTGTGCTTTACCGGTCCCTTCATCTCCTGCCCCAGCCTGGGTCCAGTGTGTCCCGTCCTGCCCCCTCCCGCCTCGCCTCACCGCAAAAAAAAAGCAGCTCCAAGCTCGCCAGTAAAACTGCACAGCCAGTCCTGAGCCGGGCCTGAAAACTGCCCCTACCCGCGCTACAGCGGCTTCCCCCCCTTAAGTCGCCCCCTTGCCACATTTCCTCGCCCCCCCGTTTTCCCTGCTTGACGCAGAAAAAAATATCACTAATATGTCAGTTGGATATTTAAAGAATAAACCTTTTCCGCAGGAGACAACCGACATGATGAGCGAACGCCAACGCAAGTTCCGAGAGGACTACAAATCCAATATCAGCCCCGCCTACAACGGCATTGTTCACGTTGTTGTGACCTACATCGTGGGTCTGGCAGCGATTTACTACAGCATCACCCAGCTAGGTCCGGTAGGTTGGGAATGGCTGATTGTGATTCCCGTTTTTCTGGCGGGTAATTTTGTTGAATGGGCCATGCACCGTTATGTGATGCACCGACGCATCAACATCATTGGTTTGCGGGAAATCTACGAACGCCACACCCGCCAGCATCACCAGTACTTCACTGACAACGAAGCCACGATTGATTCCAGCAAGGAGTTCCGGATTGTGTTTTTCCCCTGGCGCGTTCTGGCAACGCTGGGCGTAGGCGGCGGGATTCTGGGCTGGCTGGCTGCCACCATCATCAACCCCAATGCAGGCTATTTTGTGTTCATGACCATGGTGGCGCAGTACCTGGTGTACGAGGCCTTTCACTACTGCTGTCACGTGCATGAGAACAGCTTCGTGCGCAATATGCCCTTCATCAACACCATTCGCCGCCACCATACGGCCCACCACAATCAGGGCATCATGATGAAGTACAACATGAACCTGACTTTCCCGATTGCAGACTGGGCCATGGGCACCACGGATCTGCGTCGCGGCCTGCTTGGCCACCTGTTCAATGGCTATAGCGAAAAGCACGTCAAGGAAGAGCTCAAGCCCATCATCCGCCGCTTCCGCTTTGAGGATACTGGCGACACCACGGACGGCCCGGCCCTGAAACAAGAAGAGGCCCACGCCCTGGAGCGGGGCCTGGCCTAGCCAAGACCCTGACTGTATTTACAGGCTGGAAATCAGAGTGGTGCGGGCGAGTTCTTCAATGTAGTCCATCAAAAGGTCCAGGCTTTGACCCGCCTGGTCCATATCGCCCCCGGCAATGGACATGGCCAAGTTGGCATGCAGTCTGCCCATCTGCGTCAAATCCGGATTTTGCTGATAGTGGCAGAACCAGAAACGGCGAGACAGACCATGGGTCAGACGCATCGCTGCCTCGGCAAACTCATTGCGAGCCGCCTCGATTTCCAGCTCATTCAACCGTCGATCTGCCCGGATAAAACTGACTTCATCGTTCTGGGTGGCGGCTTCCAGGAAAGCATCATGCAAGCTCTTGAATTGCTCGCGCTGATCTCGTGTCGCCCGTTTGGCCGCACTACGGCAGATCAGACGTTCGATCTCCCGTCGCGTCTCGATCAGCCGCAACTGCTTGGGCATGTCCAGCTCTGGAATCAACAGCCCGCGCTGCGGCAAGACCAGCATCAAATGTTCGCGTGCCAGCCGTTGAATGGCCTCCCGAATCGGCGTGCGGCCAATCTCGAACATCTGGCTCAAGGTCAGCTCGGACACAATGCTGCCCGGCGGCAACTTCAAGGTAATGATGGCTTCTTCCAAACGCTCGTAAGCAATGTCCGTAAGTTTGGGCTTGGGTTCCGTCAAGGCCTTGATGTCCAAGGCCTCATCGTGAGCCTGCCCTTTTCCCGCTACCTTCCGCTTGCTTGTGACCATGCTAAGCCTGCCTTTAAAACGCAGCGTTTGCTGCTGACACCCCAACTCTGACGCTTGCTCTGGCCCTGCAAGTACAAGGCCGGAACTGAGCAACAGCCTCATATCTTAGTTGTATTTATCTACTCCAGGAAGCCAGATGAGCATTGCCTGCGATTCAAAACAAGCCACCATCATTGCCGTACATGGAATTCAAGGCACCCATCGCAGCTGGCTGCCAGTAGTCCAAGCCAGCTCGAATTTGATGTCCTGGCACACCCCGGACTTACGAGGCCGAGGCGATGCCTTTCGCGGCTCCAGCCAGGAAGATTACGGGCTGGACGGCTTTGTACACGATCTACTCGCCAGCATTCAAGCCTTGCCTGAACACACGCCCTATGTACTGGCAGGCTGGAGCCTGGGCGTCTCAGTGGTGCTGCAAACCTGTCTGACTCTGATGGACGAACAGGCCCCACTACCGCAAGCCCTGCTGTTGTTATCGGGCACAGCCAGCCTGAACCAGACTCAATGGTTCAAGGCCCAGGACACGCCTGCCTTGCTGCAAGAAATTGCAGAACGAGAGCGGCGCCTGGGCCTGCTGGAAGCCGCCGGTCATCAGGACGTGGCCTGGACCTGGCTGGCGAATCGGCATCACGACCTGTACGCACAGCTACCCCGTATTTCCCTCCCCTCTTTGATCATCCATGGCGAGCAGGATCAGGACTGCCCCATTGAACACGCCCACCAGTTGGCGCAGGCACTGCCGCAAGCCACCTTGCACAGCCTGCCTGATGCGGGCCACAGCATTCTGGGCTCGCACACTGAACTGATCGCCTCATTGATAGACCCCTTCTGCTCACTACACACCGCAAGGACTTCCGTATGAACAAACATGTTTTCTTTTGCCCACCGCCCCGCACCTTGATGGGACGCGGCTGCCGCCATGAACTGCCTGCCTTGATTGCGCACTTGGGCTGGCGTCGCGGCTTATTGGTTACCGACCGCTTTTTCACCATTCAAACTACCTGGGTTCAGGACCACATCGCCGCCTGTAGAGAGTTGGGAATTGAGGTCGTGGTTTTTGATGGTGGCGAGCCAGATCCTTCCACCACCTTATGCGATCAGGCCACGCTACAAGTACGTGCCCACCTAGCCGATCACCCTATAGATTTCGTACTGGCTTTGGGCGGCGGCAGCAATATAGATCTGGCCAAAGCATTGTGTCTGACCGTCCCCACCGGGGAGTCCATACGCGCCTACAGCGGCACCTGGCCAGCGCACACCCAGCCCCTGCCCTTGATCGCCTTGCCCACCACCTCCGGCACGGGATCAGAAGCAACACCGGGAGCCATTCTGGTCGACCCCGACAATGCCACCAAAATCGCCGTCATGGGCAATGCGCTGCGCCCCGCCATTGCGGTTATCGATCCGGAACTCAGCGATAGCTGCCCACCGCGCGTCACTGCCGACGCCGGTATTGATGCCCTGACCCACGCAATTGAATCCTTCGTGACTCAGGACGCCAGCCTGTTTGATCGGGGCGGCAGCCCGGACCCTGGTTATAGCGGCCGATCCAGCCTGACCATGATGTTTGCGCGCGAGTCTATACGCCTGTGCGGCCAGTACATGCTGCGAGCCTATCGCGACGGCACGGACACCGAAGCCCGTGATGGCATGGCCAGCGCCAGCTACTATGCGGCCCTGTCCTACGGCACGGCGGGCCTGAACGCGGTGCATGGTATTGCCTACGCACTGGCCGGTTTGACGCATCAATCCCACGGCACTACCAATGCCGTACTGCTGCCCTACGTTCTGGACGAACTGCGCGAAACCCGTGCCACCGAACTGCTGGAAGTCGCCCAACTACTGGGCATGCCAGCTGGCCAACCGGAAGACACCTTGCTGGCGCTGCCCGCCCATGTGCGTTCGCTGGTGGAGCTGTTGGACATCCCCTCTGACCTGAGCCAATGCGGCGTGCAAGAGCATCAGTTGGAACGCTTGTTGAGCGATGCCCTGCAAGTGAGCCGTCTTGCCAAAGCCTTCCCGGTTGCTGACTGCTCCAGTGCCTATCAACGCATTATTCAGCACGCTTTTGAAGGCACCTTGGCCGGAGCAATTACCCACAATTAATTAGCCAGCTAAGTACATACCATTATTTAATCTTAAAATAGATACCACTAGTATCCATGTAATATATCAGTAGAAGAAAAAAGCCTGCCTTGGCCTGACGGCAGGTCACCTATACATAAAACCCGCCACAAGAGCGGACCAACAGGAGACACCAATGACAGCCGTATCCCCCAATGTGGCCAATCGCTTGGAGCGATTACCCATGACACGCTATCAACGCATGCTGTTCGGTATTATCGCGACCGCCTGGTTCTTTGATTCCATGGACCTGGGCATCATGACTTTTGTTTTAGGTTCCATCAAAGCAGAAATGGGGCTCAGCACCGCGCAGGCGGGGATGCTGGCCAGCTCCAGCTTTTTAGGCATGTTTTTGGGAGCTGCCATTGCGGGCATGCTGGCAGACAAGTACGGGCGCAAACCCGTCTTTCAATGGAGCATGATTTTTTGGGGCGTAGGCAGCCTGGCCTGTGGCCTGTCCCAAAACGTCGAGCAGTTGATGGCGTTTCGGGTGCTGCTGGGGTTTGGCATGGGGATGGAGTTTCCCATCGGCCTGGCCATGGTCTCGGAGATTGTACCCGCTAAAAGTCGCGGTCGATATATTGCGATTCTAGAAGGCTTCTGGCCGCTGGGCTTTATCAGCGCCGGGATTCTGACATATCTGAGTCTGGACTATATAGGCTGGCGCGGGATCTTCATTGCCCTGTCTATCCCTGCCCTGTTTGTGTTTGTGATTCGCCGCTGGGTTCCTGAATCCCCCCGCTGGCTGGAAGAGGCAGGCCACAACGACCGCGCCGAACAGGTCACGACGGCTTTTGAACACAAAGTCATTCAGGCCAACGGCGGCCAGGCTCTGCCCTCTCCCCTGCCTCCCACCCCTTGCGAGAAGCTGAAACGTGGCGCGCTGTTTGCCCAGCTTTGGCAAGGTCAATACGCCCGTCGCACCCTGATGCTGTGGATGCTGTGGTTCTTCTCCTTGCTGGGCTACTACGGTCTGACCACCTGGCTGGGCGCACTGTTGCAACAAGCCGGATATGAAGTCACCAAGTCCGTTACCTACACCATCTATATTTCCCTGGCCGGTATTCCAGGCTTCATCTTCTCGGCCTGGTTGCTGGAGAAATGGGGTCGCAAGGCAACCATGGTCTTGATGCTGTTCGGTAGCGCCGGCTGTGCCTTTATCTATGGCCACGTCGCCACCAGTCAGGCGCCTGTTGCTCAACTGATTGGCGCTGGTTTGTGCATGCAGTTCTTCATGTTTGGCATGTGGTCGGTTTTGTATGCCTACACCCCCGAGCTGTACCCCACACGTACACGCAGCACAGGCGCGGGCTTTGCCTCTTCCATTGGCCGACTGGGTTCCTTGTTCGGACCGCTGCTGGTGGGCTTTATCCTGCCCTGGACCGGTCATGCAGGCGTTTTCACCTTAGGCGCTATTTCCTTCTCCATTGCTGCTTTGGTGGTGATCGCTCTGGGCGTGGAAACCAAGGGGCGTTCGCTGGAGGAAGTTTCGGCTTAAACAGCTGATTCAATTGATGATTAATTGACTTAAGGCTCAATAGAAAACCCGTGTCAGCCTATGCAGGTGACACGGGTTTTCAGCTCATGAACGGCTCGGCTTAATTGCCATTACTGTCCTGGCTCAGATCAACGTGAACACGCCCATCCAAAACAGCATGAGCCCGCTCTCGGTCCACGTCACCTTCCCAGGCGCCCACCACCACGGTTCCTACGCAATTACCAATCAAGTTGGTCAAGGCCCGCGCCATGCCCATGAACCAGTCAACGGACAAAACCAGCACCAGGCCAATGGCCGGAATAGCAGGAACCGCACTCAAGGTCGCTGCCAGAATCACAATGGCAGACCCCGGCACACCGTGCGCCCCTTTGGAGGTCAACATGGAAATGGCCAAAATGGTCATCAAATCGATAAAGGACAAGGGGGTATTGGTTGCCTGTGCAATAAACACGGCGGCCAAGGTCAGGTAGATCGAAAAACCATCCAGGTTAAAGGAATAACCTGTTGGCACCACCAAACCTACAGTGGATTGCTTGATACCCATACGCTCGAGCTTGCGCATCACTTGGGGCAAGACCGCATCAGACGACGCTGTGCCCAGTACAACCAGCAATTCCTCGCGCAAATACTTCAACAGCTTGATGATGCTAAAGCCGGTCATGCGCAGGATCAGCCCCAAGACGCCCAGCACAAAAATGGCGCACGTCACATAAAACAGTACAACCAGCAGGCCCAGCTTGCCCAAGGTGCCAAGCCCGTATTCGCCAACCGTAAAAGCGACGGCTCCCAGCACACCCAAGGGTGCCAAACGGACGATGAAACCAATAATTTTGAAGAACACATGGGACAGCGTCTCTACCGCCGATGCTACCGGACGGCCCCGCTCCCCCAGCAAGGCAACCGCCAAACCGAACAAAATTGCAATCAGCAGCACCTGCAAAATATCGCCTGACGCAAAGGCATCCACAAACGTCGTCGGAATAATCTTCATTAAAAACCCGACGGTATCTGTGCTTTGCTCCACTCGCGAGGTATATGCAGCCATGGCACTGGCGTCCAGGGTACTGGGGTCTACATTCATCCCATGCCCAGGCGTAAAGAAGTAGCCCAGCAAAATGCCCAAGGCCAAGGCAAAAGTGGTGACAACCTCAAAGTAAATCAGGGCCTTCACCCCAACACGCCCCACCTTCTTCAAATCGCTGCTGCCACAAATTCCGTGCACCACGACACAAAACACCAAGGGTGCCACGATCATTTTGATCAGCTTGATAAAACCATCACCAAAGGGTTTGAGGGAGGCGGCGAAGTCCGGCCAGATCACACCCGCCAAGACCCCCAGTATCAAGGCCACAATGACCTGTCCAAACAAGGTTCTGTACAAAAAACGCATCGTTGTCTCCTGTTGTTTGTAAGCGCTGCCGTATCGCTATCAGCAATCCATCAATCTAAAATTTCATCTAACATGTCAGCATATATTCAATATGAAATACCGAATATAATTAAAATCGAATATGCACAAGCAGTCGTAAAAACCCCTACAAGTACAAACCGGAGACGCTAAATGAGTATTCCCTCCTCCTCTGATGACACTTTGCTAGCCACCCAGGCTTTCCAGGCATTTCGTCATTTATTGGCTACAGGGCAGGTACGCGCGGGGCAGATGGTGTCGATGGCAGAGCTGATGAAATTAAGCGACTTCCCGCTGGCTCCGGTGCGTGAAGCGGTCAAGCGCGCGGCGGCTGCCGGGCTGGTGTCTATCCTGCCCAAGCGGGGAGTGCTGGTTCTGGAGGCAACCACGGAAGCGCTACGGGAATGCTTTCAGCTGCGCTGTGTCTTTGATCAGGAGGGGGCCAGGATACTGGCTAGCTGTGCGAAGCAGCCCGCATTGGAGAGCTTGCGGGACAAACACGAGAAGATTCTGGAGCAGGCACAAAGCGGCCTCGTCACCACCGCATTGCAGATTCAGGCCATGGAAGTGGACTGGGCCTTGCATCGCTATCTGGCTCAAGCGCTGCAGAACCGCTCGGCCATGACGATTTACGAAGAAAACTGTGATCGCATCAACGTGCTGCAGCACTCACGCCGCCCCTTACCCGAACGCATTGTGCCCGCCATGAAGGAACATTTGCAGATTCTGGATACGCTACAGGCAGGAAACCCCGAAGCAGCCATGCAAGCCGTACGCCACCATCTGGCACAAACCCTGCGATGGTGGGGCGCGGTCGACGCTTAACTCACAACAACGGGCTCTTGTTCCAGCTC
>JAALOO010000841.1_pt1 | contig 25142 bp, 19 predicted proteins | sample 7257641 | NCBI WGS metagenome assembly JAALOO01 (sample SAMN14085613, study PRJNA598686) | mite metagenome | biome: ENVO:01001000; feature: ENVO:01001002; material: ENVO:01001226; isolation source: single female mite from University of Michigan culture on fish food culture... ...
AATAAAGTCAGTCTGGACTACGTATGCTTGTGTTCACTCTCACTCAGCGCTTCTCTAGTATATTGTCAAAAAAGCAGTAAAAAGTGAATTTGCCTAAGATAAAGCATGTTTGAAGGCACCAGGGCTTAGAATAAAAAACTGTTGCTGCCGCTGCTGTTTTTCAGCTGTAAAATCTGTTTGACACCCAAGCAATAAAGCCGTTTAACACAACTGAAGTCACTGCAGTTTCTCTGGTGCACTTCCTCAAATTTGAAAAAAGCAAAACTGAAAGTAAATAGTTGAGCATGTTTTCACTGACCAAGTTGCCCTGTTGACCCTTGGCCAAAGCCTCTTTGGTCCCTTTCCATTCCTTTTTGCCTTTCTCTTGGTCATTTGGTCATTAAATCACCAATGCGTCAGTACGCTTTATTGCCCTCACTAAAACTGCTTTGCCTTATTCTCTTCTTCCTCTTCAGTGTCAACTGTGAAATATTGGCCCAGCAAACGTCCACTGGCCGGTCAAAACACACACACCAAATGTCCCCGGTCTTTTTTCGGTCATGGCCACTTTCAATTTTGCTGTGCCACAATTAAAAACACGTGTAGACCTTGGCCTTGGTGACTGACAAAAAGGCGGCGTGAGCAAAAAGCACTGCTCCTTTTTTGCGGTTCTCTTCTTCAAGTGCCTGAAATTCGGAGAAAATATCTGCAAAAAAATAGATCAAAAAGATAAGCGTCTTGAAGAGGGTGAAAAACTTGAAAGATGATCTGCCGTTCACTGCTTGCACAGCTGTTTTTTCCTCATTTTTCCTTTTAACTGCTGCGCTTTCCACCCTGGGCTTTTTGTTTCAAATGGTAAAGACAATGTTACAATCATGCCGTTTTGCTGCTTTTTATGGTGATAGTAATGCGACCAATTGAATGCGTGTCAATGAACCACGACAGTGGTCAGTTTTGCCAATTAAAACAAAAAAATAGTGAATTTTGATGCTTAAAAATGCAAATAATGCTGATAAAACTTTTTAAACAACCAGAAACAAACTCAAATAGGGCATCTGGTGGCCTGGTTTGTCAACAGCACTCTAAAAAATGGTGTGTTATATATTTGGCAAAAAAGCAAGTGTGCCAAATATATTTGGCAATTTCTAAAACATATTTCAGTAAAAGTTTTTTTTCTGAAATATCATTATCAAATCTTTTTTGACAAATATATTTGAACAAAAATTCCCAATTATATTTCTGAAGACATTCTTTCCCAAATATATTTGGTATCTTAGCACGCTGTATATGAACAGTTTGCCACACAAAACAAAACACTTTCTTAGACTGATTTTTTGCGCCGAATTGGCGACCTACATGATTTTGTTAGTGGTCCCTCAGCACTGTGGTTTACTGCGAGGGACGGAGTTTTTCCTTTTTGTTTACAGCTGCAAGTTTTGCTTAGCGCAATGAAAGTAAAATCATGTAGCTCGCCAATTCGGCGCAAAAAATCAGTCTACACTTTCTGCTGCTCACACACTCACTTGAGTGACGCTCAAGCAACGTGTTTCAACTTGTGTTGCCTCATCGCCAAACTCCTCTTGACCTGAAGATCCTTTCCTCGTCTGAAGAAAATCTCACTTTTATGAACATGGATCAGCTTCCCGGTAATCCAAACACTTGTTTTCCTTTCTTTAACAACAGTTTTTTAGATCTCAAAACAATGTTGACCAAAATCGGAAGCGCATTTGCAATGTTGAAGCAAACACAAGAACTGAAACCTCAAACTCGCTCTATCCAACGCTGCTGAACAAACCTCTATTTCTTTGCCGCTGTCAAGAAGTTCTCAATGGTGTTGCCCAAAAACCAAAAACCTACTTTATCGCCCAAAACAATCTTTTAAGTGAGAGTGGACAGTCACAAAACTCTTCTGATTTTTTGGCTAAATCTCAATCTGTTAGTGATGATGACAATTCAAAAACCTATTTTTCGTTTCCGAGCAACTCTTTTTTTCTGCATGATGGTATGTGTTTACATTTTCATAGTATTTAAGTTAACAAAAACTACTTTTCAGAAACTGCGAGCGATCAGCAAAGACCCACGACTCAGTTCCTCCTATCTAGATTGCGCAAGGGCAAGGATGACCAAGATTGAGAAGACGTTCCTCTACGCAAACCACCTGAGAGTCAAGCTAAAAAGCAAAACGCCAAAAACCATCTATCTCTATTGAAGAAAATGAAACCAGATGAATAATATTTTTATTACATTTTTAAATATTGTATTTTTAAACTTTCTTTTATTAACTAATAAATTTATTTGTATTGTACCTGAAAAGGGAGTGGCATGAAAGTGGTGGGCTAAACAAGGTCCTGCAGAAAAAGCAGGTTTCTCTCGTTTTCTGATATATATTTCAGAACTTGTTCTGATATATATTTTGGAATTTCTGAAATATAAATCAGAAAGCATGTTTTCTAACGTATATTTCAGAAGTGAGATTGTTGTGAAATATATTTGGCAACCGTTTTTTAGAGTGAGTCAGCCATTATATGATGAGTTCAATACTTCTGAAAATGCAAATTTTAAACATATAAAAAGTGTCAAAACTTGAGTGGCAAGTTTTGACATTTTGCCATGTTTTAATTGAAACTGATGTGCAGTCAAAAAGTTTAAACTTTTAAATTCCATTAAAAATTAGCCTGGATAATTATTGCCATAATGAGTTTGTTTAAAATATGCGTGTTAATTTTAAAAACTTATTAGTCTTTTCACGTGACAAAAATTTTGTTTTTTCAGTTAATTGTACAAAACTAAAAATAAGTTTTGACAAAAATTTAAAAATCATTTTAGAAACTTTTTAAATAATTGACTCAACCAATTGGAATTTAAAGTAAGAGTGCAAAAGCACATTTAGTCTAAACTAAACTGTCGTCTCTTTTTTGCTTCATCAAGTAAATCACTGCACAATCTAAAGTAGACCAAGTGCCCTCAATGAACGCGTAGAACTTGCTTCCACAGTTAAATGGAAGGCGTCCATGAACTGATGGGTTTGCTCGCATCCAGTGCAGACTACTACTATCCAGATTGCATTTTTTTGCCGTCTGTGCTAACACTTCTACTACCACCAACACTGCCAAGATTGGATGCACCACCAAGAAGACAATAAGGCAATTAGCTGCCTGTCTAGCTATTTTAGTTTTATTGCCTTTTTTCCTCCCCCGTTGTCTGAACTCACCACCGCCACCACTACCACCATCACTAATTCACAGTACTGCACAGCACACAAACACAGACAGCAAACACTGAGCTCAATTTGCCTTGAACCCTTCTCCATGTACTTGAGACACTAGACTGGTACTGACTGGTAACTAGTGCTAGCGCAGTGGTTTGCAGTCGTCTGACAATCGGCTCCAACAGTAGTACCACCATCTCAGTCTCGAACCGTACCGAATTGAGAGCTTATGGGCAAACACGGCAGCAGCAGCAGCAGCAGCACTGTACCCTCAGTTTAGTTCCGAGCAGTGGTATGTCAATAATTAATACTCCCCTAAAAATGCACAGACACAAGGGCACAAACAGTGCGCCAAAGAGCACATTCAAATTGGTGGTCGTCGTCGTTACTGGGAAAAGGCTCACTTTTTCAGACGATGAAGCTTTGGAGGGGGTGAAAAAAGAGGCTGCCAGTCGGACCATTTAGCACTGCAAGCACAGCTACAGCAACTGACACAGCAGAGGCAATTTCAGCAACAGCCACTGCAGCAGCAGGAGCATTCCAGGCCGCAGTTAGTGTGTGGTGACTGACACCAACTCGAACAGATGCACCAAGTGGCGGTAACGGCGGCGGCGGCGGCGGAAAGGGGCACAGGAAGGAGTCAGATGCAAAGAGAAAGAAGACGAGAAAAAAGTGGTCTTCGTGGTCAAAAAAGTGAACACAAGTCACAGACACCGTCAGTCTGCTTGACGTCTTCCAAAGCAACGCATCGCACTGCTGCGTCAGTTTGTTTTTAAATCTCTCTTTTTTCATCTTTTACCTAACTGTATCATGTGTTATTTTAAAATGAACAACCATTTTAACTCTATTTTATCTTCTTTTCTTTCTTTTCTTTTTTTAATCCAAAACAGGCAAACAGGCTTTTACAGACATTTTTTTGCTTGTCATACGCAAAGATGTTCTACTTTGGTTCGGACTGTTCATCCAACGTCAGCAATGGCGGCGGCGCTCAAGGAAAAGGCGGTAAGGACGGCGGTAAGGATGGCGACAAAGACGGCGGTGGTGGTGACAAGCCGAAGGTGGAGTTCAACAATCTGCCGATCTGCCCGTGTCACCTGTGCCCGGTGAATGAGGCTGAGGATGATGACGGTAAGGACAAGGACAAGGACAAGGCCACGGACAACGATGGTCAAGAGGGAGACCAGAAGAGCTACCGCGAGCAAAAGGAAGAGGCCTTCTATCGACACATGGCTGAGATGGGCCCGGACGGCCTGGACAAGGACGGCGACCGAATGGTCATTCGCAACTGTGACATCTGCGGCTATCCCATTCTCTACAAGATCCTCTAAATGTTTAAAAATGTTTCCTCTAGTTGACTGTTTACATTGCTACTACCAACAACAGTTAACTAGTGAATCACCTTTTAAAGCAAAATGGCATTTTTGTTTGACAAAAAATGAAATGAAATTTAAAACAAAGTTTGATCAAGTTTAGTTATTAGTTTAAGCGTTTATTAAGAGGAAATGTATGGGAGCACTTTTTATATACAGTTTGAGGAAAGGCACTCAAAATATAAACTTCATTAATTAAGAAACAGTGTTTGCGATTTAATATTCAAACATAAGAGTGATCTATTTGCGGCAAAGCCCACATTTTTGGCGTGCATAAGCATTGAAACTGTTGTTTTATTGGAAAGCTTTCAAGGTACATTACCGAAACCCTTTTAGCAGCCTCATATTTAAATATTGAATTTAGTATATCAAACGAAGGGAACTGCTTTCTTTGCCACTTTACCGTTATTTAGACTTTCAGATAAATTTTTGTTTTTTGTTTCTATTTGCCAGTGATGTCCCAACTTTTCCTCGTCGTTTTCTGTAGTTCTACTATTTTCTTTTTTTTACTTTCCCTGTGACAACTCAGTCAAAAGACAGAGACTGTTTGCAGTCACGGCAGTCAAAGTTTGGCAGTCAATGTGTCCACACATCATCGAAAAAAGCAACAGCCAAAACTTTGCTGGTGCCACCGTCGCACCCAAATCACAACCCTTTTTGGCATTCAACAAAACACGACACAATTTTCGCCAATTTAAACTTTAATTTATCAAGTCCTGTTTGTTTAATTTCACCACTTTAATTACAATTAAAAAAACCAGTTGAAATAAAAAAGTGCTTCCAAACAATGGACAACAAAAGTGAAGTTCTGCCAAAGTCGTCTTCATCTCTTCATTTGGTTGCTGATGAAAACGGACCGCAACGACTGCCGCAAGCGGTGGCCATTCCACCGGCACTTTCCTCGTACCTGGACGCCGCTTTACTCGGCGGTGACAATGACGGCAACCAACCGCTGATCCTGAAACCGAAATCGGGCGTCACCCTCTACCGGCTGCCCTTCTGCCGTCGTTGGTATTACAGTCAGGATGGAGGGCCCTTTCCGGCGACGCCCACCTTCCTCGAGTTCACCATTCTCAAGCTCTTTCCGATGACGTTGCCCGACAACCTGGTGGCCTTCACCTCCAAGGCCGACTACTACCACCAGAAGGAGCTTCAGTATGAGGCGCTCAATCTAGAGGTGAATCCCGAGTTTGCCGGCTACGAGTGGTACTTCATGGGAGATACCTTTCTCCTGCCAAAGCAGTATCAACAACGCCTCCGACGACGCCCACCACTGGGCAGTGATGAGGTGCTGGAGCCATTGCACCGGAGGAAGAGTGAAATGATGACAAATAATGATAAGAAGGTAATGCGCGCCTATTCAGTCTAAAATTATATCAACAATGCAAAAAGTTTTTATGTTTTTTTTTGTAATTTTAATATGATTTTTATTTTTTGATTTGTCAATATTGATTTTTTTGAAAGTTTTTACAATTTATGTTTTACGAAAATGTCAAAAAACTCATTTCTTAGTAGATTTAATGTACTTGTTTAACTTTCTAAAAATAAACTTGATAAAATGTCACTTTTTTTTATTATCAACAAAAACATATGCACCTACTAGTACTGTTGTAGGAACAATATTGTTACGTTTAAAGTTTGCATTTGTTTTTTGGTTTATATCAGTTTATCATTCCAAGTAATGTTTGCTAAGTCATATGACTGGTTACATTTTTGTAGTTTTTATTATTAACTCTCAACTATTTGCATTTGACAACTAACTAATTTAATGCAAACATGTTAAAGATTTGCAGCCACACTACAAAATTAAATTTTTTATATAAAAAAATTGTAACTCTATTATAAAAAATAATAAAATCAGTAATATAAAACGTTGTTTTTATAAAAAAAATACAAATAATAAATATATTTTCAAAAATAAAAAAAGTTTATTAAAAACAAAAAAGATTTATACCAATTAATGTTTTTTAAAAATGTCACAACAACGCCCAGCAAGCTTTACCTTTTTTTGTCAACTAATTAAACGGCAACTTGGTGTTGATTTGCAAAAATATTTTCAAAATGTTGACCAACTTTTACAATTTCTTCATGAAATATTTGAATTGTACGACTATTTAAAAAGGAAATATTTTCAGACTTATAAAAATCGCATTCAAGAACTATGGTTAAAATATCGTCTTATAATTTGGCCACTTTTAACTGCAGTTGCTGCTCAAACAACTCAAAACATTTTTGATTTTGAAGTACGCACAGCAGTACTTAATTTTATTTCACAATTTGTTGGTGGAATTCCCATAGTCATTCAGGTACTTTTAATGTACTTGTATTTTGACCAGATTCGCGTGTTATATGAAAATCGAAGCATTTTGAGAGAAACGATAAGCCAATTTAAGTCTTTTGAAAATCAAATCACAAATTTGTACACTCAAACTCAAGAACTGGAAAAAATGATTTTTCAATATGCTAATAACGAAGGCAATCAGCAAGAGCTACTTGAGCAAATCAACGATCAGTTTGAAACTTTGAGAATTATTGATGAAAGTGAAATTTGTAGAAAATTTGAGTTGTTTCGACATGAAATACGCTCACTTTTAAAAACAGCAAAAAACGATCAAAATGAATTACGCAAAAAAGCCACTTTAGGTATGCTTGGTGGATTTGGCTCAACTGCTCTTGGAATTGCCGGAGTTATACCGATTAATGTAACCGCTGTCAGCGCAGGCATAAGTGCCATTTTTGGTGCAATTGCACTGTTTTTCGATTCTCAAGTTTCAAAAGATATTGAAAAAATTAATAAAACTTTAAATGATATAAACTCGTGCGAAAATTTAGCATTAGAAACACTTCGAAAAATTACAAAACTAGATAATCAACAAACTGGAACAACACTTGTTAAAGTCTGCTTTAAATATGCATTTTGGATTTTGCTATTTGTTAAATTGTATGACCAGTTTCAAAATCCAAACCAAAAAATGTTTTTTGAAATGTAAAACATTTCGAAACTATTTTGAAACTGTGCTAATAGATGGAGTTTCTGTTGTTTTAAATTTATTTTCAATATCAAAAACATTTTTATTTTGCAGATGAAACACTAAATAAAAGCTTGCAATTGCCTACACTACAAACTGCGTTTTAATTTGTATTATTTTAAAACCTTTAATTTGTTTAGATTTTTTTCTTGTCATTTGGCACACAATTTAATAAAAAGTTTAAAAACTAGTCTGTGTTATGATAGCACTGCACTATCTCCCGCTTTTCTGAATAAGAGAATATCTTTTCTCCACCAGACGCTGAGATGAAATCTGCAAGTGGTTCTAATAAATTGACCGCTGTTGAGATTTTTCAGATGCGTTTCAGTAACAGCAACCTTAATTTCCGCGCTCCTTTACTCATTTTACTATCAGTGAACCAGTATACAGGGTGAGTTTTAAGTGCTGTCACTACTTTTTCCGAGAGCGATTTTTCTTAACAAACTAAAATGTTTTCAAAAACAAAAAATACTGTCAGTTAGAGTTACTATTCTATTTGATTTACAACTTTAAATTATTTAATTCTGACTTGTGGTTCCAAAGATATCCTCAAAAGTTTGAAAAGTTCCAAAACTGGGTCTATGGGAAAACCATGCATTCCTATGGGGGCAGTCCAAATGCATGCAAGTCAATGGCGCAATGCATTTCTTATGGCGCATTGACAGGGCATTAACGAAACATTGACTATCACACAAAGAGTGACAACAATTTCCCATACCCAATCGCCCCAAAATTTTCTTATACTCAAAAATTATTGAGTTGCACATGGTTGGAAAGCTAAAATTGCACAGATTACTAATATGTAAAAATCTGAGTGGAGCCCAAAACGGTTCCCGAGAAAACCGGGTCCTAAATGTACCTTTGGCTGTGCTTTGCAAATTGCTCCTTATGCCATCTAGCGGGGTAAAGCCGTTGCGTTGTTGACAAACTGCATATTTTGGTCAACTTTGGACCCGATTTTCTCTGGAACCATTTTGGGCTCCACTCAGATTTTTACATATTATTAATTAAGGCAATTTTAGCTTTCTAACGATGTGCGACTTAATAATCTTTGAGTATAAGAAAATTTTGGGGCGAATTTGTTGTCACTCTTTCATTGTGCAAAGCAAAACTAACCTAAAAAATTTAACAAAATTAAGTTTTGAGCATTTTAAGTTTTTTTTTCTAAAATTTTTTTCATTGATGTAATTTTTTAGAAAAGCTCAAAAAGTTTACCCTTATCATTACACGTTTTTCCCGCAAATTAGCAAAAGTTATTAAAAAATTTTGTGTAGTTAAACAGCAAATTTTTGTGAATTTTCAACTAGAAGTTACTTTTGTTTTAAAACATTTTTTTCTAAAATAAAAGACAGTTTGGATTACGCACGTGAAAATTTTACACTAAGTTTGATATGTTATCATTTTCTGGTAACATCAATTAAACACAAATTATGATTTTCAACGTTATAATAACATTGTGCTCTGAAAACTAAAACAGACAAAATTAAAAGTTCAGTTAGACTAATTTAAAAAAGTGCAAAGCAAAAAACTTTTTAGTCAACAAGTCAAATTGTTAAAACAAAATTCAAAATTTTTTAATAACTTTTGCTAACTTGCCGGCAAAACGTTCATTGATGAAGATAAGTTTTTTGTGTTTTTTTCTAAAAAGTACACCATTGAAAAAATCTTAGAATAAACTCAAAATGCTCAAAACTTAATTTTGTTAAGTTTTTGAAGTTAGTTTTGCTTGGCACAATGAAATTTGTGTGATAGTCAATGCGCCATAGGAGCATTGCGCCATTGACTTGCATGCATTTTGACCGCCCCTATAGGAATGCATGGTTTTTCCATAGACCGAGTTTTGGAACTTTTCAAACTTTTGAGGATATCTTTGGAACCACAAGTCAAAATTAAATAATTTAAAGTTGTAAATCAAATAGAATAGTAACTCTAACTGACAGTATTTTTTGTTTTTAAAAACATTTAAGTTTGTTTAGAAAAATCGCTTTCAGAAAAAGTAGTGACAGCACTTAAAACTCACCCTGTATATGTGTGTGTATGTTCAAATATGTGCCTTCGCTTGTTCCTAAACTTGCTTTGTCACTGTCTACGGGAAATGCTGTGCCCGGTGGTGGCAGCAGCGTTGCCAGCCTTTCCTCTCCCTCTCACTTTCCTTCTTCTCCATCGATAATGGCAGCCAGACAGCGCCTTTCCCTCAGTCGCAGGAACGATTTTCTTTCTCTGTGGGCACACTCTGTGCGGCAATGTGCGTCGCCAGCAGCACTCACTCTGTGTAGTGTGCACACTGTGTACAGGCTCGCTGCGTCGATGTTCCCACTCTCTCTCTCTCTCTCTCTCTCTCTCTGCTTTTTCCTACCCACCCTGTCTACTGTCTGCCGCTGCTGCTGCTAAAGCTTCAATGCGGCGAGAATCTTGCGGGCATTGGCCACCAACACCACCACCACCACCACCACAGCCACTGTCATCTCAAGTAACCCAAATTGTTCCTACAAATCAGTCATCTCCTTGCTGATCTCTGCAAGCAAACGCCGTCTAGACCACAGGTTTCCCAAATAAAGCTTTCACTTTCACTGACTGACCAGTGTCCGGCGAATTCTTGCCTCCTCTACTGATCATAACTGCTACGAATCAAGGCAGCAGTAGAAAGCTTTCCGAAGTGGCACTGCCGCTGCCACTCTCACTCACTTTCTCTTTGCATCTCTTTCTCTCTCTCGTCAGTAGCAGGCGCTCTCACATTCACTTGCACAAACATAGCGCCCTCTCCCGCCAAAAACAAAGGCAAGTGAACGAGCGCGCGCGTCTTCGCTTGAGAAAAGTTGCACAACCCACACAAAGAGCAGTACAAAGTGCTATTGCTACCTCAGCCTTTGCTTGCTGCTGCAGCATAGGCGCTCGCTCGCTCGCTCGCTCCCTTTCTCTTTCTCTCCTCTGTTGTTTCTGCTCCCTGTGCTCCTCGCGCCTGCACAGTCCGTACCGAAGCAGCAGCGTGTGCCTGTGAGTTGCAGCAAATCTCTCGCTCTCTCTCTCTCTTTCTTTCTCTCTAGAGAAGTTCTGTTTCTGCAGCAGCAGTTGAAAGGCGCAAAACAAAGCACTGCAACATCGACGGTGTGGAGAGTGTCCGCAGCCATCGAGTACCACCACTAGCACCACCAGCAGCACAACCAGAAAGTATCGTCAGCACCAGTGAACCACCGCCGTCTGCTCTCTTCTCTCTTCTCTTTGGGCACCCAAAAAGGTCACCACTGCCCCTGCTCTCTGCTGCTTTCCCTCCATCTACCTCTACTTTCTTCTCCCAAACAAGCAAAGAAAGTGAACACACAAGAGAGAAAGAGAAAGAGGCAGCAAAACCCCTCGAAGCACTTCGAGGCGCTTTTACCGAAACTGGGGAGCACTGCCGGTTCTCTTTTCCCGTTCTCTCTCTCTCTCTCTCTCTCTCTCTCTCTCTCTTTCTCTCTCTCTCTCAGCAGCAACATTCTGAAAGTACTTTGTTCTGTGGCCATTGTTTGCTGCTACCCCTGCTGCTGCTTCTGCTGTTTTCCCGTACTTAAAACATCTTCGCTACCTTCTTCCCTTTTTAAATGAAGAAGTGCTAATCCGGCAATTAAAACGGTGAGTGCCCTCTTTTTAAATGCTGAAGTGCTGCCTTGCTGTGAACTGCTGACAAATTAAGAGTAACAGTGGCAAAACACTGCAATTCAATAATTCTTCTGAGTGCCCATCTTTCTGCGCTTCTTTCTTTGTTCTCTCTATCTCTCGCTCTTTTGTCCACTTTTTAATGTGCACATTTAATGGCACTCCATCGTACAGTGCTCACTCAGTCCTTCTATATCATTTCTCGCTTTCTGTCTGTTCTTCTTCTTCTCCTTTTCTTACATTTCGTATCCTTTTGCTTTACTGTGCTTGCTTTGATACGCTGTACATGTTGTACGAATTGCCGGTGCTGCGGCTCTCTGCTGCTGCTGCTGCTGCTAATGGAGTGAAGTAAGGGAGCTTAGTATTTGAGGAGAGAATTTAAAGTAAAACTTTCACTCTCTTTGCTGTTTTGCCTTTGTTGCTGCTGTTGCTGCATTTGCCTCACCTTCCTCTTCTTCTTCTTCTTGGAACATTAGATTGATTACTACTTTGTTTCTCCTGATCACTAGAAAATCACCATCACCACCGTTGCAACCATTGCCACCGCCGTTGACAGGCAGACGCCTGCTCACACTGAAGTGTCCTGAACTGTGTTCAGCATCCGAGCAGCCATTCTGTAATAGAATTAAAACCGCCTGCTATCAACACTCGGTTTTCTGCATTCTTCACTTGAATTTGCACTTTTGCTTATCACTTCTGCTCCTGACACTTTCATCTTGTTTCGTAAGTGTATTAAGTGCTAGTGCGTCGATATGTATTTCTGGACAAATGTCATAGTGTCATTTTCTCTTATTTTCATCACTCTTTTAAAAGCCATAGTGCTGATTGAGGGCCACAACTAAAGCTAGATTGAAGTGAAAGAATAGGCCATGTTAGGTACTATGCCAAATGTTGGCGCTCTAATGACAGAAGCAGCAGACGTCTCAAGCGTTTTTTTTCTTCTCCCCGCTTAAACGCTAATAACTCAATCAATTACTTATTGGCCGTATTGCGTTAATTCCACTTAGGACGAGGCAGCAGCAGCAGCAACAACAATGCCAGTTTTTCAGCTGAAATGCAGCAAATGTAAAATCAATAAACTTTTACTAATATACTTTTTCTATTCAATCACCAGATACTTACACTTGACGGCAAAACACCAACACCACCAGCAACTGCCCGAACATGGAAGCGGACGCTTCGGCGCCAGCGTTCGCCAATTTGCCCTCTGATTCAGGCGGTCACAATGGGAACGACAATGCGACAGTGATTGCTCCCAGCTCAGTACCAGATACTACCAACAACAACAACAACACGCCCGCCACTTCAGTAGTGCCAGCTAATGGCAGTTGGCAGCGAGAAGCAACAGAAGCAGTCAACGGAGGAATCATTTCCTGCGCGGACTTTTACCCTCAAGCCGATAAGCACCTTCCCAAAGCCAAAACAGGAACTCTGGAACTGTCGACTGTGAACAGCACCGATGCCACTCACTCCTCCACACCTAATGGCCAAATATCTTCTCCCACTTCCAACTTCTCCTCCTCACTACCAATCTCTGCCCCGGTGCCAATGCCGTCGTCATCGTCCATCACCCCCTCCTTTTCTTCTTCCTCCTACTTGTTACCCTCTGAGCAATCATCACCCCCACGCCCACCGCTGACCATTGAGCCTCCCATTGAGGTGTCCAGTCACTCGACGTCGCCCACCACCACCGCCACAGCCACCGCCACTCTGCTCAAAGAGACGACCAATCTTGAGTCGATGGTGATATCGAACTCCTCGTTGATGTCGAATCCACTCGTGGAGGCCATCACCTCATCCAGCCTTGATCTCCAGCATCTCTCGACCTCGCCTTCGGATAATCATCAGCACCGTCATCATCATCACCACCACCACCACCACCACCATCAAAGCAAGAAGAACAAGAAAAAGAAAAACAAGGATAAGGACAAGGACAAGGACAGGAGCCACAAGGAGTCAAAGCACTCGAAAGGATCCTTCAGCGAAGAGGACAACAATGCCGTCGACGGAATGCTGTTGACTACAGATCCCGCAGCAGATCTGACGACGATCACTACCTTCCCAGTGTCATCAGAAGAGGACACTGAATCGGTGAAGCTCAAAAAGAAGAAGAAAAAGAAGAGCAAAGATAAGGACAAGGATCGAGAGGAACGGCGATCAGAGAAGAATGGCCACTCTGATGAAGGAGAAGAGGGAGGCGAAAGTAGAAAGGAAGAGAAGAAAAAGCGCAAAAGGAAGCATCATCACAGCAAATCAGGCGATGATACCGCTGTAGTTGGAGAGGGCGAATCAGTTCTCCAGAACACTGATGCCTCTGCAAGCTCGGCGACTTTCTTTCAGCCCTCTCTTCTGGAATCGGCCTTTGGAACGTCCTCTCTGAGCGCCCCCGCAGATGAAGGAGCAGAAGGAGCCTCAACTAGCGCTCCAGTTGCTGTTTCCACCACCACGACCGACTCAACTATTGCGGCAGACAATAACAGCGAGCACGCTGGATCGTGGATTGGAGAGCTCTCAGGAGGGAACTTTCATCAGGAAGCGCCATTGATGGTCAATTCAGACTTGCCAGCTCTGCCAGCCTCAACTGCTACTTCAGACATGGACGTCGGCGATAACCCAACATTGCCAATCACTTCAACTACCGCAAACAGTATCGGCATGCCGTCATCAGCTCAGGAGCAACTGCAACAGCAGCAGCAGCAGCCAGCGATGAACCCAGGTCCTAAGAAGGTGAAGAAGATTCGAAAGCGTAAAACTGCTGCGGAAGCAACCTCCTCCTCCTCCACATTGGTCTCAAACTCCACCACCGCCACCACCACTACCTCTCTGCCAGTGATACCCATCGATACTACCGCCGCCGCAAATGCCCCTCTCAGCATTGTTCACAATGATCCCACCATTGCTACGACCAGCACGACCACCAACCCACCAACTGAAAATCCACTCCCGATCTCACTTCTTCTGACGCCGCCGCCCAAACGAGTACGTATTCGCCGCAAACGTGATCCAAATGCTCCGCCGGCCAAACGGGGCCGCCCCTTCGGTGCGAAGACGCACCCGTACAAGCTGAAGCGCAATCAGCAGCTTATCAAGCAGCTCCAGCAGCAACAGCAGCAGCAGATTCAGCAACAGATTTCTCCCTCTTCTTCTGCTGCTGCTGCTGCCGCCGTTCTTCTGCCACCCGAGTCATTGGCTGCCCTCGCTGGAGCAGCTCAAACGCTACCAACAACTCTAGTGCCTCTTTCAGCTACGGCTACGGCTACGGCTACAGCAACAACACCGACGACGCCCTCTCCGCAAAAGCGAGGCCGAAAGCCGGTAAAGGTAAAGCTGGAGGAAATCAGCCCGAATCAGGCGAATCAGTCCATCGAGTCGACACAGTCGACACCGCCGCGCTCTTCAACTCGAATTCGCAAAAACTCTGAGATAAAAGATCAGATCAAGCAGGAAGAGCTATCGGACGAAAAGAGCAACCGAGATGGAAAACGAAAGAGGCGAGGCAGAAAGGCTAACAAAGAGGTCTCGGCCACTGGCGTCGCCGCCGCCGCCACCACTTCAAAGCCTACTGAAGCAATGGACACCGTTTCCGCCATCATTGACAGTGTAGCCACCCAGGCTACCACCGACTCCTTTTCACCACCACCACCACCACCACCGCCTCTGCTGTTGTCACCCACAGTGAAGCAGACAAAGAAGAAGCCCGCAAAAGCCAAACAGTCTGGGCCAATGAGTTTTGCCGAACTTGAGGCCAAAGTGGAACGTGTGCTGGCAGGAAATGTTTCGGGAACTTCTACCACCACCACCACCACTGCCACCTCTTCCGCTTCTTTGGCTTTTGACGACGTTAAACCCGTTGTCCCTTCATCATCATCATCCTCAGCAGTCAAACTGGAAGAGAAATCTCTTGCCAAGAAGCGAGGTCGAAAGAGCAAAAAGGAGATGCTGGAGAAGTCGCTGCAGGAACAAGGGAACAAGGGTGCCACCTCCACTTCCGCCTCCCCGTTGCCAGGTAAGCTGTCCCAGACGGACAGCGGCCCCCTGAGCATCAGCAGTGTGCTGGCGAACAATCGAGTTCCGCTGGCCATCCAGCGAACTCGCTTCATCGGCCCGGTGGTGCGCATCGTCAAGCAGGGCACCGACGTGCAGGCCGTCCTTCAGGAGCTGGGCGCCTCCGGCTCGGGCTCGTCGCCGCCGAAGAAGTCGAAAAAGAGTGCCGAGAAAGAGAAGAAGAAGACAAAGAGCGGCAAAAAGGGCTCCAATCTAGGAGGAGGGTCGACTGCTGAAGATGAGGACAGGCGAGCAGAAGAGGAGGGCGACAGCGAGTTCGCCATGCCCTTCCAGTACTCCATCTGCCAGCGACAGACGCAGCTGGACGGTCGAGGCCTGGTCGAGGAGAGCGACTCACAGTCAGCAGGAGGTAGTGGTGGAGCTGGAGGAAGTAATGGAGGCGGAACCAGTGGCACCGGAAGTGGCGGCAGCAGCGGCGGTGGTCGCAGCCTGCAAGCCATCCACCAGAACCTGATGGCGGAGATGGGCGGCAACACCTCGACGGAGGGCTGGACCTGCGCCTTCTGCTCGCTGCCGCCCGACGCCAGCAGCCTGGGCGACCTCTACGGCCCCTACTACGTCGACCTGGTCACCACGCCGGACGTCGACTATGAGCTGATGCCGCCGCCCTCCTGTCGGCTGGCGCACGCCGTCGGACGAAGTGAGTACAATAGTAGTAGTATTACCTGCAGTAAAACTGCTAGAAAACTGCTTGAAACTGAATTTACTAACTGTTTACCTCTCCTTTTCTTTTTCTTCCTTCCTTCCCCTCACCCAGAACGCTCTCGCATCCTCACCGAGCGCCTCCGCCCGGAGGACGACCTTCCCCGGCAGCAGTACGAGCTGTGGTTCCACAATGAGTGCTTCTGCTGGACGCCCCGCGTCCTCCTCGACCCCGCCGGCCAGCTGCTGTTCATCGAGGAGGCCATCACCCAGGCGAAGCGAACCATCTGCTTCGTCTGCCGCCGCCCGGGCGCCACCCTCTCCTGCTTCGACCGTGACTGCATCTTCCAGGCGCTGCACTACCCCTGCGCCAAGTACATCGGCTGCTACTTCGACGAGCAGCGGCTGAGCGTCTTCTGCGGCCCCCACTTCAACGTCTACTGGCCGGGCTGCAATGTCTTCGAGCGACGCCTCGCCTCAACTGCTGCCTCGCTGGAGCCCAAAACGCCGCTCGCTGAGCGGCTCGTCGAGCGGCTGCGCCGCAACGAGGAGACCGCCCAGGTGCTCCGCCTCACCGGGGGCGCCAGTCTGGCCGCCCGGGTCGCCGCCTCGGACTGCGGCCCCAATGTTGCCCCTGGCCGACAAGTTCCGGTGCACTTTGACCGGTGAAGAGACATGGATGGTTGGTCGGTCAGACAGTCAATCAGTTCATCGGAAGGTGACATTCTCAGACACAGACAGGGGAACAACAACAACAACGACGATACAGCAACACAGCTTGACGGATACTTACTTACTTAACGAGGACGAGTCATGCGCTAAACAATTGTCAACAACTTGGTAGTTTTACAGTTGTTTAGATTTGAAAAAAGATTAGTTTAAGGTTTATATTTTGTCAGTGAAAACACACACTTTTCTCTCTCTCTCTCTCTCTCTCTCTCTCTCTCTCTATTTCTTACACACAACAACACCTTTGCGTAGTCGTGATATATTTTTCTTAATTTTGCTTCTTTTTGATTTTGTTCTCTTTTGTTCTCTCTCTCTTTCTCTCTCTTTCTCTCTCTTTCTCTCTTTCTCTCTCTCTCTCTCTCTCTCTCATTCACGGTCCCTGTGATACCAGTTTCTTTTTTCTGATTATTTTCTACTACCTTTTTTACTCAATTTTTTCTACCTGAAAAAAGTTGTATCCTTGAATTGGCAATGGTGATGAATGTGAATCCGACTCTGTTTGAAGATTTTAATTGATTCAAATGATAATCAACTTTTTGCTAAACTTTTTATTTTCATTTCAGTTTTCTTTTTTTGTACACAATAAAACCTCAAAACACCACCAACTTTTTTGGTCATTATTTTTTTGTACTGCAAACTACCTGTCTGTACGGTTTTTCATTCATTTTCTCCACTTGTCACCCTCTTTTTTAATTTCCGTTCACAATAAAAAACAAAGTTTTAAAAATGACAAAGCAATTAATCATTGGCTCTATTTTAGGCAAATTAGCGCAAAGTAATTGGCAATCACCTGGTAACGACAACGCTTCTCTTCCCTGATGTCCAGTTAATGCTTAGCAGCCGCAGCAGTGGCCAACCATAAACTGGCCAATGTAAAGACGGTAAAGAAGAAGAGGAAAAGGACACACAGACCGAGCATTGAGAGGTTTTCTGTGGTGTAATGGTGAGGCAACGGCTAATGCCTACATCGAAGCTTCTTCTTCTTCTTCTTCTTCTTTTACTTCATCTTTTACCCGACCATGCAGCAACTGAAATCTCTGAAGAAGAGAAATCGAGCGAGGGGAACAGGTCTTGGAAAGTGCACTGCACACACTATTTCTCACTGCCACTCGAGCAGAAGAAGGTGTACCTGTGAGGCGCTCTCTACCTCGGTCTGGTGGTCGTGTGCCTGCTGAAGTGAGATAGAGAGAGAGAGAGAGAAAGAGAGAACTGGACAACAGCACTGAAGATGAAAGAAGAAAAAGAAGAAGAAGAGGCCGTGCGACAGGTGAGCGCCGCAGTGGCCAGCTCTCCCGCTCTCTCCCGCTCTCTCTCTCTCGCTCTCTTCCCTCAACGTTCGCTTGCACTGATCAACTTTTACTTCTCCATTTTCTTCTTCTTGGCTCGTCGACTGGTTCACTGGACAGAAGACGGTGGCCACCGGGCAGTTAGAGGGAGCTGTTGATGCTGCTGCCTCTTCTTCTTTTTCTTCTTCTTCTTCATCATCTTCTTACGCAGTGATGGGCGCAAATTGCCGCCACCACCACTGACACAACGGCGGCAGCGGCAGCAGCACAAGTCAGCCTTCTTTCTGCTTTCTGCCTTCGCTTCTTCAGCGACCAACGGCTCAGCGGCGGCGGCAGCAGCAGCAGCAGAAGTTGTGTCCACGAGCCAAGCCAAGCCAGGCCAGGCCAGGACAAGCCAGTGTGTGTGTGTGTGTGCATCTATCTTCTGTGGCAGGCCAGGCCAGGCAGATTGCAACCGTCGTCGTCGTCGTCGTCGTCGTCGTCGCACTCACTAACTCTCACACTTGCACTCACACACTCACATTCATTCACTCATTTCTATCTCGTCGCACATAGACACATTGTTGCGCCAGTTGCTGCTGCTGCTGCTGCCGCCGATGCCAATGATGCTGATGCAGTTGTTGCTCGATTGTTTCGCTCAACAGCTCAGCAGCAGCTAAAGGAAAGTGTGTGTGTGACTGTGTGACTGACTGTGTGATTGTGTTCACGACTGCTGCTGCTGCTGCTGTTGCTCACAGTCAGACTGCTTGAACTACAGCTGTCAACAACTGTTGACTGTCAACCTCACACGCACACACACATCGGTCCACTTTGTTTGTTTTGGGTGCTTCAGTTAGGGTCAATTTGAACTACTCATTGGTCACCCCGTCTGTTCCTCATTCTCTTCCTTATCATCATCATCATCATCGTCATATTCTACACTGTATTTGTCAACATTTTCTCTAAATCTGACTACCATCTGATCAGTTTCCAACTAATCAGCACCAGTTTTTATCATCGCCATTCCTTACCTGTGCCAAAATGCATTTGATGCGATCTTCAGTTTACGCCAAAAAGCTTAGCTGCTGTTCACATTTGAAACACTTTACTCTACTTCGAATACCTTTACTACCTACCCTTTAACCATCAAAATCTTTACACCCATCTACTTCACATCTAATTGATCATGTGTGGTAAGTAGTAGTAGTAGTGTTCGATCAGCCACAAACAGTACAGAACACAACCCTTACAACAGCATCATTTGCTAGCATCATCATCATCATTGCAGTGATAACATCGGACAGGTGTACTAGGTTTATACGGTGTGCAGGCACAAGTACTCTTTTTTATTCTCGCACTCCCATTTATTTCTTTACACACCCTACAGCGTGTTTGAAGGAGTAAAGTAGTGGCTGCTGTCAGACACTTCTCAGCATAAATGTGCCTTGTTTTGCTGTCTCTCTCTCTCTTTTCAGCAATGCCGTAATCAGTTGCCAGCAGTGGTAATCAACACTGCAACCAGCCAGCCACCTGGGACGCACAATTGCTGTGTATGGAATAGAGTGTGTACAGTGTGTACAGAGTGTACGGTGACATCAGTGGTTGCTGCAGCTAAAGTGGAACTACAGAGCTTCTAGCACTACTATTACCATCACTCTCAAAGTGGCCGATAAGTGAGCGACTTTCCGGCGTGTCATCCAGCTCTCTCTCTCTCTCTCTCTCTCTCTCGCTCACTTTTTCCTCAATTTTTTTGGTGCTCTGCTTCTAGTGAACATGATGTTGCACATGGTGGCAATGGTAGTGATTTGTGTGTGTGTGTGTGTGTGTGTGTGTTGTGACTGCACCTTACTCTTTCCTTCTTTTTAAACACAGCCAATCAGTAAATGTGTGTTCATCCCCCAGCACATTCCACTGACGTTTATTAATTGAAGTGGTTATTATTGAGTATTACCTCATCTACTCTGCCAAACATTTGCTCAGAGAGCTTCTCTTTCTTTTTCTCTCTTTCTCCTCTTGACATAACCTAAATGAGCTCCTTTTGATCTCTTTTTTTATTTTAAAGCATTTCACATGTGTTGCAGATTTTTAATTGTTTAATGTTGTATCTTACAGTTTAGGAAATTTAAAGATGAAGTTTATTTTGTGCAATTTAGTTTTAAACGCCCCCACATTTAAAGTTTGCTGTTTGAAAACAGAGGCGACAATATGAGGCACTCTTTCTGCAACCACCTGTTTCAGCTTTCTTCAACAGCAATGACACTTTTCCCAGCAGTGCAATCATTGTACAGTTTCAACCTGCTTGATCAGCAGTCGTCTGTTCAGTGAAATTATTTTTGTTCATTACTTTCCTTTTCTTTCCTCTCTTTTTTACCCTTTAAAGGTAATCTTTTATAAACTTGTCGTACCTGTACTTGTTGTACTTGAATGTGCCGAGCATTAATGAAAATTTTTTTCTCAGTTTTAAAGTTGAATCTACTGTGTGAACTGAAATTTGACAAAAAACATTTTGTTTGATTTTAGTTTACACTTTATTGACTTTTAACAGGAAAACTGTTTTCTATTTTATCTCTTTTTAAAGTTGTTAATAGTTTGTATAATCATTTTTAATTTTGATTGAAAAATATCAAACACAAGCATTTTTATTGCAATGAAAAAACTGTAAGCAACACTGTTCAAAGGTCAGAGTGCAGTCAAAACATTACACACATGCAACTGACAACAAATAGAAAGAGATGAAAGCATCCTTTCAGTCAATGCCTTCTTCTTTTCTTCCCTGTTTGACACTTACTATCAAACAGTAAAAGCCATCAATGCCTAGTTAATCAGTTACTATCAGAGAGACAGGCAAACTAAATTTTGACACAAGCAAAAAGAGAAAAAAAGAAGAAAAGGAAAAAAATAAAAAAGAGCCCTTCAATTGATCATCATTTGTAAGCCTCTTTTGCCTATTCTCTCCTTTTATTTTTGACCATGCCGGTCAATCTGTTTTTCCTTCTCTTTTTTTTCTTCTTTTTCAGCCACTGCGATCACACTTTGATCTGTCAGCCGTAAACTGATAACCGGTCATTTATGCTGTTGTTGCTGACTATGATGCATTTGTGATCAGCAAGTTAAAATTTTCTCTGCAAAAGGCAGCAGATGAATAAAGAAAAGTCTGCAGTCAGACAAGTTGTGAGCCGGTGATCGATCGCAATCGAATCTGTGCAAACAAAAAATGATTCAATGAACTTTGAAGAAAAAAGAGGAGGGGAAAACGTGTTTAGGCAACCAACCTTTTATTTTTTTTGCTTTGTGTGCTGGTGTGTTTGCCTACAAATGTGCTTATAACACCTTTTCGATTTGCATGAATTTAACTTTTATTATGTTTGTTTTTAGGGTGAAAATCTACGCAACCACTCATCCTTTAATGCGCCATTTTTTTGCAATTTGATCAACACTGAATTCTGAACTTTATTATGTTTTTCAATGAAATTTTCTTATCAACTTTTATCTGTTATCATTGTTTTATTGTTTACACCAATTGTGTTTTTGCAAAAAAACGTTTTAATTGAAAGAAGTAACTTGACATTTAACTTGAAAAACCTTTCAAATCATCTCATCTTACGACGATGGATAACGACAAAAACCCACCGCCTGCAAAGGCAAAAAAGTCCATCAAGAAAAATCTCGTAAGTGCAAACCATTTTTTTCAGTGATAGTTAGTGAAAAAAGCAACACGACAATTTAAAACGGCTAATTATAACAAGTTTTTTATTTTTTTATCTAATAATCAAGTCACCCAGTAATGCCAATTTAGTAAAAGAGAGTAGTTTATCTAACCAACGCAAAACAACAAAAATCGTTAAATTTTTTCCGATTGATTTGGTCAGAATGGTCAACGGTTAACGATCTTAGCCTCAGGCAGTCATGATAAAAACAGCTGCCAATTAAAATAAAAACCTGAATAACCTTATTAAAAAAATGGGTTTTTTTAAAATAACTAAAAATGTATTAAAATACTGCTGTTTTTGTTTTTTAATCCTTTAGCTAACTATTTTTTTAAATTTAAAATTAAAATTTTTTAGTTTGCAATCATTTGCTAACTGCAATGGTTGTGATGTCATGTTAGTCTGTGTGACATATTTATAAGTTATTTATTAATCTCATTCACATCCTTGTCAGTTTTTTGCGTAGTCATAGTGATACCTTATACTGTTGCCATAAAACCGTTTATACAGCTGTGAGTTTGACATTTGTTAACTTTATTTTGTTACCAACAACAAATGGACGCATTTCAATTGATACCAAAGCCTTTAATAAAATTATTTTCAGAAACACACTATTTTGTATTTTAATCATAGTTTTTCCATACCAACAGATATGATTAGTGTAACTGCTAACTACACAAAAAGCAAACAAATTCTAATGTGTTAAATAGTTTGTTTTTAATTTTACTTTTAGAATAATAAAAATACACAATTGATTTTATTTTTTTGAATGTATTTTTGCAGTAGCTGTATTGTTGAATGTCAGTTGGGGTAGAAGTAACAGTAAAATTGGGTAAATTGCATCTACATCCGGCATTCTTGCTGCAGCCTAATTGATAGCATTTATTTAGCAAACCACAGACACACTTAAGCAGTTAGCAGTGATTGCAGCACACAGACAGTGCACAGACAGTATGACTGGCAGAACATTTCAGTACAACAGTATAACCGCACTTTATTTTTGTCTACCCTTTTTATGCTTAATAAAAGCGGCAGTCACTTTTTGGTAATAAAAAAAGCTTAACAGACGGCAACACAGGGCACGTGATCGCATTGTTAAGAAATGACAGCGGCAGTGACAATGACTTGTTTTTTACTCCACTCATTAAATCATTAGTAAACTTTCTCTAATATCTTAGACTTTGACGACAAATCACTTTTTTTATCAATCATTTAGATAGCGCTAAGTGCCTGCTTATATTTAGATATTTTACTTGTTTCTGCTCCTTTCACACGACTCAATACTCAATTGGTGTCTTCTACCAAACGCTCAATCTGGCGCATTTTGTTGTCGTTAGCGTCAACAACAGCAGCATTTGCCAACTTGCCACTTTAGGTAGTGCAGCACTTCCTCGATAGCCTGCACCAGTAACTGTACAGTGGCCGTGAACACATTGGCTGGTGATAGCTGATGTGCAACTGACTGGCACATTTGGTTTTTTGTTTCTCTGCAAAATTTTGTCTTCTCACTCAAATCCGGATTTGTTTTTTTCTTTTAAACAGCAACTACTACAACAATTTTAAAACATTTACCATTTGTGACACTTGATGACACCAAAAGCTAAAAGGCAATCATAGTTGCTTTTCCGGTTTTCAGTGCAACGCAGCCTTTTGTTTTTTAATTTTTGTTTTTTTTCATTTGCAATTTAAACTTGACTTTGCCGTTACTGATCTGCGCACCATATTAGTCGCTTGTGTTGATTTTCAATGTCATTAAGAGCTGATCAGCCTTTGACTAATTGAGCTTTGACTAATAAGCAACAAATTGTGATGATGATCTACTGCTGTATGTAGATCATCAACATCGTCATCATCGTCATCTTTCTCCTTCCTCTCTCTTTCCCTACTTTTTTTTCTCTAGGTTTGTTTATACTTTCATTAAACTTTTGCTGAACAGCTCAACTGTTTGGAATTAGTGTTCACAGACTGCCGTTGCTTTTCTGTTTGACGCGCGCGCGCGTTTGCAAAGGATTAAGGCAACAATCGCCTTGTACAGATTGTACAGTTGGCAACTTTGAAACAGTATACACACACACTCTATAGCCACTTCATTCTTCACTTTTTGTGCACTAGTCAGCATCCGATCATATACTCAAAAGTTTCCTTTGTAGACATTGTTTTAGTTTTCAAATGCCAGATTTCCGTTTCACCAAATAAAGCAACATTACCAAGTTCTTAACAAACCGATTAAAAAATATCGTTTTTACATTTCATCTACAAAATTGCAAAGTTTATCTGTGATTGAACACAAACATGCTAAAAATGCTTTCAACATGTGTGGTAATGTTGTCTACTAGTTTTTGTTTTTTATATAAAAAATTACATTTAGTTTTTGGAGGCAAATGTAACCTTCAACTTTAGTATGAACTGTGTCGTTGACCTTTTCAACACTTTTTTTGTCACACTAAAAGTTGTTACCTTGTTAGCAACCGTTGTACATGACTTGAAACTGTAAACAGTACAAGTCTATTGTTATAATCCTTTTCATCTTATACTTGCTTTAACCTGTGGCGGCAGTTTTATGAAAAGAAAATCTTTAATTATCTAACACAATTTACATTAAGTGTGTGTTTGTTTTAAAAAACAATAGCTAGTGTACAGTTACTTAAACACAAAGCAAAATGAGTGCAAACCGCAAATTAGACTGTTATGTTAAGATAACTTTTGTTTTAAACCCATTTAAATTTAAAGCGTTTTTAGGCCAGCATTATGTTTTTCAAACACTTGATAAATGTTATTTAATCAGCTGTTTAGTTGATGTTTATTTTAAAAATTTAAAGCAAGATGAAAAACAGATGTGCATATTAAAGTTCAATTTATCTAGTTTTGCCTATTTTTATTTTTCTTGCTTGCTTGTTGACAGTGTTTTTTCCAAACAAAAAAAGATTTAAAAAACTACTGGCGACGTTAAAATCAAACAAGCAAAAGCAAAAATGCTCGCATTAGCAAGCAAAAATAGTTTAAACCCGCAAATGAGCGAGTGCAGCAGCTGCAACTGCCATCTCCCCATCAAATCATCACCACACATACAAACAAAAGGGGGCAATAATTAGCTATGTGAACTATGCGCCTGGACAAATTGCTATGCATTGCCTAACATGCACAACTATGCAAACACTACTACTACTATTACTACCACTAATTGTTGTCCAATCACCAGTGGTCAGTGGCAATTGTAAAAAGCAGTAGTAATGGTCAGCTTCAGCTTTTGCCATTTTCATTGCGTAAGGAGAACAGCCTGTTAATCGCCTGGTGATAGCTTTTTAATTGCACTGCAGTGCACGTGCACTTGTGTGTCATTTGCGGTGTTGTGAACAGTAAATAATTATCACTTTATTGTCCAACATCAGTCCAATTGCCGCACTCCGGCAAACAGTGGGGAACACTATTCTATTTATTCTGATGTTTGATAATACAAAACAACAAGTTATGTTTCACATTACACTTTGCTCTGACAGCAAACAAAAAAGTAAAAC
>JAALOO010000846.1_pt1 | contig 25074 bp, 14 predicted proteins | sample 7257641 | NCBI WGS metagenome assembly JAALOO01 (sample SAMN14085613, study PRJNA598686) | mite metagenome | biome: ENVO:01001000; feature: ENVO:01001002; material: ENVO:01001226; isolation source: single female mite from University of Michigan culture on fish food culture... ...
AGAGAGAGAGAGAGAGAGAGAGAGAGAGAGAGAGAGAGAGAGAGAGAGGCAGACACAGAGCAGTGACAGAAATGTGGAAAAGAAAGACAATAAAAAGAAGTGATAGAGGGGCAATTAACATAGCGGTGTGTTTTTTCAGCCGTTTGGCAGGGCCAGTTCTGGACGCCAGAACCCGTAGGTCGGGAATTTATGACTTTAATTCCCGGTACCGTTCACCCATGAATCTTTTTGTTGTCCCTCTTTTCGAGTCCTGTTCAAACGACAATCGGGCATAAAAGAAAGCCTAAATTGATAGTCTGCAAAGATTTTTGCCATCCGAATTTTCATTTTATTTCATTAAGCTTTTGCCATTCCTAAATCCTCAGCTTGGTGTGGGCCAAAAGTAGCAAAAGCAAATGAAGTAGGAGGAAAAAAATTAAAAGATGGCCAGATACAGCTGCTGATTCAGACTCGCTTTTTTGCAATCCGAGTCACATTTTCAGCTCAACTATTTTTATGTGTCGCGATTGGCAGTTAGTTTATTATTTGAGGGTTCCCTTTTTATTACTTTTTGGGATAGCGTTTTTTATTGCTCTGCACTACCGCGATTGTCGGTTGATTAGTAAACGTGAGCACCATTGGAAGTCACCAATGAGTCAGTAGTAAAGATATTTTCTATTTTTTCAAGCTATAAAAAACAAAATTACATATTTAAGGTATTTCAGGCGAAAAAATAAATATCACTGGTAAAAATATTGAAAAAAATATAAAATATTTTTTAGCCTAAAAAATCGTTGTTTTTTAAACATAAAACTAAAATCAAACCCAATATACTTTTTGCCCAAAAAATTTACAATCAATTAAATTTTTTACTAAAATAAAATGACGGTTTTTTTATTTTTTATTTATTGTACCTTATGCTTTGTCCGTGTGTGTGTGTGTGCTTGTGTGTGCCTGTGTTTGCTCAATTACAGTTAAAAACTGTAAAACGCTAATTGCATCGCTTTGTGTTCACTTTCACTTTCCTCCTGCTCATACACACACACACACCGGCAATTTGACAGGCTTCACTGACTCTGAGGTCCGGCAGTCGGCACTGGCCGCCCATAAAGTAGGCTCTGACGCTGTGTGTGGTGGTTCCCAGCAGTCAACAGCGGTAGTGGTGGTGCCTCTTTGAGCAACCTTTTCTAGGTTTCGGTGTTCAGGCGTTTCAGAGGAAAGAGAGAGAGAGAGAGAAAAGAGAGAAGGACCCACAGAGTGAGTCAGTAAAAAGTTGGCGGTGTTTGCACCGGTGACTTTGCTGCACCTTTCTGCACATTTTGCCATTTGCTCACTATTGACATAAGTGAGTCATTTGAGTCATTCGAGTCATTTGAGCTGCTGCTGCTGCTACCGCCACCGCTGTTGCAACTTTTTACACGAGCAGCAATGCATGATTAATCACCTGCACCAAATGGGCAGAGAATTCATCGACTGCTCTCGGAACTCGCTGCTGCTCACTGCCTGCCTGACTGCCTGACTGACTAACTGACTAACTGACTAACTGACTTACGGACGGACAAAAAAAATATGGCATTTTACCACCCGCTTACTAACTAGGCATTTTTTGTTTGTTTTTGTTGATTACCTTTAAAAGTAGTCTTTATTAGCGGCAAAAAATTTTTTTTCGGGTAGTGTTCATCGTTGGCGGCGTCGGTGGCAGCAGCAGCAACGGTAATCATCACTGTGACTGCTTCTCTGTTTCATAAGGGTTTTTGTTTCTCCTTCTTTAGTTTGCAGACCAGTGACGCTGAACTGACTGAGGTTGAGGCTGAGGAAGCCGTACCGTTTTTGCTGGCTTGTCGTCGTCTGCTTGTTGGTTGTTGCCTGCTTCACTGCTTGTTTGGTTTGCTTTGTGGCCAGCATTCACTCACTCAGACACACACACACACACACCGTGCAGCCCCTCAATGCTTTTGTTCACTTATAAATATTAATGAGAAGTCAAACTCTGCTGGGGCTGTATGTTTGCCGTGCATTCATGTTTTTCCTCTCTCTCACTCTCACTCTCATTTTCACTCTCACTCAATCTTTCTTTTTCCCCCTCTTTTTTTCTGGCACCTTCTTCTCCTTCTTCATTTTCCCTTTTCATTTTGGACTGTTCTCCCAGTCTTTTCTCTTTTTCTGTGTATTTGTATGAATGTGCCTCTATTTGTTTGTTTGTATTGCCAGCCAGTCAGTCAGTCAGTAAAAGAATGCAGTCACTTATGAAAAAGAAAGAGAGAGCAAGTGTGAGAAAGAAGAAGAGAGGTAGATGGAAAATGAGTTTTGGTCCAAGATCAATTGACTGCCTGGGTGACTGACTGAAGGACGACAGAAAAAAGAACAATCTAGTGAGAAGGGCAAATTGAAGAGCTTCACTGCAGCAGCCAACTACAGAACCTTCATCATCACCACCATCGCCATAATGGCAATAAGCAATCTAGTATATCAGTTGACTTGGGCACCGCCATCATCACCATCATCACCAGCTAGAACAGAGCAAATCGGAAAATGAGAAAAAAAGCCAAAGCAGTAGCAGTAGCTAGACAACAAGGTTGTTCTAGCTGACGTGATGGTTAATTGCAAATAACCAAATAGATTGATATTAATGAGCTCCTGGCTACTTGTTCTGAGCTACTTTTTCCCTCTTTGTTTGCCTCTGCACACTCGCCTACCGTTCACAAAATAAATGATTTTACCCAATGACGACTCCCAAGTGCCTTTCACCAGTGTGATGCCGCTCAGTTTCATCACTTGATTGTCTTTTTATTGGCAATATTGTAATTAGAACTAGAGAAAGAGAGAAAATGAAAGAAAGAAATATATAAATCATATATTACATTTTTATCATCTCAAGCAACTAAATACTTGTTTCAAAGGTATAGTGTAATCATAATAAAAAATGGTTGGCCAAAAACATAAAAAATAATTAGGAAAATGAGCAGCATAAAAGGGAACAGAGGATATTAAGATTGTTTGGCAATTGTGAGTGCCATGATGTGGTCAAGTGAAACTGCGGTCTAGCAGTGTTTGATAGCAATGACCACACTCAACGATGATGACATTTGCAAAGAACCCAAGGGGCCAATTGAGTGTTACCAAAATTCTAGGTAGTTATTGTTTGCCGCAATTAACTAAAGTTAACAGTAAATACACAAAACTACTTTGCATTTTTATTGCAGTTGTGCAGGTATTTTATTATTTAACACACTTCATATCGATTATCATAAAAAAACTTTTTCAGTTTTTTAGTATGTTCTCTATTGCAATTTGTCATTTTGCTTATTGTCATTGCAGAGCATTAAATACCTTTAACTTTTCCTATTTATACTCTTTTTTGAACATTTTTTAAAATTTTATTTGTTAGTTGACTTGTTGTAATGTTTTAAAACTAATACAGTTTTCATTTAAATTTTCAAAAATACAATTTTACAAAAGTCAATTCAACAACACATTGTTTTTATGTTTTATACTTTGTAATTAAACCAAGTATGCAACCATGTTAAAAACAAAAAGTTTTTAAATTAACTTTTGTGCAAAAAACATTTTGCAACATTTCAATAACAAGTAAGCTTTTATTTAAGTTGGCAATATTCTTTGTGTACTTTTTGCTTTGAAGTTCTTTAAGCTGTGCACAAAAACGCATTTTTAGCTGGCAACTGAGGCACTGCTGCATTTGATGCTGATTTAATGCTAATTAGGCGTTAATTCGCCGTCTCTAAGCAGTTCTGTGTGTTGCACTTTCAGTGTTCTTTTGCAAGTTCTCCCATTACTAAGCTAGCAAAATAGCATCAGTTTTCACTCTTTCACTTTGACACAATTTTTTTGTTTGCCAGAACTAATGTTAAGAAGTTTTTAATAAGATCATTTTTTTTGATAAACTTTTTGTGTTGCACCAATTCAATACTGACAGTTAAATAAAATAAAACTGATAAAATAAAACGAATAAATTGTGTTAGGTTGCACAGTTGAGACAAACTATGTTAGCAGAAAACAATTGGTAAAAAAGATGTTTAGAGAAAAAAGTACAAAAGAAATTTTGCCGACAGATGCCAATTGGTAAGCTACTGCTATGCGTTTTTATCAAGTTGATGTCTATTAAAAGGAGTAAGACTGGAAATGAAACAACAACATTGCAAACCTAAATTTTAGTCTACGTTTTTTTAAAAAAAGAACATCAAAATGGAAAAGAAAACAATTTAATTTTAAAGTTTTCTTTTTGTAATGACTACTGAAACATTGTAAAAACTATTAAAAAATTTAAATACTTAAAATAAAAAGTCAAAGTTCTTAAACAAACAAAAAAACATCATTAACACTAAATTTCAGTTTTAAATTATTTGCTCAATGTCATTGTTATTTTTAAAACAAATTTTTTTTAAATGTTACAAAAAATACAATTGAAAGTAATACAATTTATTCCAAATTAGTTTTTAAAACAAAAAATTAAATAAGGTTTTGCAAAAAGCTATTTGCAGAAAAAAACAAATTTTAAGCAAAATTGTTATCATAAAAGATTACAAAAGAAATAATCTTAAAGCTAAATCAAGCAATTTCCCTTTTTTCAAACAAGCATTTTGGTGCACATTTCAATTTAATTTCGCACTATAGAACCGTCTTATGCATAAAATCTTTATTCCATTTAAATCCGCTCTTTTTTGTCTTCTCTTTTTTACCTGCACAGCTTTTCTTTCTTCCCATTCAAACTTTCCCATTGTCTTTTTTATTACTTTATCTTTGCTGAACATACAACTCTCTTTCCCTTTTCTCCATTTCTTCTTCTTTTAGTCTGCCGCCGTTCTTCCCTGGAAGTCTTTAGTAACCCAAGCCTGTTCACTCTAATCGACTGACAAATCGTTTCGCGTGTTTGCGTGCCATACTCACCGCTCGACAGCTCTACAACCTAGGCGGCGGCGGCGGTGGCTGACTGTGATTTTTCCTGGTGGTACACACACTTTGCTAGTAGTGAACTTCCCTGCAATTGAAGGCCCGCCAGCAGAGTACTGCACACACACACACACACACTACTGAGCCAGTGAACTCGATTCACACGAATCACTGCAATTCACTGCTTTTCCTTTTGTACTGATTCTTCATTGCCCTTTCTTCCTTTCCATTCCTTTTCTTCTTCTTCTTCTTCTTAATCATTACATTAGTAGTCAATAGTGTATAAATGGGGTTTGTTTCTTGTTCTTAAACTGGGCTGCTGCTGCTGGCTCTGTTCGCTGTTCATTTTCACATTAGTGTGCACGACAGGCAACTATTAAGTGTACCATTTAGGAAAACGAATGAAAATCAGGTTGTAGTCACTAGTAATTGAAGAAAAAACTGAACACAGATTTGCTGTAGCATTTGTACGTTAGCTGCTTGTTGCTGCAATTGTTCAGGCAAGCAGCTACTTGTTTACCCGAATCAATTCAGTTCAGTTTGGTGTTCTCAACGCACACACACACACACATTTTTTCTGGTGCATTTTTCTTCCAGCAAACGTAGCTACTGCTTTTTTCACCATTTTCTTTCCTGTTCTTTTTCCCATTTTCCGTAAATCACCAAACTACTTTTCACTCATTAATTTTCATTTTGTTTTTCTCTTTTCTTCTCCTTACACACAGAACATCAGTTTTCCGTCTCTCTCTCTCTCTCTCTCTCTCTCTCTCTCTCTCTCTCTCTTCTAAACATCATCCTCTCCCTGTCTGAACATCTTCACTAATCATCGCATCTCTCATCGTTTGACTTCATCTTTTGCTGTGCGGGCCTGCCTGCCTTGGCTTGCCTCTTTTCCCGCCGACAAACACACTTCATCAGTTTTTTTCTTTTTTTCTTTTGAGTCTGTCTGCAGCATTCTGCTGCTTTACAGTTTAAATGCTGTTGCTGCTGCTGCTGTTGTTGACGCGACCGCTGCGGTGGTAGCATCGCCAAAGCAAGTCACATTCACACACACACTCTATTATTATTACAGCATCGTTTCATCAAGCAAATGTCAACAACGCGTGCAAACATTAAGTCGCCTATCACTGTTTGCCCCCTCTCCTCTCTTTTTCTCTATTTTTCCTCAGCCAGTTCAGTCAGTCCTTTGCAGTCAGTCGGACGGTTTAGCTGTCGACTGTTGGTGCTGTTGCTGCTGCCACTTTAAAGGGACTCATTGCTTTTGACTCCCTCTTTCTCTCTCTCTTTCTCACTTCGTTTTCAACAAGACGCATCACTTGTCCTACCGTTTTCACTCCCCTTCTCTTTCTCTCCTTCTTATTTTGTTTGCCTGTCATCATCACCATCATCACCACCACTATTGCCATCATCATAGCTGTTCACTTTTCTATCAACTAATCAGTATCACCACTACCACCAACACCACCTCCATCACCGTTTCAGTCACTCAATCAGCGGCTAAAATCAACAAGTTTTTACTGCAAACAGAAACTTTTCTTCAAAAAGAAACATTTTTCTTAAAGTCAACAAGCGAGTTAGTTTTTAGGTACGTTCAAAAGTTTAGCACAGACTGGTGCAGTTTTACAACAATGCAGAACAAAACACCGGGAGAAAATGCTGAAACGGCTGAAAATCGTTGTCATATCTGCTGCCGTACCGTAGCCGAGGAGCTAGGCAGCACTCTTTACACAAAAGTTGTCAGTAGTTTGGTCAACAAAAATTTGCATCCAACAATTGCTTCTCAATGTACAAACGGTACAAGCACTCAATGGTTCAGCTTTGGCGCTTTGGAGTCACCTGAACCAGCCATTGACACTGGCACTTCTAATCGTCTGCTCATCAACGCCCTCTCCTCTAGTCATCAGCATGCCAACTTTGATCTCAGCAATGACCTTACCGTGGACCACTCACAACAACTAAAAAGCACCAACAGTTTCTCAAAAGCCTCTTTGCAATGTGGAAACAGTAGCCAGTGTCACAACTTGTGCTCTCTGCTGACTGGTGAATCACAACTGCAAACCGCAAACATTTCAACATTGTTCACCCCTGAACTTGGCCACTTGACCTGTGAGACGGACCAACACCACCACAACAACAGCAACAGCAGCAGCAGCAGCAATCACATTGGTTGCATGGTTTCAAACTTTGAGGGCACACACCAAAGTCACTGTGAACTATTCGACTGTTGTGCAACCGAAAGATGTGAAACACAGTTAACTGAAGACCAACTGGTGGCGATGAGTGGCGTGGCCAGCCACTGCACTTACTTACTACTTCCAGCCGTTCTGTTGGCCACCTGGGCGATATCAAGTACAGTGTACCTGTACCTTTCAGTTGCTGTCCTCTCCCCCCGTGGTACCTGTTGTTACCTAAATGTGATCTCCTCCTTCTGGGCCCTGTTCGCTGTCACCCTCATTCTGGCGTTCATCGCTTACCTCTTCCTCTTTGCCCACCTTCCCAGCTTTGTCAGCTTCATTATGCGTTGTTCTTTAACGCAGTCATTATTATCATTGTTCAGCCACCATATCACTATTTCGGCAACACAGTCTCAATGGAACAGCAACATCAGCACTCCCTGGTCAACTGGTAATTCACCGAACATGACTGAAGTCACTGCAAAGGCAGAAATGGAGGCAAAGAAAAAGACTACTTTTTGCAGAAAACGAACATCAGTCAGGACTGCAACCAAGTGGCCCATGTTCTTCACGATGACGCTTTGCTTGTTGGCTGCCATCTCAATGGGTTCAAGTAAGTAATGCTAGTTAAATTTAAATTTCCAAAACCTTTTTATAAAACAGATTTATCATCAAGTTTTACAACTGCTGCAGGTTCTATTAACTTAAAATGACAGTTTAAAATAAATATTTTTTTAGTTTTTTTATAATAGCCTTAACAAGCAATCCAATTATCTTTTAATGATGCAAATGATTTAAAGCAGCGCGTTGATTCAATTATAAAATTCCTATGTAAAATTTTTTTAATTTAAAGCTGCAAAAAATACAATTTAATATAAATAAATTGTCGTTATTACATTTTTGAGCAGGTCTATGCATAAATAACCAACGCAGAATGCAATGTACCATTGTTAGTTTTTTATGCAGTTTTTAATGACAAATTGCACCATCGATTGTATTCCGTTTTAAAACGGTGCGCGCATTACTACCCTTTGCTTCCCATTGGCAAGCCTTTATGCGTGTCACCAATTTTCCCGTTTACTTTTCATTTTTCCTCAACTCGTTAAGGACTAAGTTCCTGTCGACTGTTAGCCTGGCGCACATTGCAATTGCGATAGTGATCTTTTTGCGATCATTTCGCTACCGTGCCTTTTGTTGCAGCTCCAAATGCAACTTAATTTGCATGACAATAGAAAAGTTAGTCAGCTAGGGATCATTTGATTGAGGGTGACTACTGTTATTTCTATTGTACTTGACAATGATGCATTTTCCTGTTTGGTTCATTTACAGCACCAAGGTTCTGTAAACATTTGCAAAAATTTTGCAATCAACGGTATTGCTTGAAAAAGATAAAAAATAAAATTAAAAAAAATAATTTTTGAAACTTACAAATGTTTTAAATAAAAATTTTTATTATTATAAATCAAAACAAAATATTTTATTGAGCTTTTTTGGTTAGCCAAACATTTAAGATAAATTTTTCAAGGTATATCAATTTTAAGATGTAGAATTTATATTTTATTTAAAAATAAAAAATTTAGCATTGTAAAATTGTAATTTGTTAACATGTCTCGATCTGTTTTAGTTTTGTATTCCAATTTGCAATTTATCCTTTTGCGTTTAACATGAAATTTAAAAAAAATTAAATTAAATTACGATTGATAATTTAGTTGAATCTTTTGCTGTTAAATTTTGTTATATAAAAAGCGAAAAAAATTATTACATTAAATAGAAAAATAGATTTGTGAACAATTTTTAAAATTGTTTTTATTAACTGTTTGTGAGATCGTTTTTAATATTTTTATCCTTGCTGTTTATTGCTGTCCGTTTGCATACGTGTCAAACTATTGAGTATCAAAATTGGTTTTTTATTACTTTTTGGTCGTTTTTGCCTGACTGCAATTGCAAACAAATTCCAATATATTTGAATTGTTGCTACTGGTGTTACTTAAAAAATAATATTTTAAGAAAACGCAAACTACTAATAAATTAACATTTGCATATTTGCTTTCTTGCAAACTAATATGTTTTTATAAATGTTAATTACAACAATTGTATTATTTTTTACTTAAAATAATATATTTTAGTTTTTAAACTAATTTTTAACTTTTTAAAACTTAGCAAAAAAATTGGAAAAACTGAATTTAAAAATTCAGCAAACAAAATCAAATTACTTTTTAAAATTGGTAATTTTCTTTGTTTTTTTATTAGAAATCAGTAGATAGGCTTACTCGTTTTAAAAAACTCCCATTAAATGTGCGGTAGTGATGACTTTTAATATTGAAACCGTCATTAACCACATGTGGCACATTTTCTTTGATCATTTCAATAGCAATAAGAAAAGAAAATATTAGCAAGCAAAAACATTAGAGGTTACGTTACGGCACATTTGCACTGATGGTTTTTTGTGGTAGCACAAAATTCATTTACTGTATTTCCATTTGATGCAACAGCAATTTTCTAACACTATCAAAAAGTTTAAAAATTTTTAGTTATTTGGTAAAAAAAACTAAAAAAACTTTTTGATTTTTTTAAACACATGTTTATTTTTTGCATTTTTAAAATTTATATTGTTTTGTTTTTGATAACTATCCTCATCATTATTTGCTTCATTTTTTATATGTTTTATTCATTTTGTTTACTTACACCTTGACAATTTATTTAACCAGGTTTTTGAAAACTATTTTTATCAGATAAAAAACAAGTGTTTTAAAAAATTAAATTTTATTAATGTGTAAAAATATGTTTTAGGCAAAGTATAAAACATTTATTATAAAAAGTTTTTTTAAAACGTTAATTAAATAAAATCACAAAACATTTTGTATAAAAAAACATAATATTTACATTAAAAGTGTTTGTTTTAATATTTCTACAAATTTTTTTTGTTTTGAGTATAAGTTTCAACTAATAAAAAATATTATGGTTAAACTTATCAAGTTTTTTGTTGGCATCAGTTAAATTAAGTGTTAATTCCTTAGCATTAAAAACATTTTTTGTTTATAAAAAAACTACTTTGTTATTTAGTTAGTTTGTTTTTATCACTAATCTTAAACTAAAAAATTACAAAATAAACGGCAGTTGAACACAAATTAGCACTTAACAAATTTACTCAGTCAGATATCTTAAATTTTCTGACAAAAATAAATAAAAAGATTTTATTAAAAATTGAAAAGTTAAAATTTGTTTTTTATACAAAAGTTTTGTAAAATCACTTTTAAATAAAAAATTTAAATTTAATTATTAAATTTTTTTAACAAAAAATAAAACAATTTTTTAAATGTTACACAAATTTTAGAAATCATAATCAGTTGTTTTGATTAAAAACAATTAATTTAGTTTTAGTAAAAAATATTTGATTTTTTAAGCATAACATTTTTAAAAACCAAAATTTTCTACATCATTTTAAATAAGTTATGATCTTACACTAAAAATGTTGTTTTGAATAGTTCAATTAAATTTTTATGTTTAATTTCTAAGTTGTGAAACAAATTTTAAATTTGTTGTTTTATTAATATTAATGACTAGATGACATAATTGTGATGACCAGCAATAACACATTTGTTCTGCTTAAAAAATAGTTTTTAGCTAAACTTTTTTTATTATTGGAAAAAGAAACGATTAAACCGCTAATCAATAATATTGATCACACACAGTTTGACTTTTGTTTGAGTTGTTTAGTAAAGCTTGCACTTCAAAATGTATTAAAATTAATGTTTTATAGAGTCGTCAGTGTATCTGTATAAAAAAGTAAGGTGAAATATATTGTTAAATTGATTAACTATGTTTGATTTTTAATCAATTATACAATCAGTCATTAGATTTAGATGCATCAAAACATAAAAATTAAAAAACTGTAAAATTCATTAGTTGCAAATGTGTAGAGAAGCGCTGAATGAGAGTGAAAACAAGCATACGTAGTCCAGACTGACTTTAATGGCAAAGAGTAGCTGCTTATATACGAACAGGCGACTGACTTCGAACTTCTCAAAAAAACGTCGCTAGCGGCCTATGGGCCGCTACTGTAGTTTTTAAAAAATGGTAGTTTTGTGGTTATATTTTTTATTGTTGTTATTCTTTAATTTGTTTTTCATCATAAACCTAACAAATTTTAAATTTATTTGTAGCTCCATGTTTGGCAAAAGTGAAAATTACCGCAATCAAAGTGCCCCTCTTTGTGGAGAACGGCACTCAACCATCAGTAGTGCTTGACTGTCCCTTTACCTACGACAAGGATCAGGACATCCACCTGGTGGTGAAGTGGTTCTTCAATGACGACCCGGAGCCAATCTACCAGTGGATAGCCGAGTTTGGCACTCGAAACGTCCCGCAACGCTATGAGGGCAAAATCAACGTCAACTACACTGTCCCCAACACCAACGATCCAGTGCAGAAACACCGGGCGTTGAGTCTGCTTCGACCAACTGTTGAGCTGAACGGTCGCTACTCCTGTCACGTCATTTCCATCATGAGTCAGGATGCGGCAGAGGCCACCATGATAGTCTATGGTAAGTGCTGTACACAGGTTCTATTTGCTTGCTTTTGACAATTGTTTAACAAAACATTTTTAGCAAAAACAAAGTCAATAGCCCTCTCGACGCGTCGTGTGGTGAAGGAGCGCAGCACTGCTCTGCAGCAGACCAACAACCGCCACCATTTGGGCTACGGTGGTCCACACCATCACCTTCATCACCATCGGCAGCAGCAGCAACAGCAACAACAACAACAACAACAGCAACCCCAGTCCGACTCTTCGCAGTCGCCCTGGCACACGAGCACTTCCGGCAATGGCGCCTCCGCGGCGGCCGCCGGTCTCTCCAGCTCGTGGCTGTACAGCAACACTGACCCGCAGTTCGGCGGCGGCGGTGGCGGCGCCAATGACGGCGATGACGCCTTGTCCTCCTCCTCTTCCGGCACGCCCTCCTCGTCGGGCTTCAAGTCGCCCAGCACGACGGAGATCGAGTGCTCAGTGTCGAATGTGTTTCCCCTTCCGGAGCTTACCATCTACCAGATAGACGGCGCCAGTCCCAAGTCGCTGGAGAATCCGCGATACGCGCAGAACGTCACCCGCCTGCCCAATGGCGCCTTCTCCGTCTCGGTGAAGGCCTTCATCGAGGACACGGAGCTCTTTCCGCAGACGACGACGCAAGCCTCAGCAACAGCTGCAACAGACCATGGCATCAACGGAGCAGCAGGACAACAAGGCAACAGTGGAGGTCAAACTGGTTCAGGTGGACAGATGGTTTTGGCTTCCGGTGGTTTTGGTGGTGGTCCCAGTGGTTCCGGCGGCTTTGGTGCTACTAACTACGCCAGCCAACTGCAGTCACCACCATCGGCCGTCTTTGAGTGTCTAGTCTCGCAAGAGGAGCTAAGGCATGAGCTGCGAAATCGTACGCAGTACACTCTTATTGGTAAGTGGTACTTCTTCCGTTTAAAAAAATACATTTGATTAACTTCTTTTTTGCCTTGCTCTGCAGATGAAGGCGACTACGATTCGTCGGCTTCTGGACACCTGTGGATATCAACTTGTCAGCAGTTGATTCATTTTGTATTCACTTTAATTCTGGTAGTCACTCCTTATGTTTCATGTTTTTTATGAAACCAACATTTCATTATTGTTTATTTTGCATTACCAATTATTGTTCTGAAAACTTTATTTATTTTTTATTTGATAACTGCAATTGATTTATAAACATTCTAATTCAATTGGCAAAAATTTTTTACATTTAATTTTTGGCAAAGTTTTGCCAACATGCAATAATGTTTTATCACAAATGACAACAATTTGAACATTTCATTATTCTCACAAACAAACTTTCTTTTTTGTTATTTGTTTAAACACGGATCCTTTCAAAACTGTAAATTATAATTTATATTCTTTTGAAAACTGATTTATTTTTTTTTCAACTTAATTTTCATTGACCACTTTAAAACATTTTGCCACTTCTATTAAACTTTTTAAATAAAAAACATTTAAACAACTTTTTCACAATGGTTTAAGTTTTAATTTTTTGTTGTAATTTTAATTAATACAAAATTAAAATTAGATCTAGATCTAGATTGTTTTCACCAGTAAAAGTCTTTACCACCACAATTTACTGATAAACACAATAAAAATATTTGTAATTTTAAAAATAGTTTTCTAAAAATTTTTAAAATTTAAGTGATTATGTTTGAGTTTTATTTAATAATTTCGTAGCATTTTTTATTTGCATTTTGTTAAACCTTTTACTTTACACTATTTGATTTGTTTAAATGCTATTACAAATATTTAATGATATACAGTTTGTGTCCAGTTTATTTGTTTGCAATGAAACAAGAGATAACGACAAAAAACATCTAGAAAAAATCAACATCGTAATCGCATTAACGTGATTTAATCCTAAATAAACAAATTCACATAAGCAATGCATGCTTTTTAAGTAAAGAATGTGTTCACAAAAATCTAAATAAAAAGATTTTATAAATCTTTTAACAACTCAAAAATTTTATTTGATAGTTTTTACGAAAAGAACAGTAAACAAAATAAATTCACATTAAATTATAAGTTTAGTGTTAGTCTCAAGTTTTATTACTTGAACTGCTTTCACTAGATGGTGGAGTAGAAGTCCATACTGCAGACATAATTCGATGCATAACTGACAGATCTTCAGGTTCCAGCTTTGTTTTGTCACAGTCGTAGATGTCATCACAGACGGCCGGTTCGTTTGCTGATCCCAAGCCGATGAGCCAGGCATCAGTGTACTCGTGATTACCCAGTGTTTGAATGGGCAAGTTCTTGATCTTCGTTTGCCAGTGCTCGATGAAAGTGTCCGGCACACTGCCAACGAAGTTTGAAGCCGCATGGCACACTGAATTTTCACGACACTTTCGAGGAACACCGACTGTGTAGTAGCCTAGATCCACCAGACGGTCCATGAACCACCGAAGTGAAGAGTTCATTGGAACGGTGTGATTTTGAAGCACAACGATTCGTTTCTCAAGATGATGATGTTCTGCTGTTTTTGGCACATTGCCTTCAACAGTGCTGATAGAATGACAACGACAAGAGCTGACTATCGAGAGTAGACTTGCAATTACAAACGCACTTTTGAAAATGGTCATTTTGTTTTAAACTAAAAATGTCTACTCAAACTGATGCGAATAAGCAGCGAGCAAATAAATTTGGTCATTTATATGATAGTACGAACAGAAATGTACCTCGATTACCCTTTTTGAATCACGTATTGGTAAAAGTTTTGCTATGAAAGTATCCATTTATTCTAGTATACTAGAGTTATCAGTTGATGCGTGATATTGCACTATTTCAAAACCAAAATATTTATTTAACACGAGAATCAAAACTGCATGAAATTTTTATGTTTTATTAACAGGGCCAGCATAGAGTCTGTTAATGCAGTTTACTCTTTTGGCAAATTTTACAGTTTTATGAAAACAAATTTCTAAACAATAACTGTGCCTTTTGTTACAATTAGTCTATACAACAAAGTTTTTATATATTTTAAACACAATTTTTCAATAACAGGAGCAGTTGCTATCACTTTTTTAGCCATACAAAGTGTTTTACTATTTTTAAATTTTTTAGTGTTTTGAAGCGATATCTAGTGGTGTTCATTGCAAACTATATCTTACGACATTTCAGTAAGCCAAAGTTTGTCTCTGTGTCACTCACTTTTAAACTCTGAGCGTATACTTCAGATGCTTAACTTGAACTTTAGCCTACCAGGCAATCCTTTTCTCAATGTCAAAGATTGTGCGGTGTCACCTCATCTTTCCTGATAAGCACTTTCGCTGTGAGCAGTGACACCAAACACACACACACACACTGGCTGCTGTTGCTGCTGCTGGCCTACCCACTGTGGACAGTATGTGGCGTGTTCAGTAAAGTGAATCAAAGCAGCGCATCCTATGCCATCGTAGTGCGGTGCACAGTGGTGGCGCCTGCAGTAGACTCAACGTGTGCTTTCACACCGAATGTAGCAGTGGCGCATTCGTTCTCCATCAGCAGCAGCAGCGCCTTTGAGCTGCCTTTGCCAATCAGCCCGCTCATCCTCGTCAGTTTTCTCGCTCACTCTGCGTGTGTGCACGTTCTTCTTCCATGCTGGCACATCTGCCCGCTTTCTCCTCTTTCTTTTTCCTCCTCTTCTGCCATTCCTTCTCTTCTTTTCTCTTCTTCCCCCCCCCTTCTACCACCACTAACTAACTTTCTTACCAGTCTCACGTTGCCTGACTCTTCTGCATCAATCTACTACTATTAGTACTTTTGGCCGTCGTTTTCAGCACGTAAACGTGGCCAGCAGTGTTGATGCTCATTTACTTTTTTTCTATTTTTCTTTCTCTCTCTCTTTCTCGTTCGTTTCTATAACGTTTTGTGTAACTAAATTGGCAACACACACACACCGAGGGAACACATTTGATCAAACATCAACAACATTTGATCGACGTTTGTTGTACCGGTGTTGTACCGGTTTTGCCCACCCCGAAACGCTGTGCCTTAGCCTTTTCGTCACTGTCCATTTTCGTCATACTGACCACTGGTGAGTACATTTGCGTTACTGTTGATGACATTTTTTCTTGCTAATGTAAACAAACCTGTAAAAACTTGTAGTTTCTAATTTCAATATTTTTTCCTTTTTGAAAAACCAACACATTCACTGACTCAAACAAAGTTTCATTGTTTTTGCTTTTTAAAACACAACTTTGTTACTTTACTGCCAAACTGTAAGTTTTTACAAAATCGCTGTTTTTTAAACTTAAAACTGACACTGCGTTCATTTTAGCATCTATCACCTTAAATAACTTGTTACTGTTACAATACTACACACACACCCTTAATGGATGCCGAAAATTCTCCAGTAGTGCTTTCAAGCAATGCTGATTCCAGTACAACAACACCACCACCAACAACAACAGAGAACAACAGCAGCCAAGGAAACCCTTCTCACCGATCGGGCCGACCAAATCACGGCCATTCAAACAATCACTCCAACTATCGAGGTTCAAACAACAGAGGTGGTGGTGGTGGTGGTGGTGGCCGTGAACCTCGGGATAGAGGAGGAAATCGGGGCAATGGAAACGGCGGCGGCGGGCCAAACAATGCCCGTGAAAACAATCACGCCGAACATGATCAACAAAGGCCGAGTCGAGAAGATCGAGAACTTGTGAGAGGACAACATACACGAAATGCTGATCGAGGCGACCGAGGTGAACGAAACGACCGAGGCGACCGAAGTGAACGAAACGACCGAGGTGACCGTGGCGGTCGAAGTGATCGAGGTGATCGTAATGATCGTGGTGATCGAAATGACCAAAGTGATCGTAACGACCGAAGTGGCCGAGGTGATCGAGGTGACCGAGGTGGCGACCGTTCTGAACGATACCGTGGCGGCGGCGGCGGCCGAGGAGGCAACAACAGCGGATATCGCGGCAACCCACGCGGACCACGGGCTCACTTTGAAGATGCGCCCAAGTCCAACACGCTGGTCATCAAGGACGCCGACAATGAGTTCCTGCGCATGCTGAAGCAGACGAAGCAAAGGGAGGCGGCTGGAAACAAGGGCAAAAGGGGTGTCCGAAACGGAGAAGATGATGAAGGTGACCCAATGGGCGAAGACGTGGTCGCCCAGCGACGAGTCGGCCACAGCCGAGCTCGACAGTTTCAAAGTTTGCCGCAGTTCAAGGCGGCGAACGCCAGCGGAAGTCGGCCACGATCAAGCACCTCGGAAAGTGGTCACGGCGCTCACAAGGCCTGTCCCGTCTGTCTGATGGACTCACCCTCGCTGACGGGCGAACTAGTGCAGGCGATCACCTCCTGTGAGCACATCTACTGCTTCGAGTGCGCCCTCCGACTGATCTTCATCACCGACAAGTCCGACTGTCCCATCTGCCGACAGACGCTCACCAAGGTGGTGCTCACTCGCTCTGAGAACCTCGAAGAGGCGGGAACTGCCCTCAAAGACTTCCTCTCGCCGAGCGCCGCCAAGGAGCCGTCAGTGGCGCAGAACACCACCAGTAAGACGTTTAAGAACTTCGCCAAGATGGTCTACTACGACGGCACTGAGGGCAGCGACATCTTTGATCTCATCAAGCGCCTCCTTTGGTTCAACTGTCCCTTCTGCCCGTCCTCGGATGAGTACTCCTACAAGATGACCACCAAGAATGCGGCAGCTTTTGACGCCATCGCTCGCCACCTGTAAGTGTGATTACCCCAGTTTTACCTTGACCAAACATTGACATTTTTCTCTTTACCACAACAGTGGCCGGCGACACAACCGCGAATTCTGCGACCTGTGCTTCTTCAACCTGGAACTCTTCCCCTACGAGTACGACTTCTACTCCCGCTACGAGATGGAGCAGCACAAACGACAGGGGTCGTTGGTAGGCGACGCCACCGTCCAACACCGGATGTGTCACCTGTGCGCCGAGCCCGGCTATTACTTCAACAATGAGGCCCTGGCCACCCACTGCAAGGAGGCGCACATCAGCTGCTACGTCTGCAACTCGCAGACCATCTTCTTCATCGACCAGCCGTCGCTGGTGGAGCACGTCGTCGAGCAGCACATCTGCTGTCCAGAGTGTCAGCAGACCAGTGGACAGGTGAGAGATGCTGCTGCTGACAAATCTAACAAAAACTATTAACATCATTCCCCCCCCCATTCTTCAGGTCATTGGATTTCTCTCTGTGATTGAACTGAAGTCGCACGCTCACGTGGAGCACCCATCCGCGAAGATCGACTACGAGGGCCTGGCAAAGAGGGCCATCGCCAATGCTTCGGCCGTTTCGAACAGCGTCTCTTTCGGCCACTTTGACCTGAACGAGTCGCTGGTTTCCGGTGGCGTAGGCGGCGACTCGAACATGTCCCGACGAGAGGCCTTTGATGAGATTGACAATCTGCTGCGCAATCGGTTCTCCGCTGAGCGGCATCGCAGCGCGCCCTCTTTCAACCCCAAAACGGAGAACTACCTGATGAACTTTCCGCAGATTGACACCATGGGCAACAGTGTGGCTGTAGGAAGTAGTGGTGGTGGTGATGGAAGCAGTGGCGGCAATGGCGCTGGAGGCCCCAACTCAACCGGCAAAGGCAGCACTCAAATCACCAATGTAAACCTATTTCCCGGCTCCAAGTACCGGGTGATGGGCGGAAAGATAAACGCCCACGACTACGAACAGGAGTTTCCTGGACTGGGGCCGCAGTCGGCCAATGGTCAGGCTTCTTCAGCTAAGAAGAAGGGCACTCCGTCGACTATTGCCGCCGCCGCGGCCACCATGAAGTTCAAACCGCAAAACTGGCAAGCGCCCAGCGTGCCCAGTGCGGCCAGTCAGGTAACAGGAAAAAAGAAACAGTGACAGATTTGCCTTTGCAAACATATTTTCAGTTTACTAACTAACCAAGTTTTCTATCTGCTTTGCAGTTTCTCAAAACGCCCGTCGATCTGTCCACTAAGAAGGCGGCAGAAATCAGCAAAAAACTAAAACCGCGTAAAGTGGGCAACTCCGAGGCGGCGGACGAGGACGAACCGCACTCCATCTACGATGACATGATCTTCACCAATCCGCTGGAGGCGCCGCAGACGGTAGGCATCAGCAAACCCGCTTCCATTCGACTGATTGAGGCCATTCCCTCGGCGCCCTCGGCCCCAAAGGCGCCCCAGAAAAAGGGCCCACCGCCGATAGAGGCCTTCCCCGCGCTGGGTCGACCAGCTCCGGCCGCCCCGAGCGGCGCCAACTGGTCAAAGGCGACCGCATCAAAACCAGCAGCCTCCAAACAGGCGCCCAACAATGCCAAAGGAAACGCAGCTAAAGGGCAGCAGCAAGCCAAACCAGCTAAACCGTCGATTGACCTTCAGGACGGCAGCAGCTTTCCCACGTTGCTCGGCTCAGGTGATAATTACGTCCCTTCCCGACCCAATGGCTTCGGTCCACCGCCGCCATCCGGTGCCAGGTGGGCCTCCAGTGATGCTTCAAACATTGGATCATCCAAAAATAGGCGGAAAAACAAGGCTGCTGCCGCCGTGGAGAGCCAAGAATGGATGCGTCCTGAAGGAGGAGAGGAGGCAAACGGCAGTGCTGAAGACACGTCGCCCCAGACCAACTTTTCCGCCCTCACCGACCCGTACATCACCCACCACGCCACTGGTGATCGCAACAACAGCCTGCGTGCCAAGGTGCGCCAACAGCTGCAGTCCCGAGCCAAAGGCAGCAGCGATTCAGGTGACGCCTCCGAGGCGTTCACCTCCTTCAAGGAGCTTTCACTGAGCTACCGAAACGGTCAGGCCACTGCCGACGCCTTTTTCGAGCTGGGTCGTGACCTCCTCGGGGCGGACTTCTTTGACGCCATCATCGCCGATCTCATCAGCCTTCTGCCGAGTATTGCCAAGCAGAATGAACTGTACAGTCGACTGCTGACGGACAGCCGGCTAAAGAACTCCCGCTCTGCTCAGTTGTGGAAGTGCACCGAGTGCTCGCAGTTGGTCATTCCCGCAGAAAAAACCGAACATCAGCGATGTCACACCAAAGCCGGTCGTCGATGAACACCAATTGTTCCTCCCCTTTTTTCAAACACACTGATAACATTACCAATCTTGCCAATAGTGCAAAAGTTACCAAATTCTAAAAGTATGATGCCACTTGAACTGTCCTCGTTAATGATAATTTGAATTTTTATTTTTATTACTTTGTATTAAAAGAATAATGTTATGATGAGCCAATAATTTTTAAATGTTTTTCTAAATTTTATCTTTTTATGTTACAAAATTTAAATTGTGATTGTTGTTTCGTTTATAAGAATACAAAATTTTTATTTTTTTAAGGACTACACTTTTATTCTTTAATTGCAAAGTTGCATTCCATTGTTTATATTCAAATGTTTATTCGCCAATTTTGTTTTACTATCGGCACAAATTGTTTCAGAATAAAAAGTCAATTACTGTGCTTAATTAAAGAAAAAAAACTATACGTTGTGAGTAAAACTAATAATGCACAACTATTATAAAAAACTTAAAAACAATTTAAAGTGTGAATTTTACACTAAATAATTTTGTCAAACGGTGCAAAAATAATCAAACGATGTTGGCTTGATTGACATTAACAAAAGTAAAAAATGCTTCTGAAACACTATTTATTTGTTTTTTAAATACTGCATGAAACGTAAAATCTAAAGTAAATTACACACTACCTTAATGTGACAGATGTATTGAATGAGTTTTGTAAAGTTTACCAATGAATAGTTTTGATCCAGTTTACTGAGCAACCGAGTGCTGAGCTGCCTGATGACGAATGAGACCGTATTTGGAGCTGAATGACTTTCCGCATCCAGGAAAGGTGCATAGGTTTGGATTGCCGTGCGTGTGCATTTTGACGTGTTCCACCAGGTTGAACTTGCGGCAGAAAGACTTAGAGCAGTTTGGCCATTCACATGTGTAGCGCCGACCAGTGTGGACATTTTGGTGCGCATCCAGGTGCTGCTTCTGGCGGAATCTTTTGTTGCAGTTCTAGTACAAGTGTGGTAAAAAGGACACATTGTCATGTTAAAGCTTTTAAAAGTTATGCTGATAAAAATATGACTGTTTTACCTCCCATTGGCAAAGAAATGGCTTTTCAGTTGAGTAACAGCACTGACAGTTTGGTCCCTTTTTGTTCTGCTTCTTGCAACTTGATGATTTGGATGATTTTCCACTATTTGTGTGCTGCATTGCGATGTTTATGGCGTCTTTAGTGTAATGACAGTTTAAATATTTTAAAAGTTAAGTTGTTGTTACAGTTTAAAATTAGTTAAAACGTCTAAAGAACTTACCCACTGGCGATCTACCATTGTCCAGTGCGTGTCTAATCTGCTCCACCAGTCCTCTGTAGGTTTGCAATTCATCTTCAAGTTTGGTGATTTTATTTTGCAACTTCTCCGTCTCACTGTTTTTGCTGTACAGTTTCCGTTGCAATGTTTGATTTTGTTCCTGCATTCGGGCAAACTGTTCGGCCACTGAAGCGCTGGCCTGCGATTTGACCGCTTGACTTAGCACTGAGGTTGCCACTGGGCTGTTTATCATGTACGCCATTGAGGGAGCTGCCGCCAGTGTGCTGAAGCTGTGATTGCTGAGCATCTGCTCGGTAAACAGAGAAAGAGAGAGAGAGTACAGAGAAAACCGAAAGACAATAGAAAAAGCGGTTAAAGACAAAAACACATATTCCCACCAATAATATAAAAGAGGTTTTGGTCAATATTTAATGCAAAAAAAAGATAATAACAAACCGTTAGTTTTACAATCCGTTTACAAGAAAAAACCGATGAAGAATAAGCAGTGATGATAGCGAGCAGCAGCAGCAGCGGCAGAAACACACTGAAAATAGGTGGTGAGGCGCTGGTCTAGCTGTGTTGGCCAAATGGTGCAGAGCAAGAGTGCTGCTAAAAATGCACTGAAGAAGGAGAGGGAGAAAAAGTGAGAGAGAGAGAGAAAGAAAGAGAGAGAGTGAAGGAGAGAGTGAAGGAGAAAGAGAGGAAAAGAAAACGAGACTAGGGAGCAAAAGAGTGAGGGTAGAAAAGAAAAAAAGAAAGAAATAAAAAGAGTGAGGGAGGAAAAGTGTGTGTGCTGCTAAAGAAGGAAAGAAAGGGAAAGCGGTCTGGTGTTGTAGTAGTAGATAGTTAAAAGAGAGAGGGGTACAATTTTGAAAAATAGAGAATAAAAGAAAAAAGGAAATTGGAGAAAAAAAGAAGAGAAAAATGGAAAGTGAACTAGAGAGGAACAAGAACTGAGATGTAAAAAGGAATACTACAAAAAATAAAATGAAAAAGATGGGGAAACCATTGAAAAGCAAAATGTGAAGCACAAAATTAAGAGGAAAGATGAGAAAAAAAATGAAATGAAAAAAACGATGGAAAAGATGTGTAAAGTTGAGTTTAAAGAGGATGCAGAAACTTAGATGTGAACGCAAACTTAAATTGGACTAAATTTGAAAAGCGAAAAGTTGTGTAAAAGCAAAAAAACAAAAATAAAAAAAGTTAAAGTGAAATTATTGAAAGTGGTTTTAGAATTAAAAGAAATAAAAATTATTTTTATTTTAAATTTTGTTTTAAATAATAAAAATAAATAAACACAATATTTTTTAATCAATTTTGTTATTAAAATTATAAAAATTCAATATTGAAAATGGTATAAAAAACAATTAACAAAAAATGTTTACTAAATATTTGCACCAAATTTTATCGTTTTGCTTATAATAAATTATTAATTTAAATTTTTTAAAAAGTCTACAATACAATTAATCAAGTAAAACATTTTGTTATTTTAATTCACGTGTTTTGCATGTTAAAAATTTAAAACAATATGTAAACAAACCACAAACAACTAATTTTTTAGTTTTTGAGCAATTATTATTAATATTTTTTATTATTAACCAGTTAAACAATATTTTTAAATAATTACAAGTTTTTTGTATACATTGTAAATTAAAATTTTTAACAAATTTGGTTTGGTTATATCTAATTAGTTTTTATTTTTAACTAGAGTTTTTAAAACAAATTTTTTTATTGATTATGCTCAACATTGTTTTTTTAATTAGTGCATAAAAAAATAAAAAAACAAAAATGATCATCTCGAGTTATTCAAAAACTACTGGCAATGAACGGTAAACATAATTCATTTACGCATTCATCCAATTTTTCTTGGCGCACTTTTTTAGCTAGTCTCGTGTTTATGTTTACTTTCTTGTTGTGTGCGCACTTTTTACTTTTTTTCAATCTGTGTGTGTGCTGCAAGCTCAGCTAGTTAAAAGGTGAACAGACAAAAAGAGGCAATGATGAGGGCGATTGTGGCTACAAGCACCCCACAAAGCAAGTGATGATGTGTCTTTAAGCTGAGGGCTTCATTCCAGTGCATTTAGTGCGCACAGTAGTGAGTCACAGACAGTGGCACTGTGAGACAGTCACCGCCATCGGTTTAGCAGCCTCGGTCTGTCTGTCTGTGTGTGTGTCTCGTGACATTGCACTCGTCAGCAGACAAAAAAGTTCATTTGGCTAACGTAAGGAGGGAGTCAAGTGTATTCCTCTTTGCATCTTTTCAGTCACTCACACACACACACCACCCCAATGGACTTCAGTTCACTACACCGTCAACTGAGAGCCATGTGATGATGCGAGTGATGATGCGCAGTCAAAGTGCAACAGCAACAAAAACTACTAACATTCTTTTTGACAATTCTTTAAGAATTAGAAACATAGAACATAGGCTACTATAAATTTTCCTGTTACCTTTTAAACTCAATTTTCTAGAAATTCTGTATTTTAAAAACTAGTGTTAGCAAATATCTCTTTTTGTAATTTCCATTTTTTTCCAGAAAATCAGCTTATTATGTTATGATGTTGTCACTGTTACAAGGATGAAAATGCGCATCTGTTGTGATTTGCAGTCACTGTTTAGTGCTGCGTTTTCAATTCGATTCTTTTCTCAATTTCTCTTTTATTTCCTTGATTCACGTGTTTTTATTCTTTTTTTCCATTTACTTGATTCAGTGTGAAACTTACACCAAACTTACTCTCTCTCTCTCTCTTTCTTTCTTCTTCTTTCTCTCGGTCGACGCACCGCTTTTCGGTCGTCAGCTTTTGGGTGCTGTGTGTGGTTCGGTCATAGTACCGCTACCAGCTCCACTGAATCACCAGTACTGCTGCCACTAGCCAAAATTCTGCTGGTGAGTAAGTAAGTGAATGTTACAAAAAGATGGCGCCAAGGCGCCAACGACGCCACACAGAAAACTGGTGCTTGCAAAAGTTGTAAAGCCAATCAAATCGGCGTCATAAGGCAACTTTAGAAAAAAGTGAGCGTGAGAGAGAAAGAGCTTGCTAAAAAAACCGTCTGTTTGTATTTAAGAAGGACACTTTACTCGACAAGTCGCCAGTTTATATAAACCACTATTTGCGCTACTTTTTTGGTTATAATTTACCACTGCAAATCTTTAAAACAATTAAAAAATTGAATTGATTTTTTAAACTATTCACTGCAACTTGCCAACAAACTTCACTCAAACAACACTGATTAGTGTTTGACTTTTGCTCTAAAGTTGAGAAGGTTTCACATTAAAATTGTATTTGAAAATTGTTTTGCCTTTAACTAGGTAAGTCATTTTTGTAACTTAAATTTATTTTTGTTTTGAGTTTGTTAATCAACTTATCAACAAGTAAAACTCATATTTGTAAATATGAGTTTCAAAATTAACAGTCGATTTTTTTAAAATAATAATTTTCATTTTTTAAAAATTTTGTTTTTTTAATTTTTTACCTTCTGGTGTATCAAACTTTCCAAAATATGTTTAATAAAGTTACGCAAATCTTCTAAATCCAACAGTTGGCAGCGTTTGCTAGTTTTTTCCCACACTTTCCAAGTTTTCATTTTCAGTTTCTTGGCACACTTGTGACTTGATTGCAGTTGCATTTCCCCTAATTTCCCCTTTTTGGCTACCGTCATCGGTGACTTACACTTATACTCATACGTGCGAAATGGGTAGGCTTATAAAATCTATTTCAATAAAGGTTGCCAGTGTTTCAAAACAAAAGATCAGGCCAAGTTCAACTTGTTGATGGTGACGCTGTCTAGACTGTCATCTGAGAAAGAGAGAGAGAGAGAGAGAGAGAGAGAGAGAGAGAGCACGTTGCGTGATAGTTTTAGTGTTATGAAATAGGAAAGAATAAAAGTTATGATGCTGGCTAGACATAAAGTTAATTATTTTGCCAACTCAAAAGCTTCCTTCTTGATTACTTAATCAAAAAGGATTTGAAAAAGATGCACAGAATGAAATTCCCAGTGAATGACTACGCAGTGTGTGTGCGTGTGTGAGAGACTTAACTTACGTTGACTGTTGTTGATGTTTTACAAACGTATACACACACACAAACTTCGAAAAAAGTAAAAGCATGAAACTGACAGAGTGAACTGCTATACAGGGTGAGTCAAAAGTTCTGTCAGTACTTTTTCCAAAACCAATATTTCTAAA
>JAALOO010000848.1_pt1 | contig 24957 bp, 25 predicted proteins | sample 7257641 | NCBI WGS metagenome assembly JAALOO01 (sample SAMN14085613, study PRJNA598686) | mite metagenome | biome: ENVO:01001000; feature: ENVO:01001002; material: ENVO:01001226; isolation source: single female mite from University of Michigan culture on fish food culture... ...
AGAGAGAGAGAGAGAGAGAGAGAGAGAGAGAGAGAGAGAGAGAGAGAGAGAGACTAGAAAAAATAGAGAGTTCGGTTATGAAAGACGGGGGCACAGTGCAACTTGGACTTGCACTGACTGTCGTAACAATTTTTCGCCTCAGCAGCTACTGGTGCTGGTGCTACAAGCAACCAACAGCAAAAGCTGGCCTCAAACGGCCAGTGGCAACTGAAACTGACAGTGGTGCCTCAAAAGAGGAGGAGGAAAAAGAGGAAAAACCAAAAAAAGAGAGATACAGTACAAACCAGTGAAACACTGGAGCAGAGGGTGGTGGTGGTGGGAAGGAGAAGACGAAGGAGAAGCGGCACAAAATGGAGTTGGCGCCATCACACACACACACACACTCACTCACTATGGCTAAAGGGAGCAAAACGTCGAGCAAGCTAGCTAGCTAGCTAGGGAGCAATTCACTGGCTCCCACTTTCGCTTTCCGTTTTTACCCTCAGCAGCAGCAGCAATTGGCTGCTGTTTCAGCAGGCGCCTCAACACCACTCACTCTCTCTCTCTCTCTCTCTCTCTCTGGATCTCCCTCGGTGACCTGCAGTACACTGCAGCACTGGAGAACCCTTCTCCGGTCAGTACTGCAAGACCACTACTTCCTGCGAGCACCACCACCATCACCACCACCAGCACCCTCACCAGCAGAGAATGCATACTGCCATCATCACCAGCAGCAGAGGCAGCACTAAACGCCGACTATCCGTGTGAGCTCTTCAGTTCTTCTTGGAGCACACTGTGTACACTGTATGCTTTCCTCTTCTCTCCCTCTCTCTCTCTCTCTTCCTTTGTACCCCTCAACTTGCACCGGACTCTCTTTGCTTTCCCTTCTTCTCCTCCACACTCCTAGCACCCTAGCACCCTACCCTAACTCTCTGTTCATTCTCGGCTAGAGCTCTTGTGCGACTTGCGCGCGCGGCCCAACATCGAATTACCTTGCCAATCAGTGCAGTCTTACGCTACTAGCTACAGTCGACGGGACAACCGACGCCGCCGTCGCCGCTGCCGCTTACTCAATCTGCAAACCACACACTAACTACTAAGCTCTGCAAAACTCTCTGCAAACTTGAAACCGTCACTTTGTTTCTGTTCCCACTTTCATTTCATTCCTTTCCTTTGCTTGCTCCCCCACACACACACTCAATTTCCACTCTACTCCTTTTAGTAGGCTCTTTGTACTCGTTTACCCTCTTTTCTGGCTCCCACTCTCTTTCCGTCTCTCTATCCTCTCGTCTTTCCTTTCGCTGTCACTTTTTCTCTCTTTCCTTTTTTGCAGTTCAGCACCACCGGTGTGTGTAGAGTGGTGTCCTGCCGTACAATTGAAATCAACACTGCTGTGCGGTTCGTTTCCTCGTCTGTCTCCTTTTTCACTTTTCCTCTCTTTCTCTCTTTCCTTTCTTAAACTCCCGTCGTTAATCGTTTCCTGTCTGATTGTATCTTTTCACATCTTTTTAGTTTGCTAATCCCGGTTTTTAAAAAGCTGCATCACCGTTTCCATTACATTTTGTCAACACTGCTTTCTTTCCTTTGTACAAGGCTGCGCTTTGCTTTGCCTGCCTCCTGCCACCACATATCGCGCCCAGAGCACCGTTGTCGGTTACAGTAGTGTCTACGGCAACACTTTAAGATTTCAAAAGCGCTCACTCTACTTCGTTAAAAATCATTTTCTTTTTCATTTTCCTCTTCCTTTTCTGTTATCTGCAAACACACACCCAAACACACAACCAGACAGAACCTGCAATCTGTCTGTCTCGTGGCCTTAACCAATCACCATAATTGACCGACCAACAGCAAACTGAGCATTCCGTGACTGTCCGCCTTTCAGCAGCAGACTCATCTTTTCACCAACTTCCTCCTTCTCTTCTTCTTCTTCTTCTTCTTCCTCTTCTGTTCGTGACCTAGCACTCGTTTTGCAGTAGTGCTCACAGCTCACTTCACGCTTCCACAGCATCTGCAGAGTAAATTATTCATCAGTCCCTTGTCACCGCTTCTTCTTCTCAGCAACAGCAGCAAAAACAGCAGTTTTCGAAAACAAACACAGACAGTGCTGATTCCCAGCAGTGATTTCTCGCTCTTTGAGTAACCCAGTTTGGAGTCCGCAGTAAGCGTTGCATATTACCAGGCAAGTACAGTTTGCAAGTGTTGAGTGAGTGGGTGAGTAAGTTGAGTAAGTGCTACTGTTGAGCTGAGAAAAGTCTGAGACAGATCAGTCAGCCGACGTCTAACCTTGCACCGGTGCGAGTCCCCTGTGGTCAGTCAGTCTGTATTTGCGTCTGGATTGGGAACACAGTGCCACCACTTACTTAGTGCAGCCGATTAGTGCACACAGTGCTTAAGTGCTTTTTCTGCTTGCGGTCATTCACTTACACTCCAAACACACACCAACAGAGTCAACACAGCCAGCACACTAATTTTGCCCGTAATCAGGCATGCTTACACATGCACTTACGCCTAAATATTTGCCGGGTAGTTTTGTATTGAGTTCTGTAAGCTGCTGAATTTAGCCTGTGTACGGCACTGCTGCTAAAAAGTGTTAAATTGTTTTTAAACTGCAAAACTGTACTAATCGGCTTATCTTTTTGTCTCTTTTTCTTTTTTAAATTAGCAGTTTTTCAGGTAACCAGCTCACCAGCCAGCCAGCCAGGCAGACACAGCTGCACAAAGTTTCACAATGGATCTCACACGCCTGAACACTCGAGTTCTCAAAGAGCCGCGCGGAATGATTCGCATCATTCAACTGGTAAGTGCCATCTTCTTTCCACTTGCAAACTTAGTGCTAGCTTTTGTTTCACACACAATTAGTTCTTTTTTTCTCTTTTTAATGCTTCAACTCATTGTTTTTTGCGTTTTCTCACTCTCACTTTCAAACAAACTCACGCACACACTGTAGATTTTCGCCATTCTCGCCTTTTCAACGACGGCCTCCTTCGACACGACCACCTCCTTCACCATCTCCTGCTTCAACCAGAGCAGCTCCAATGTTAACGGCGAGATTCCCTCCTACTCGAAGACGACCACCTACGCCGTGGAGTACCCCTTCGACATGACCGACGTGCCGCTAAAGTACCTCAACGGCTGCGACGAGGACGAGGTGGCCACGAAGAAGCTTCCAATTGACTTCTCCTCCTCGGCGCAGTTTTTCGTCGCCACGGGCGTCCTCTGCTTCCTCTACACCATTGGCTCGGAGTTTGTGTACGTCGCCCAGGCGCAGTACTACGAGACGAATCCGTTCTTTCCCGTGGTCGACCTGCTGGTCACCGGCATCTTCGCCATCTTTTGGCTGGCCGGCGCCTCAGCCTGGGCGACCAACGTCTCCGACATTAAGCACTACACCGGGCCGCGCCACCTGATCGACCAGCTGGCGAACTGCAACAAAACGGTGGCCGACTTCACCTACAACTGCTTTCCGGAGAGTCCGGGAAAGTGGTCGACGTTGTACATTTCACTGGTAAGGGTTTTTGGTTTGCAACAATTAAAAAAGTACTTTTTGGTTTGCTTGTTGTCTAAAACTTTGTTCTTTTTTTCTTTTTTGCTAACAAACAGATTTTTGGCTTTGCCAACCTCTTCCTCTGGGGCTCCTCAATGTGGTTCGTCTACAAGGAGACCATGTTTCACCGAAAGACGCTGCAGCCGCAGCCACTGGGCACCTACCCGGGCATCAACCAGCAGCCTGGAATGGCACAGCAAGGACAAATAGGCCAAATGGATCCGATGGGACAGATGAGCCAAATGGGCCAGATGGGCCAAATGGGACAGCAACAGCAGCAACAACTACAACAACAACAGCAGCAACAGCAAGCAGGCCAGTACAGTCAGTACGCCGGTCAGTCGGGCTACTGATGGGCAACAAGTGCGTCGAATGAAAACCTAGGGTCGTAGAGTAGGCTACTCAAAATAAGCTTTTCTGCTGCCAACCGAAACAAAACAAACCTTCTCATGCAACTGCAAAGTCGTGCACCACTGCAAAGCGAACGTAATTTTATTTCACTGAAATACGAGCCTGAACATTTTTGATCTGGTACAAACTGCCCATGTCCAACTGATAACTTTTCATTTAAACAGTTCTTCCATTTGTTGTTGGTTACCGCAAAACCGCATCACCCAACTCACTCAACGTAAACGTCCTCAGTTTGATTGAGCACTCTGTGCACTATATCATTTTCTTCCTTTTTTCTATTTGGTTGCATTTATTTATTTTTCTATTGTCCCAAGACTCACTTCAAAAGCAGTACAGCTAAACTTCAATTTGATTCACAACTTTTTTTGTCAAACAAAACAAAATGTTTACAGCCATTTGATGTTTCTCTGAGAATATGCATTCATTTTCTTTCTCTTGTTTGGTGAATTGGTGACCAAATCTCATCAGTACTTTCTCTTTGCAGTTTTTCTCCTTTTTCCTCTTTGTCTCAACTTTTTGTTCATCCCTTTCACCGTTTTAGAGCTTCAAATGATTGTGCAAGTGTTTTCTACTTATTTAAGCATGTACTCTTTAATTTAAATTAGTCCCAAATGTTTTATTGTGTGCCCGTGTGTTACTCCCTCCGGTCTCTAACTTTATTTTTTTCGGATTTTCTAAAAATACTTATTGTAAACATCCACTTGACTAGCTTGCTTCTTTTTGACCAACTTTTGCGTCAGCAAATAAGCTCATGGCAGTTGCTTTGGTTTTTGCTACTGCTCATTTATTTTTTGTGACAATTTTTTTGTTTTTTTACTTTATTTAACCCCTTCTTTTTTCTGCATTTTTCAAACAAATTCTTTTATGCAGCTACAGCTTTCAAGTGAGCACGTTTCATTGAAGTTGTGGCAGCAAAACTACCGCCGAATTGCCAATTTGCATCACAAGTTCAAACGGGTATTAGACGCTGAAAAGGCACTTCTCTCGAATAAAGTGCTTTTTTCACGTAGACAACTCGCACCAGCACCAGTAAAGAAACAACAGTAGAAAACCCTACAAATAGATTTAATCTGCACACTTAATGTATTTTGTTTTCCCCACTTGGCATTTTTTGTGGTTATTTGCACGTTGACTACTAGTACCTTGCCAAACAAATGCTAGTATTTCCTTATTAGCTTTAGTGTGTATTCAAAATGTACTTTCAATTTAATTGTTTTTATTTACTTGTACCTGTATTTTCATTTTTTGTTATCTTTAAAGCAAAAGAACAAATTGTTATAAAAGATTTATTTAAAAAACAAATAATTGTCAAATAAACACTAATTAGTTTCCAAATTGTCAAACAAATTTGTAAATTTTTTTGTTTAAAACTTTTTTAGTTTATTCTTTCAGTATTTATGAAATTTTTTCAACAAAAACACAGTGATTGATTTTATGCAATAATTTTTTTGAATGCTCTATATCAATGTATTTTATTTAACTCATGTTACTTAACACTAATAATAACAATAAAAGCTTGTTGATAAAAGTGCATAGTGCGCCAATTACTTTAAAAGCAGCAAAAAAGTTAGTAAAAGTAGTACTGAAAAAAGGATAACACTGATGGAAGAGGAAGAAATCTAAAATGATATCACATTTCAGTTATTATTGGTTTTAAAATCAATAAAAAAATTAATTAAGCAACAAAATTAGTTTAAAGAAAAATTACTAAGCAATTCTTGACTAACAATAAAGTAAATAAAACATTTCATAAAATCATGATTTTTTAACAAATCGTTTTGTTTAAAAAAAGTATTTTTTTACATTTTTTTATTTCAAAAATTATAACTATTTTTCAATTTTGTGTGAAAATGTTAAAGTCTAATCCAAATTTTTGAACAAGATGACTATGTGTTATTTTGTATTTAATTTGTTTCAACTGGTAAATATTTTAAACAATTATTTGAATAGTAACTAATTTGTTTCATTTTAGTTTAGCCATTTTGAATTAATTAAACTTGCACTTGTATTGGTAATAGTAAGCTTTAGTTCAGTGTGTTGGCTGTCGGTCAGGTTTAGTAAGTTTTTAAATACTGGTCAAACAACTTGTTAGTGATCTGTTCTGCTCAATCTGCTTGTTCAGTTTGCACAAATTTTAACGAGTTCCATCTTTAGTGTCACCAGTACTACAACACACTGTCACAATAAATTGTTTTTCCAGTTATCACAATTATCTATTTTTGTTGGCACAACAGACAAAAACTAAACAAATGTGAACAATTTTTTTTCAATTTTTTTATTTTTTGTAACTGAATTAACGCAAACGCACTTTTCAAAACTTAAAATAAGGTTAAAATGCATTTTACTTTTTGTATTATTTTGAAAAATTGTGTTTCGTCTATCAATCAACGTCATATCAACTTTTAGTTGCACTTTGCAAGCTTATCAGAAAGCTCACTTTGCCCAGACGCTGCTGTTGCTTTATTTTTTGTTATTACTTTTTGGTTGATGACAAAGTTTTGTGCTGGCGCAAACTTTAGTTCTAGTAACATAAAAAAGAATAGAAAATGCTCAATAAGACTGTGAACAATCTGCATACATTAGCGCAGTGAAAACTGTAAGTAGTGACAAGTGATATCCAGTGGCATCAAGCGGTGTGCATGCAAAAAGCCACTTGCCATATGATGTATCCTTTTGGCACTATTCAGTGGAGCAGCCAACTGCATTCTGAACTACTTGTTCCAATTGCCAATTGCCAACGACGATTTGAAGCTCAATAAAACACCCAAAAAAATTCAAAAAAATTTTGTTGGTATTCATATCATCCATCACCACAATACCATTTTTACTCGACAACCAACTCTATTTTTGTTACAGTCAACGTGATTTGTTTTCTCTCTGTTTTCTATTTTTATACCGTATGCAATACCATAGCATGCAGACGACAGCAGCAGCATTTCGTCCATCAGTGGCCATTTGGTGGTCATCACTGGACATTTTACTTTTGTTTATTTTTACAGTCAACGGAGCAAAGGCACCTCAAAATGCGGCCAGTGAGCACCGAATGGTGATGCAGGACCGGGCCATACTGCACGTCAACCTGATGAACACGGCTGGCATGTGCCGTGACCCACGCCCAGTCATTGTCTACCCGCAGGCGACAAACAATAAAATCTACTACCCTCGAGGCACTGTAAGCTACAATTTGTTTAATTTTGTGTTTTTACAATTTGCACCAATTGTACATTTTGTATACCTCATTTATACAGTTGCTGCACCGGTGCTCCGACCAGACCGGCTGCTGCCCGAACACCGGCGAAGTCTGCCGCCCGGATGCGGTGGCCGACGTGGAAAAGGTCTTCTTCGTGAATCACCTAACCATTCACGGCCAGCGGGTGACCGGCCACCGACTGACGCCTCGCCTGAAGACGCCCAAGCAGAACTTCACCACGCTGACCGAGTCGCTGCCTTTCGTCAATCACACCCGCTGCAAGTGCGTGAAGCTGGCGCCAAATGCCATTGAGCACGACGACCGCCAGTCGGTGGTCAGTCGGCCGCTGGTGGCCACCAGCTCGCTCTCCATGAACAGCACCAACTCCTTTCTCTACCACATGCTCGCCTCGGTGGGCCTAATCACGCTGCTCATGTTGGCCTTCTTCGTCTACAAGTGCTTTGCGCCGAGCTACGATCTCGTCAGACATGACATTGCGTAGGAAGGAAGAGGAGGAATAAAATAACAAAAAACTAGATCTTTTTGAAAGCTAAAGAATGAATGAATGAATGTTGAAAAACCACAGTATGTGTATTGCTGTAGCTTTTGGAGCGTTGGAAGGTGCTGATAACACAACACAGAAAAAATGCAGCAATGTAAACAAAAAAGTTGATTTGCAAATGGAAAATGGTATAAAAGTGGCATTAGGGCGTGTACAAGGCAATGATAAGGTTTGATAAGAAACAAATGCATCGTTATCACCAAATGTAGAGCATTGAAGAAAGAGAAAAACACAGAAAATGGTGCTAAGTAAGGCGGAAAGTACTGAAGTGCTCTGCTCACAGCATTTTAAACAATTGTCACAAGGCATGTTTTGCGAGATTGCTGCTTTGAGGACGAGTCCACCAAGGAAATGGTTGAAGTGTTTGCCTCCGCCAGGGGGTCAACTGAAGCTGCAGCAGCAATTTGATCAGAGGACACTCTTACGATATCAGAGTTGAGTGTGGCATTTTTTTGTTGTTGTTTAGGTTGCTGGCTGTACTGGTGCTGATAAACAGGATCAGCTTCTCTGCGCAATTGGTTTTCTGCCAAAGCTTGCGTAGAAACCGATTCACCTGATGATGAGCAAATTTTGCTGGAAGGCGCCTTTACAAAAGTGGTAAAGGTAAACTGATTGGGCGGCTGTTGTGTTGGGCTCATTTCCGTTTGCTTACTTGAGTTGCCAAACAGTGAAGTGTTTTCGGTGAGTGAAAGTTGACTATTCACTGGTGACACAGTGAACCGGTAAAAGTGTTTCTCAGCAAACCCTCTTTCTTGGACAACAAATTGGCAATCAGTATTGTTAGTGTTGTTGTTGTTGCTGCTGCTGTTATTTTTAAGTTGACGAGAGCTCAGTTGAGCTGCTTCCTCTTCATTGACAGGCAACTTTTCGTAGGTTGAACTGCGCGGCAAACCGGCTTGATTTTGATTGGAGTCCGAAACTTTGTCAGTTTTATTGTCTGATCTGTTATAAAATGGAAAAAAAGTTTTTATTTAAAGTAAAAATAGTCAGTTTGCTATGTAATTACCGATTTTTGTCTGTTTTTGAAGTTTTGGTATTTTTGGGTGAGTTTGCTGGCAAAGCTTCTTGGTCTAGTTTGTCATGAGAGCTTTTGCTTCGTTTAAAAAGTAATGCAAACTTTGAGTTTATTTTATTAAATGACGTTTTAGTTGAAGTTGGCGTGGTTGGAGTTGTGGGCGTTGATTCGCCGGAATTAACTGAATGCGAGCCAATGTTGTGCGACGAAAATGATGAGCTAATTTTGGAAAAAATTGATGATTCTTTTTTCTTTTCTTTGTTTGAGCTTTTGTTGTTTTCCTTTGGTTTTCTAATGTCACTGCTGTTTGACCGTTTTGACGTTGGTATTAGAGTTGGAATTGCTGATTCAATGGCATTTGGCGCTTGATTTTCTATTTGAAAGTGGTTTTCGTTTTCCATTGAGCCTAGGACAGCTGCATGACGATCAAAGTACTTTGATGCAGATGTGACACCTGATTGTGGTGTATTTGATTTACTCTGAAAAAATTGTGCATGATTTTCAGCAACAGTGTTTTTGTGTTTTGCAGTAAAAAAAAGATCTTTGTCCCCAAAATCTTTTTCCTTTTTAGTTCTACTAGATGAGTAAGATCGTCGACCAAGAGAGCTAAACGCCATTTGATGGTGGTTAGAGTACGGATCCGTTTGCTGATTTTCCGGGCGCATCGCCGAGCTAAAGGATTCAAATCGCGGAAAACCAACCGGTTCAGAGGTTTTAGAGTTTTTGCGCAATGAACGTGTCACCCGTTTGCTGTTCAGTGATCGACTGTATCCGAAGTGCAGACGATCATCATCATCACTGGAATCATCATCATCAGTCAGCTCAAAGCTGGCGGGAACATGCTGATGTTTTGCTGAGCGTGACTTATAACGAGGGGCTGGCGGTGGCTTTTTGTTTCTAGCTTTTGAAGAGTCTATTGGATTGTTGGGCAAAAACTGCTGTTGTGATGGAAAACTTTTAGTCGTGGTCGGAGAAGAAACGTAAAAGTTAAGCTCTTTTGTCTGTACGTCATCAAGCGGCAAATTCTCTGAAATGTCAGTGTCGGAGTCGTCTGCATTGGCAGCGTTCACTCCTTTACCGGTATTGCTGCCTGAAGATTTCAATGTTTGCTCAGTGGTGTTGTTGGTGCCCTTAGTCCGGTCCTTTTTATTGTAGGTGCGAGTATTGGAGGATGTTCGCTCTACTGTGACTGTTGTCGTGCCAGTGTTTGTTGTTGATGTTCTATGTGAGGAGTTCTGAGTGGCAGTGCGAGGCGTTGGCGACGGCTCCATGTCGAATGTTCGGTCAGACCTAAACTGCTGCTGTTCAAACTGATGATGAAGGTCATTGGGGTTGGTAGGTTTTATTTCAGCCAGTCGTTTGCTGTTGCTGTTGTCAGCAGTGGGTGACGACAGCGGCGACAGTGACAACGGCGTTTCGTCCAGTGACATTGTCTGCAGTGTGTCAGGTGAAGTGAAGCACAGTGCCTGCTCGGCCAAATTGGAGATCTCCTTGGCGTAGTTTGAGGCCACCTCAGCTACCACCAAGTCAGCGGAGGCTTGGCGAATGGGCACCTGGTCGAGGGCAATGTCCGATATCTCTGAGGTGATGCTCGCAGTGCTCTGCGACATGAAGGAGGAGTGCTCCATAATAGAGGGCGGTTTTTGGTTCTCCAGCAGGCTGGCTGCAGAGTTGTGTGCCAGTTCCTCAAGTGAAACATTTGGCAGATGGCCATACGCAGAAACCTGCAGCTCATGACCCAAAGCTCCTCCTGATGCTGTTGTCCGTCTGGTTCGCGCAGAAGTGGCTCGAGGGGCTGATGTTGCAGTTGTTGTAGGCTGAGCCAGAGGAATGAACTTCAGTCCACTGCGAGTCATGTTTGTCTCCGTGCTGCTGAACATCAAATTGTGGTCGTAAACCAGCGAGGGAGGATTCTCTCCCTCAATGTTGGTCACCGATCCAGACGGGGAGGAGGAGGAGTAGGTTGACATGACCAGTGGTGCCGGTTGATTGCTGGTCAGAGCAGCGGCAGTTAAAGTCGCACTCGAGTGTCGAGAACCTGTATACAAAGAAGAACAATGGTAAAAAGAAGAAAAACCAAGTAAACAATTGATAGCACTGCTGGTTACTGCACATACTAATAGCACAATTGAATTAGAGAACTGTACAATTTAGCCGTCAAGAATTAATCGAGTTTTAGCTTGATAAATAGGGTTGGCCATTACCGCACAGTGTCAGTTTGCTAATGACTGGGTAAGGCTAGTTTCACCAGAGTTTTAGTCATACACACACACACACACACACACTTGAGTCGTCTGTCATATGATCCAAAGGAACAGAAGCTACTTCTCCCACATTTAATTGCTACAGACAAACAATAACCACTACCGTTACTACTACTTACTTTGCGTGCAAATGGTGTATGTCCGTTCGTCGTCGTCGTCGTCATCAGCGGCATTTTCCAGTGAGGAGAAGTGTTGCTGTTGTTTGCTGCTGCTGTCGCCAGTGTCCGGTGTTCGGTGAGAGGTGCTGCCGCCACTACCACTACCCGTTAGGTTGTTTGCCTGTTCCGCAATAATATCGGTTTTTTTCCTCCTTGCCTTAATACTACTGTTTTTGTTGGTGTGGCTGGTAACCGACGGTCGCTGTTGGTTACGGGCGTTGTCGTTGCCAGCGTTTGTGTTCTGTTTAGTGCTGTTTCCACGCTGGCAGGTAATTTCTGGTAAAATTTGACGTTGCTGTTCCAAAGACGACGTGGACGATGATGACCGTGCTTGAGTTGCCTTACCACTGCTGCGTACATGCGTAGATGATGAAGATTGTGAAGTTGAATTTGCTGCTGCGGCTGCATTGTTGCTGGTTAGTGTTACTGTCGCCGACTCTGATTCCGTTTCAGACATTTCCTGTTGTCTTGAGGTGTGGTGCACCCAAATTTGGGTTTTCTCTTGAGAAGCTGCGTCCAGCTGAGCCGCCGCTTCAATCAGTTTGTCGTTTTCATTTTCAATGTCTGAGTCGACTAAGAGTAAACTAAGTGGCGAGTGACGTTGCGAGAAATGCACTGGTGTGTCCTCAACGTGGAAGTGTTTTTCTCGCTCAACCGGTGATGGCTCATTGGGAGGCAACTTTATTATCTCTTGTGCAATGTGATGCTGACTTATTTTTTCGGAAACAGTTGCCGATGGGGCATTCTTTTTGTTTATTTGCCAGGGAGACTTGCCCTCTCGATTGGAGGAATTTGAATGCCGTACATTGGCTTTCTTTGAAGATGACTTAGAGTGGCTGTGACTTTGTTTGTTGATGGCTATTTGCATGCACTGATTCAGCAGAAGATCGTCATCCTCATCAGTGTCGCTCAGTTCTGCAACGGCATTTTTGATAGTGTTACTTGCTTTACTCGATTGCTGTTTTGGTTGTTTTGCATTTGGTATTGTGTTTTTCAGTACACCTGAACTACTATTATTTTTGCTTTTTGCATCAACTTTACCAGCATTTCGAGTGTTTGGCGATTGTTTTAAGTTGGTTTGACTAGAAATTCCTGTTTGATGAACTGATGATATTGGTTGCCCACGCGTGTTTTTGTAATTTGCACTGCTTTGCTTTGCATCGTTTTGAGAAGCAGTAACTTTAGCAGTGCTAGTTATTTTTGCTGGCATTTTAAGTTTCACTTGTGTTTCCTTAGGCATGACTACTTGACGACATTTAAATAGGAAATCATCATAGTCATCGTCTTCGTCATCGATTGGTAGTGCAGAAGTACTTTTTGGTAGTAAAGGGGATTCGCCTGCCGGTATCGAAGGAAGAGGCTTTTTTGGTGGAAGCATTGATGGGTATTGTTGTTGTTGTTGTTGTTTTTCACTGCTGTACTGCTGTTGAGCAGGTCGACCCATTGTCGACATTGACATGTGCTGAGTTGTTTCCGTTTTAGATGCTCGTTTAGCAGCAGCAACTGGAGTGGCCTTCACTAGTGCTGCACAAGTTGTAGTGGAAACCGATAATGACATTTTATGCAGGGGCGACTGATTCGATTGAAGTTGCACTGGCGCTAAAGTCGAGTTTTTCTGCTGAGTAGTAGCATTGCTGCTATTATTGTTGTTGCCAGGTTGACTAATTTTCTGGTGAATTGCTGCGGTTGCTGAGTTGAGACTAGACTTTGAGGTGACATTTTCACTACCCGTTTGACTAGTAGCGTTTGATTCTACAGATGTTTTCTGTTTCTGCTTCTGTTTTTGCTTCTGCTGTCCACTGTTGCCAAAGTCAGCATCTAAATCATCGTCACCATCAATTGACAACGAACTAAGACTAGTGGCGTGCGAGAAGACGGCCGGTGTATCCTCGGTGGCAAAGTGCTGCGCATTGTCTTTGGCAGCAAAGTGTTCCAGTGAATCGGCCTGCCGAGTGACACTGTTTGAGGAGATGACATTGTTTGCTGGGGATGCTCTGCTGTACGCTATTGCACTCATCGAGCTGCTGCGAACAGTGTACTCGCCATCTTTTTTTACTGGACCACAGTACTTTAGCGATTCATGACTTGATATTGACTTGGCAATACCAGTTCTGCTCTTTGGTTGATTTTGTCGTTCGCTGGCGTACTCACCCTCATAGTCTGTGGCAACATCTTCCTTGATGGAGTACGGAATTTTGCTGCAATTGTATGATGTCGATGAAGAGGAGGAAGCGAACTTTATCGGTAATGGTTTAGGAGTTAAGAAAGAAGGTTTCTTAAACAACTTATCATCTTGCATCGATTTACTACTGTTCAGTTGAAGTGAACCAAAGCGTTCAAACAGAGCAGTCTCTCTCAGGTCGGAGAGTGAGGGCGCCAGGCTGAAGGCCAGCGGAGTGTTCTCCGTCTGGTACACCTTCACAGTGTCCTCGCCGGCGCTGGCGTCACTCTTGCTGGCCGACTGAGGCGGTGCAAAGTCGTCGATGACCAGCTCCTTAAAGCGCTGGCTGTAGTCAGTCGGCGCCGGGTCCTCCTCTCCTTCCTCCAACTCCTGCTCCTCCTCTTCCATGTAGTCTGGCGTGCTGCTGCTGTTGTTGTTGTTAGTCTTTGTGGTGGTACTACCGCTAATTTGGGTTTGTCCTTTTTGAGGCGGAAGTGGCGCCAGACAGGCAAGTGAGCTGCCGGAAATGTCGCACAGGCTAATGTCGTAGTCAGAAGCGGCGTCACCACCACCGGCAGCGGAGCCCATCATCACACTTTCTACCATTGCCAAGTAGTCCCCATTGCCATCATCAATTGCACTGATGCGAGCACTGGCGGGCAGTGTCGCGTAGAGGCAGCTGTTCAGCGTCTGTCCCGAGTATGAGTGTATCATTCGCTGATGGTCGTACGCTGCTGAGTTTGGGCTGTTTTTGCTGGTCAGATTGAGCAGTGCCGCGGCGGCGGCGCTCTTGTGGTCATCGGCAGTGGCAGACGACTGATGCATCGACCGACGGTGATGGTGATGGTGATGGTTAGGGTGGTGGTGGTGCATTGATGACTTGTTCACCGGTTCAGATTGTGTGCTGCCGATGCTGTCGTGACTGCTCGAACGAGTTACTTTGTAGTTCACCGGCGGGTAGTGGTTGGGCTCGGTTGAGTGGTCATCTGATCAATAAAAATGGTATTTAAAACATACTTTTGTAGATTGTAAATCACTGTTTGCACTTACTCAAGTTGAATGCCTTAGAGTTGGGATTGCGATTGTGCAACGAACAGTGACTGGGGCTGCCATTGGGACTTGCGTCGCACTGAAGTGTGTCAAAGTTTTCACTGAGAAAGCTGTGTATTTCAGTTCTAAAAGCTTTCAACTTGCGCATCTGCAGTGAACTTGGAATTGAACAAGATGTAGACATTTTTGGCGTATCTAAAGTGATTAAATTTAGATTAAACACTGTGTTAATGTTACCAAAATGTAAACCAATGTTTACCCTTAAAAGAGCCATTGTAATTGTTTAGGTGAGAAGTGAACAAATGTTGCAGCGTTTTGGAGGCGCCCAACTTGATGGGCTCGTGTTTTGAGTTAGTCAGGCCATGCAGGATTTGTATTCCTCCCAGTTCTTTTATCTTAAGCGCATCTTGGGGTGAACGAGCTGCCAGGTAAGAGAGGGTGATGCAGGCATTACTGACTACGGCGAGAGAGGCTGCTTTTAGCTGCTTCAGCAGTATGGCAACAATGTTTTGGCTGCGAAGCTTCTCAATGAGATCTTCCCGTGTGACCAGATAGGAGGAGATGTTTCGGAGAATGCCACCGCTGTTCTCTACAATGGCCAACTCCGTTGGACTAAGCTGAGATGCGGAAGAGGTGACACTGGAGGACAAGGAAGTATTGGTAGTACTTCTTAGTTTAGAGATCAAAAAGTCCAGCATGCCCGCAACTTTGCAAAAGTCAATTTTGTTTGGCGTGCAGTGTGCGGTCAAGTTGAGAAGTGGCTCCAGAAGCGACTTTAGCGTTTTAAGGTCTTTGGTTTCCATGGCCATCTAAAAAATAAATAAAAAAGGTAAATTGTTAATTAAAAGTGACAAAGTGAATGTTGTTACCTTTGCCAAGTGATGTACCGTCCCAAAGTCTCGCATTATCTGCTTGCTGTTGAAGTCTGACTTCCAAGAGAGGTTGTGCAGCACATTGGCCACTGACTGAAGCAGCTGCAGGTGGTTGTTGTTGTGTTCCTGAAGTTGAGCAGCCGTTTGTGGCCCCTGTTGCTGGAGCGTTTTCACAAGCATGCCAATGAAGGGCCGCATAGAGCCGAGCACCGACTTGACAGTCTCATTCTGGGCCGTCATGTAGGTGAGCACATTCAGTGAGTACTGCCGCAGAAGGAAGCACTGTTCACTGGTGTTGATGCCCGCACGGTGGAAACGAAAATCACTTTGAATCACCTGCAATTGATCAAACAATGAGAAAAATGAAAAAGATGTCGTTTTGCTAATATTTTGCAATCAATCACACTTACATCAGAAATGACATAGACGCCACCGTAGAGCTCGATAGTCTTTCTGTAGTTTGCATCACAGGCAAAGGTGAACAGCTCCGCCAACTGCGAACACGGATGGTCAACTGCCTCCACGGGGCTGTCACTCCACCGGAGGTAGAATATCTCCACAAATGATCGCAAGTCCTCCAGCAAACACAGCAACTCCACCTCTTTTCGGTTCGTTGAAGTGTGCGTGACAATGTTGCGCAACGCTTTGGCGGAGTTTCGCCGCAAAGCCAAGGTGTTTCGGAAGGTTTCACTGGTCGGCTGCGGGTACTGCTGTCCACTTTCTAGTGCTGAATTGTTGTTTATGGCCAGCATGCCATCCTCGGTGGAGTGCTGGTGAAGGAGCTGCACCAGCAGCGGCAGTACGCCCTCGTTTCGTAGTTCCAAGCAGATTCGCGGCGCCTGTGTCATCAACGCCAACTTGGCGGCCATCTCTGCCGGCGAGGCCATCTGCCAAATGTCGGCGCAGTGGACACTGCTGCTGCTGCTGCTGCCTTGGTTTGGTTGCTCGGTTTTAGTGAACACTGCTGAGTTGCCAAAGTGTTCCATAGTGAATTGGTCGCTTTTGTTGTTGGAACTGCTGGAGATGGCATGTGCATTTGGCTGATCTAGCTGAAAGTGATCCTCGACATGATGGCGATAATCTTCCGGGATGGCAGAAGCATTGGCCAGCTCTATGTGGTGAAGTCGTGTGTTGTGTTGTTGATAGTTTTCCATGTTTGCTTACTTGCCGATGATGATGCTACAGTACGTTTCACCATGATATGAGCGACAGTTGAGGTATACTGACGGTGCAGCTAACTACTGAATCAGCAGCAGCATCGAAGTAGTTGTAAAAAGTCGCCACTTCGATCTCGGTATCATCATCATCACTGATGACTGGAGTGCTGGCGAAACTGGATGACTGATAGCGACGGCTCAGCAGCTCAGTAGTTGGCTGTTGTAGTCTATCACAGCTACTTTACAGTCGAAAACGGTTGTGCGCCGACTAATTTGTTTGTGACATGAAAGTAAAGAAAGTGTGATAAACTAGTGTCAATGAGTTGTGTTGATTAAGAGAAAGTGTGGAGAGAAGAAAAAGAAAGTAGTCAAAATGGTAGTACCCAAAAGCAGTGTGCGCAGTGAAAGAGAGAGAGAGAGAGAGAGAGAGAGAGAGAGAGGTGAGCAAGTGTGAAAATGTGCTCATGTCTGTCTGTCTGTTTGCTTGTGTGGTGGTGGTGTACTGTGCTGCACTAATCAGAGTAGAGTAGTCTTGCCCTCTGATCAACGGTCAGGGAAGGGAAAAAGAGAGAAAACATGTGAGTGCTGGGGTGATCAGTTAGCGCCAGGCTGCGAGAGCGCGCGCGTTTGTTGACAGTGTGTCACAGTGAAAGAGACAAGTGCAGCCGAATGAGTTCATCACTGAACTGACCAGTCTTGAAGAAGGAAACACACATTAAAAGGGCTGACACAAACAGTACCAAAGGGTCAGCCTTTGTGTCTGTCTGCTTTCCCGCAATAAAAAAACCCAGTTTCGCGCCCATGTTTTGTTTTGTTTACTTCTTCGGCCCAGCTTTTATCCCTTTTGCATTTGTTTAGTGGCTGGTGTTTATTTACTTTTTTTGCAATCCGTTCACCTGTTCTCTTTTGAACTCAGCTGCCGGCTGGTTACAGTCTGTGTTTTTTGCAGTTTCTTTGATAAAACCCAAAAGCCGTACCGGTTGGCAGCCACAACTGCGCAAAGCTGGTGCGATAGTTGGTAGAAGTGCGGAAAAACGAAAGTGTTCAAAGCAGAAGTTGACTTTACTTCACTGTGGCTTCTGCTTAGCGGCAGCCACTGACACTTCTTTAGCAATGGAGGAATGTTTTTGCGGTGTTGCTGATGATGATGGTGGCGGTGGTGACGATGGTAGTGGTTGTCCTGCTGCTGCTGTTGCCAGTGATAACATCATCCATGCTTGGTTTAATAATGTGTGCTGTGGCGATGCTGCCAATGGACGGTATGTGGTGATTATGTGTGTGTGTTTGGAGTGCACGCCAGGCACATAGAAGTGGCACTGGCCGCAACGACAAAACCGCCGTTCTTGGCTGTCTGTAAACGTTTTTCGCCGCTGCAGCTAGCTGTTGTCTTTGCAATGTGATGCGGTATTTTGGAGAAAGGAAGAGAATGGTTTCTCACAGACGGTTTGGAGAGTTGCGGCGGCTGCTGCTGATGTGGCAGTCACACAGCTGTAAGAAAAGTTTCAGCGGGGCTTGTGAATGAGAGTGCCCGACTCACTTGCCGCATCTAAAAGACTATGCAATGTAGACACCAAAAGGGCCGCAATGTGTGTTTAGACTGCAGGACAGGACAGACACTGTGTGGTGAAGACACCCAAAGTATTGCTCTTGTAGCGGTACACATTGTGAGCACGCTCTGGCTCTGGAGCAGCGACTTCCTCAGTGAGTAGTGCCCAGTTGGTTTGGTTTGGTGGCGGCAGCAATCCAACCAGATTTTCTTCTTTGCTGTTTTCTAATTCTACGTTTGTTTAGTTTACATGGCGCACACATTATATAGCCGTTTAAGTGTACTAGGCTAATAGATTGAGCACTAGAAAGTAAAGTGTGAACAAGAACGGTAATAACATCAAAGCAATAAATGTAATGACCAAAAGTGAATAAACAAGATATTCCAAGAGTTGTAAGTATAAAATATTCAGTAGCAATTATACACGTCTTAATTGCAATATCGATTGTAAACAAACATTTAAAAATATCATTACTACTTTTTTGACGCTTTTTTACAAAAATATCATATTTGAAAACAAAACGATTTGCTTAGCTGCCTAGTTAGCACAAATAAGTAAATGGCATATAAAATATTTATTGGTTACTATGCATATTGAAAATCCCCTTATAAGTTGATCACTTTCCCCGCCACTGACTGGTGAACGGAGGTTGCCTTGCACAGCAGCAGATAGCGCTTTCAGTTTAAAGACGAGAAAGAGAAAGCGAGAGGCGTTATGCCGTGCACAGTGTGTAAGCAAAGTGTTTTGCACACACGCACATCGCACACTCAATCGCTCGATTGCCTTCTCCTTCTCTTTTTTTCTTTCTCTCTCTTTCTCACTCACTCACTCAACATCGACCTTTCTTTCAATTCACAACAGCAGCAGCAGTAGCAACGGCAGCGGTCCAGCACACTGGGCAGACCACCACCAGCAGACAGCACTCGGCAAGTTTGGGGCACTTTGATTTTGTCATTTTGTGATCACTTAACTCAACTTTGAAGCTCAGAATTACCAGCAAAACCTCAACACTCATATCCAGCGTACACAATGGCCAGTTCCAGGGGCAAGCTCATTGCCGTCATTGGCGACGAAGTAAGTTTCTGGCTTTAAAAGCCCAAGCATAGTATTGATTGTGTGATTTGTTCTTTAATCAACTACCCAACAACAAAACAAATCAATAAAATAAACTGCACAACCTTTTCCCAACTGTTTTGCTGATCTTTTGTTTGTTTGTCTCCAATTTCAGGACACCTGTGTTGGTTTTCTGCTGGGCGGCATCGGCGAGGTGAACCGCACCAAGCAGCCCTCACACAACTTCATGGTCGTTGACAAGAACACCCTGCCTTCTGAGATTGAAGCCAACTTTACCGCCTTCCTCCGCCGTGATGACATCGACATTATACTGATCAATCAGAATATTGCCGAGCAGATTCGCCACCTCATCGACGCGCACACTGCCCCCATTCCCGCCATTCTGGAGATTCCCTCGAAAGACCAGCCGTACGACCCTAACAAGGACTCCATTCTCAGACGGGCCAAGGGGCTGTACTCGGCGGAGGAGTACCGATAAAGGGAAATGCTACACACACACACCGTTTCAGCAGCTTCAACACAGCAGCCGCAGCTACTCCAGACTAACAGTCAGCTCACCATTGCAAACACCACCTCTATCTGCAACCTCTCTTCTTTCCTCTATCTATCTTCTTGCCATTCAAACACCAACGTACTCACTACTGTTGTCTCAAAATAATATCATTCCACGTTGAAACTTAATCAGACTTTATATAAAACTATACTAATCTAGACTCAATGTAATGCCACAATTACAAATTTTCTCTCTCTCCCTATTTCTTCCTCTTTTGTCATTTTTTCTAAACCTTTGTTACTTTTTGTTGTTTTCATAAACTGTGCAGCATTTTTGTTCTGTGTAAAAAAGTGCTCAGCAACCAGTTAGAAGTTAAAGTACACAATCAGTGCTCAATCTCAAAGCTACAATTTGAATGGAAAAACAAGTACAAATGTAAAGTTAACACACCAAGTTAGCAAGTTAACTCACACAGCAGTAGTACAAACTGGTCAGTTATGCACACATCGGGGTAATACAGAAGAAATAAAATACAGAAGCAATACTTGACAAGATACGACAGTGAAAGGTTGAAAGCAATACGCCACAGTAATAATAAATAAAGATAAATAATAAAATAAAAAGAGGTAAAAAATCACATTTTCAAGGAGTGAAAAGAAGGAAGGAAGGAGCTGAGCGAGCTTACAGCTTGCGCAGCTTAAAAGCGAGCGCCGATGCGAGCAGAAAGAGGACGCTCCAGAAAGCGGTGACGGCAAAGCCGCAGACGACCTCTGCCCGGAAGATGGACCAGCCGCGGGAGACCATCAGTCGCATGGCGTTGATGGGCAGAGTCTGCGGGAGGTAGTACGCAATGGACTGCACCCAGTTGGCCATCGCCTCCACCGGCCACACCGTCCCGCTGAGCATCAGATTGGGGTAGAAGAAGCTGAGGGCGAGCATCGTCGCCGAGTTCTCGTCCTTCGCCAGCGTGGACACCAGCACGCCGAAGCACATGCCGGAGATGCTCTGCAGGAAGGTCATCAGGAGGATCAGCGAAAAGTGGCCCTGGTAGGAGACGCCAAAAACGGGAAAGACGAAGATGAGCAGCGACAGCGAGGAGACGAAGAGAATGAGAATCTGCGGAAGGAGGAGGGCGACCAGAATGCGCAGGTAGCTGGCGCCGGCGACGATGCTCCGCTCAATGAGGCCCTGCTTCCGCTCGACCACCAGCACCATGGCGGTGAGGGGAATGGCGCTGAGGAAGGCAATGGAGAGAATGGTGCCCGGGGCGGCGTAGTCGCGGTACACCGAGTTCTTCAGCCCGTAGATGGGCGCCTCCAGGCGGACGGGCATCTCAAGCAGGGCCGGACTGAGGCCGTTCTCCTCGAGGAAGCTCTGCCCGACGCGCAGAAAGACGGTGGTCACCTCCTCCTGAACGGCCAGCACCATTAGCCGATCTGATGGAAAGGGAGAAAAAGAACGGTTAGCAAAAAGCAAACAAGGTCAAATCTCTCATACTGGACATGTCCGGGTGAAGGTGAATGGTGGAGTTGTAGAGCACCTCGGGGGCAATCTCCAGGCCCATGCTCAGTACGCGCTCGTAGAGGTAGTCGCTAAAGTTGCCGTACATGGTGAGCGCCGTAGAGGCGTAGCCGTTGCGCACCGCCCCCACTGCTTCCTCGGGGCTGTCGTACGCCGTCTGGGTGATCACCTCCGAGTTGAGGGTGGCGAGGATGCGCTGGGAGAAGGGCGACTGGTCGCCGTCGTACACCGCCACCGGAATGGAGTGCAGATTGAGGCCGATGCAGGCGCAGAAGAGAATTACCTGAATGGTGGGCATCATGAACTGGAAGAGCATCAGCGTGGCGTTGCGCCGGTTCGCCGTCACGTTCTTCACCAGCATGGCGCCCACCTGAGAGCACCAGGAGACGGAGGCGGCGGAGGACTTGCACTGGGACTTGGACTTGCGGCCTGGGCGGAGAGAGGGTCGTGAGGATTTGGTCGCCGAGGTGGACTTGCAGGCCAGCGACGGTTGAGGGTGGGTCACGGGCATAATGGTGGACACCTCGATGGCGGTGCACTTGCTGCCATCGCTGTCCGGCAGACTGACCACGCCGCTGCTGCTGGTGCCCGAGGAGGAGGACGCCGTAGAGCCTCGCCGAGAGGAGCTGTTGCTGGCAGAGGTGTCACTGCCCGGCGGCGGCGGCAGAGCCATTGAGGCCGCCAGACTGGAGACGAGAACCTGAGGGCCAGTTTGGTCGTGGTCGCGGTCGGCGTCCGCCTTGGTACACAGGTGCAGAAAGACGGCCTCCAGCGAGGGCAGGCCGTAGTGGGCGAGCATGCCTTTGGGACTGTCCGCCGCCAGCATCTGCCCGTGTCGCATCAGGCCAATCTGGTGGGCGTCCCGGGCCTCCTCGATGTAGTGCGTGGTGATGAGCACCGTCAGCTGCTTCTTCTCGCTTAGCTCAATCAGGTGCGACCAAATGCTGAGATGAAGAGAAAAATGAAAGAAAGTGAGAAGGGATTAGAAAGGGTGTGAAAAGAGTGATATGTGCGCGTTACCTCTGCCGGAGAATGGGATCTACGCCGACGGTGGGCTCATCGAGGACCAGGAGCGGCGGCTGGTGGATGAGCGCCGCGGCCAGCGACACCCGACGACGCTGGCCTCCGCTCAGGTAGCGAATCAGCCGGTGAGGGTCGGGAAGATCGAGAAAGTCGACGAGGAAGGCGGATCGCTCCTTGAGGGCCGGACGGGCCATGCCGTAGAGGGAGCCAAAGTAGCGGAGCGTCTCTGCGGTGGTCAGCTCCTCGTAGAGGGTGATGTCCTGGGGCATGTAGCCGACGCCGGCGCCCGGCACGGAGGAGGCCGCCGAACCGGGCCGCTCGCCGAAGACGGTGATCTCGCCGGCGTTGAACTTGAGTGTGCCGAGGATGCAGCGGATGAGGGAGGTCTTGCCGCAGCCACTCGCCCCCAGCAGGCCGTAGATGGAGCCGCGAGGGACGGCCATTGAGAGGCTCTTCAGCACCGGCACCGGCTTCAGCTGAGAGCCGTAGGTCAGGTGGAGGTTGCGCACTTCGATGGCCGCAGCCGATGGGGAGGTGGGCATCGTGCGCTGGAAGTAGTCGCCGGTGGACATGATTGAAGGTGGCAGGAGAGAGGTGAGGAGGAGTGTTGAGGAGAGGTGAGGAGTGTTGAGGTGAGAAGACGAGTCTGTTGATCGCTTGGTGAAAGTTGAAGTGTTTACAAACAAGACGATGACCAGTCAGGTGGTGGTGAAGGGTGACCGGTGATGACAGTGTTGATAAGCGATGGGGGTCAATGTAGGCGGCGGTGGCCGGTAGTGGGTGGTGGGTGGCACTGGGTTAAAATAGTCGTCGAGGGGGAGAGCGAGCGACGGAAAATTTTCAAAGTCCGACGGCAAGGAAAAATCGGCCGTGCGTTCGGCTCGGAGGCAGCGAGGCGAATGACGGCTGTCTGCTAGGAAAGTGCGCCCGAGAGAAGACACCAGCGCTCCAGCGGCTCTACTAAGTAAGGGTCAAACGGAAGAACGCCAGCGCCCAGGCGGCGAGTCAGCAGGGCAGAGCAGAGCAGAGACTGTCTAGAAAAGTCGACGCCAACCGCTTAGTCAACGGTCAAGTCTGTCTGATTGACTAGCTGACTTACTGACTGATTGACACCTAACACGGGCAAACACAGACAGACAAAAGCTGCGACGGCGACAACGACGGTGAGGGCGAAAGTGATTAGGCAGCATCGGCAGCCACTGACACTGACTGACCAGAGGTCTCTCGGCAATTGAGTACACAGCGCACGTTGTCTTATCACGCGATGCACCGAGCAGCTGCTGCTCAGTGATAACTTTTTTTCGGAACCAAAAAAGTGAAAAGTTGACGCTTTGACTCAACTCCAAGTTGAAGCACTTGTTGACGATGTACTTGGCAAACAGACAGTGCTTTTGTGTCACTGTGGTCTTTCGATTGCACAGTGTCTAAATATGCAGATTTATATAGACTTTCAGAATGCTAGTAGTGTAAGGCAATGATGGACCAATGTAAACAACTAACAAAAGGGCTTAACAATAGGTTTAGGTGTGCACTCAAGGCAAAGGCTTATTTTCATCAGTGTTTCTAGGTGGCTTGAAATGATGGAAAGTTTGTTGTCATTGAGTGTCTGTGTATTGCAAATTCCTTTATCATTACTACTACTAAAAACATAGTTGTCAATGCATTTTGTCACGATTGCACTTGATAGTGCTAACAAACTAGCCAACTACAACACAACAAAGTCCATCAGATGGTTTAGAATGAATTGCCATCTGTTTGACGCTCGATAACTTGCTAAAACAAAAACATTATCACGTTCACACAACACTGGCACATACAACACGCATCAAAGTGAAATTACTTAATAATTATATGTAAATAAGCACATTTTTAGACGTTTAACTTAAGTACTATTCAAAGATTCAAAAAAAATGTTTACTTGTTTTTGTAAATTAAAAATGGATTATAAACTATCTATATTACAAATTTATACAATACAGCATTTACTAGTTTTACACAAAACAAAGTTAAATGTGTTTAAATTAACTAACTTTTAAACGCATGAGCGTGGCGTAGTGAATTTTCAAGATCACGAAGTGAATTTTGTCCATTATTTAGATGCATTTCAATAAGTTCCTTTAAAGCAAACAAGTGTGTTAGTATAACAAATTAAACATCAGTAATTATTTAACCTTATCTGTAATTTTACTTTTAGTTTTGAACTCAGATTTTACCCAATCACGCAGTTCTTGTTTTTGTGAATCATCTGCCAAGTTTTTAGTTACTCGAAAGAATTTTCTGTAAAGATTTAAAACTTTTTGGCGCGTCATAAACTGTAACAAAGTTGCAAATGTAAACAAATTTAAAATTTTATTGCTAAGTACCTGTGATAATGACAAAGCATTTTGAAACACTTTTTTATTTGACATGTTTTAAAATATAATTGTAACTTAAATTTACGTAAAGTTATATGCGCAAAAATATACAACTATTTCATAACATAAACACAAGACACTATTTTCACAAAAGTTGTTTATTTGACAAAAAAATTTGAATTTTGTATTTTGTATTTTTTAAATACATCAATAACGATAGTTTATTTTAATTATGAATAATTTTATTAGAAATACAACAACAGTTATTGTTTTTATAACAAACAAATGTATATTAAGAAAGTAATTAAACTACAAATTTATTTTTATTGTAATCAATAAACTAAATGTTGTTACAATCTAAAAACATTATCACAAATAAATTGTTTTAAATAAATATCCGTTTATCCCTTAAAAATAATGTTTTTCCAATTTAAAATTTAAAATGTGTTTTTGTTCTAGCATTTTTAAAAAATTAGAACTTTTTATTAACAAATAATCAAAACTTAATTCCATTATTTTTAAATCCTCCTATCCCTAAAAAAATGATTTTTCTCTATTTCTCTATTTCTCTGCACTGACTCT
>JAALOO010000849.1_pt1 | contig 24917 bp, 20 predicted proteins | sample 7257641 | NCBI WGS metagenome assembly JAALOO01 (sample SAMN14085613, study PRJNA598686) | mite metagenome | biome: ENVO:01001000; feature: ENVO:01001002; material: ENVO:01001226; isolation source: single female mite from University of Michigan culture on fish food culture... ...
CGCAAAAAAAGGCTCGCTGTAGTCCTGGCTTGCCAGACTTACCCCCCTGTTTTCTTCAGTTGCTGCTGGGGATGCTGTTTCGCTTTCACCGTTACTGAGGCTCATTATCGTCGACGAGTTTTAGAGAAAGGGAGAGAGAGAGGTGCCACTGGAACAGAAACAACATCAGCAGCTTATAACGGCTTTAAAAATGTTCAAATTCTGCCGCCGAAAGAGAAAAGAGCAGAAAATAGTAAAAGAATCTTCTGCAGGCTGAAAAGCTACTGCCATCAGCCAGTGGGCAGCAGCATTTGCCGGCAATTGGCATTGCCTTCAGTGCAGCAGCCAAAAAGCAACACACTGCCGTCGTTTCAGTGTACGGCTTCAGCATGCAAACAACACTGTACTGTACGACAGCAGACAGCAGACAGAAATGGATAGACCGAACGAGACAGTGCCCGATTGAGAGAGAGTACCAAAAAGCAAACTGAAAGGCAATGGCAGCAGCACCACCGCCCGCCAGCCTGCCAGACGGAAAGTGAATGAATGAATGAATGAATGAATAGGAAAGAGAGAATTTGGGAAAGAGAGAAAAAGAGCTCAATGGCGTTCACGATGTGCTCACTTTGCTGCTGCCAGCACCAGCACCGTCGCCAATCGTCCGAGTGGCTCTGCTGAACGTGTGTTTCTATCTTCCTCTTCCTCTCTCTTTTTTCTACTCGGCATATATCTTCATTAACCATCGACTGCTCAATTGGAGGGGCACTGTTGTTCTTCAGCATCAGCATCAGCAGCAGTAGATTACACTACTGTTACCGGGATCAGGATCGGGTTTGGCAGGGAGAGAGAGAGAGGCTTATCATCGTCAGCGTTTGCTGGTTGCTGGTTGCTGGTTACTGTTTGCCGTCATGGTTCAGAATGGAAATGGTAAGCAGCCAAAGCAGTCTGCTAAGGATAGTGTGTGCAAAACCTGTCAGCACAGCTCATCCTTCTCAGACGACTGCAACTCAGACGATGATGATGCTAAGGATGTTGAAGAAGATGTTGAGCAGAGAAAAGAGAGGCAAAAGGCTATGCTTGAATTGAGAGCTGAAAGATGGTAAGATTGAGATGTCTGCAGAGTTGTGGGTGGAAGAAAAAGAAGAAAAGCAAAACAAGCGTTTCAAATGTTTTTGTTTAGATTTGTTTTGTTGAACTGTTTGTGTGCTGGAATAAATATAACTTGTGTGCGATATCGTCGTCCAAAATGCCGGTCGATGAGTGTGGGATGATGCTGCTGTCTTTATAATGACGGAAGAAAAAACCAAAATCGGAAAATTTTAGAGTTTTTGCACCGGTAGAGCTTAACTTTTCACTTTTTTGCTTCGCGTGTGGGCGAAATTGAGAAGAAGATGTTTGCACCGTCACACAATTCCGCCAATGCCGATGTTTGACTTCTTGATTTTGGTGCTGATTTTTGCTGTTGAACTCAAATTGAGCTGAATGATCGGGGCAGGAAGAATTGTTGAAGTGCAAGTGATAGTGGTGAGACAAATGCAGCCAACCGTGCCCCAGCCGATGAAACCTCTCGGAGTCACTGACACGACAGCTAAGACAGCCAAAACAGTACCAGCAAATGTTAGAGAAAAGAAAAGGCAAAAATAATCAGTTGCCGCCAAAGTCGACGTCGTCGACGGCTAAACAGATTGTAAAACAGTCTGAATGACTGCAGTGAAAAAAAGCCAATGAAGTAGAAAAAAAGAAATAGAAGAAATAAAATGAGAAAAGAGGAACCCTGCAAACACAGTCAGCAAAAGTGCAGAATGCCCGACAGTCTGATTATTCATTTGGTCAGAACAGCAACTGCAGCAGCGGCAGCCACGACAAAGAAGCCCAATAAAAAGCGTACCGAGAATTGAGCACTTCCTTTGCACTTCTCGGAACAGTCAGCGCTCTTTGCAAAAAACTCGTAATTTCAGCACAAAATAACTCTGCAGCAGACCACCAAAAGCAGAAAGAAAGAGAAAGAAGAGAAGGGCATTACTAATTTGTGGCAGTCAGTGCAACAAGGTAATTGGACACAATCGGCGCTGCTGCTGCTGCTGTTCCTGGCTCGGTCATATCCGAGCCAAAAAGTGAAAAGGCAGAAGGTAATTGAAAACATACACAAGCACACACTGGCTGGACCCTACTTTTCCCTTTTGTGCCAGCAAAAGTAGCAGAAGCCAGCCAAAAAGACCAGCAGCAAAAAGAAAGAACGTAAAGACAAATGGGCAGCAGCAGCGGCAACAGCAGAAATGCAAAGGTTGCGTGCTACTGTGCCACCAAATAACTGGCACTATGCGGATAAGTGGGTCGATAAATTATTCACAACCAACTGCCACCACACACTGACTACTGCCCCGGACGGGCAGAATAATCACCGAATCACAGTGCAAAGCTTTGAATTACTTTGCTGTGCTGTGCTTTGAGCAGTCACCGGACTTGATCTTTGGGCTGCTTGTGCTGCTGTCTCATCAGTTGACTAACAAACTTGGCACTACTAACTAGAGCAAAAACTTTTTCTCATCGATTAAGCAATTAGCTCGGAGTGATTATAAATTCAGAGCTGTTGCCAGAAAAAAATAAAAGAATTTGTTGTACTTTCTTGTGAGAATAGTGCAAATCTATTTTTTCTGGTGATCTTGGTTTTTATTGTAGTTGTCATCGTCTAATCTGCAAGTCAAGAGAATTTTTTGGCACACGAAGAAAAAAGAAATAAATTTCACAGCAGATGACAGCCGATTCTGTATTTAGTATTCTGGACAAGTAGAAAAGTAAGAGTGAGTCAGTCCGAAGGCAATTAATTGCCAGTGGAAAAGAACCAGTACAAAGATATATTCTGTTCTTAATCTTGCTCAAATAAAGTTTTTTTCTTTAGTTAGAAAAAGACGATATGCCAAGGTCAGCCAAGCACACGCATGTGAATGGATCTGCATCTAACATCGGTTTTTTTGCTGCTCGATACGTTATCAAGCAATTAAATGGCTTTAAATTAAATTACATTAGAGTGCAATTTAAGTGAAACTAATTTGATAGAAAGACTGACGACAACCAGAAAGAAGAAAAAGAAGAAGAGAGGTTGAAGCACTTAAAAAGTCAAGAAAACGAAGAAGAAACAGTCCAGACCAAACTCTTCCTGATGTTGCACCGGGAATGTTGAAAAGGAGAAAAAAGAAAAACCATCTCATCTCATTTCTCCATTCTCACACACAAAGTCTGCTAAAAAACCATTCGTAATTGTTGTTGTTGCTGCTGCCATTGTCCCTTTCCGTTGAAGCAGAAAAGCAACTAATTGGTCCCGAAAGAGTGAGTCAGCTTTTCTACTATTCCAAAGGCTCTGAAACGACACTCTCGTGTGCAGACACAAATGGCAATGGATGAAGACAGAAAAACAGTGCACATTTCAGCAGCAACAACAGAAGTGAAATGACACTGGCACAGAAAACACTTGCCACAACAGCTGCTAAATGCGAGTTGCAGTGGTAGATGTGCCGCTATTCTCGGCGCATCACTTGCTCTCTCTTATATTTTTGATGTGATTTAAATTCCGCTGCAAATGTGTGTGTTTGTACACAGTGATACAAGCTTTCTTTTTTTCCTTTTTGCCGCAGACAGCTTGAGTTGCAAGAATTTAAATGATCTCGTGTTGGTGGTGTTTGTGGCATTGGCGCCGTCATGGGTGCCATTACCGAGCTGATCATTGTGTCGTCTGCTGCCAGGACCAGCACCACCTTCTAACACACACCAAATAAAAATATAAAAGGAGCAAACACCGTCGCCGACAATGACGCCGTTAAAAAGAGAAAAAGAAAATGGGAAAAAGGGAAAGAAGGAAGAAGACAAACAATGCCAAGGATCACTAATTTGCAGTTGGATGAAAGAAAAGTGAGAGAATGCAAAGTGAATAGTGCACTGCACTGTGCACACCACCTTAGCGTCAATAGATTTGCTGCCGCTTGATTGCAAGTGGCAGCTCAGCTCAACTAGCTAAAAGAGCAACATTAGCACACAGAGACTTGACAAGACAGGAAGGAAAGGAAAGGAAAGGAAAGACAAGGGAACAACAACAACAAAAGTCAAGTCAAGTCAAGTAAAGCCATCCATTGCCGCTGCTGCAGCTGATTCACGGTACTTGAGCGATCTTGGGGCTCAATCGATTTGATTTTGGCTCGGCTTTGTCGACTCTGCTTGGCTTGCCTTGGCTCAAAGAGCAATTTGGGGCTTTTTTGGGAAAAAACTGACTCAGGCAGTGCCGACTCAATTCCCTGACGAGCTGCCGCCAAACGAGGAAAAGAAAAAGAAAGACAGACAGGAGCTACTATTACTTTTTTTCCACCGTACAGCTACGTTTTTGGCAACTCTGAGTTGTAGTGTGTGTAGGGTGAAGAATGGATGAGAAGAAGGAGGAGGAAGAAGAAAAAACACTTTGGCTACAAAGTGCTCTTTTCTATTCATCCTCAGCATCATCATTTACTACTGAACGATAATAGAAGCTCATTAAAATATTTCCCTCTCTTTCTATCAGGCAAATCAAGCGAGCGCCAATGTGATTGGGCCAAGAGGGGAGGGCACCAAAAAGAGGGAAGAAAAAAGAAGAAAAATTGGCTAAAAAAAGAGCAGAGTGAGAGTGTAGCGTAGTGAACAGTACTGAAAATACGGGCTCTTTTTTGCTGCTTCATTTTTTCTGCTCAGTGTGTTTGTGTGTACAACGAGCAACAAATTGAATTGACATTGCCATTTTACAAGAGCTGAAGAAATTGGCAACATAGAAGCTGAAAAGGAAGGCAGCCAACGATACGCACACTTGTTTTTAAGTTGAGTGCCGCCGATTCTGGTGCCTCTTTTCCTACGTGCTGCCATGCAACCAATTCCTCTTTCCAACTTTTTTTGCTCTGGTTGCCATCTCACTCTCACTTTTAGTTCAGCTGCCCAAACTAGACAAATTTGCACTTTTTGTTGTATCTTCCAGTGCTGCCGCTGCTGATGCTGCTGCTGTTGGCTGCCTGGCTGACGCTAAATTGACGTAAAAACGTGTCGCAGTCGCTTGGCAAGATCCAAAGAAGCACCAGCAGCAAAAGCAGCTCCATGTCACCAGCTCATGTCTGAAAAACACAGAGCTAGCACAGAGCAAAGAAAAACAGAATGAGATGAAAACTGAAAGAGAAAGAGAAAGAAAAACAGCTGAACAAAGACCTCAGAGCTTCAGAGCGGCAAAGCATAGGCAGAGATCTCTACAGCAGAGGCTGAAACACTAAACTGATCCAAAAAACGGCGACAAAAATGGCAGCAAAAACTAAACTAGCTGACAGGCAGGCAGCCAACGCAAAGCCGCACTGAAATTACCACATTGTACATTGCAAATAAATTCAGCCGGAATGGCCGCCGTCGCCGCAGCCGCCGCAGCTAACAAACACATCAGACATCGGACATTAGCTAGAGGCTGTAGCGAAATAAAAAGACCAAAAAAGATCACGAAAAATCCGGGAAAGGAAAAGAAGGAAAAGAAGAAAAAGCGAAGGATGCAGAAAAGGTCAACTGACCACCAGTGCACCACTTCTGCTGCAGTGTCGCCGTTGTGAGCTTGGGAACAAACAGTCAAAAAAAAGAAGAAAAAATCGACGGCGGCGGCCAATTGTGTGGAGCAGCAGCAGATCAATCGATCGAACGGTCGATTCTCAGACACTCAAAAGAATGACCAAATGGCCAATTTTGCGGCCTGGCAGTGCCGCTCAGTGCTCAATAAATTCGCCGCAACATAACACAACAACAGCTTCAACAGCGGGCGATTGTGCGGTCTCGATTGCGTGTGCTGTACTGTACGACGACAGCAACAGCGCAAACCTGACCGACTCGAAACTCCGGTAATTTCGAGTTTCACCACCACCACCACCAATTGCCAATTGCCAGCCGTTAATTGTTTGCCACCGCACAATTGGCGTCTTCATTTTCTTTCTTCATTCTTTCCGATTGTTTGGCACTAGGCTGAATTCGAGAGTGCATTCTATTTCTCAATTGACTTGTTGTATTTACCGCGGAATAAAAAGCAGGCCAAACACACAAATAAAAAGGTAATAAATAAATAAATAAATAATTGAGTGGGCACGGAAAGTAAAGCAGAAGGAGAGGTGAGGAATTGTACAGTGTTCATTGTTGTGTGCTGCGGCGGCAATTACGATAATTAATTAAGCAATCAAGTTTTTCTCACTCATTGAAAAATTGCAAATTGCCGCACAAAAGTTTCCAGCTTACTGGCTCCATTTTAAAAGCTAAAGTTGAGTTATTTGTTGCAAGGTAATCTCAGTGATGACGTCTTTCAGCGCTCATAAAAAATTTGGTACAGTTACGATACAGTGTACCTGAAAGACCTTATCAAGGCCTTTTCCTTCTTCTCAATGTGGGCGAGCGTGAGTGAGCAAATGGGAGAGAGAGAGAGAGGGAATGACAGACGCCCACCGCTGAACCACCGCTCATCACTCTCACTCTAAACCGTCAATTAATTAGTGCACTTTTAAAAGGAAAGGTAAAAAGAATATTCTTTGCAAATAAAAAGTGCACAGGTGAAGTAGAAAAGGAGGCGGAGTAGAAGAGGAGGAGAAGGAGGAGGAGAAGAACGGGACAACATGTTATGCTATTTTAAATCCCATTAGTACTCGTTGCACTAGTTCTCGATTCTGCAACACTGACCGCTTGGCTGCACACAAATTGGCTCAATGGTCAGATGGGCTTTAAAGTGATTGGCGACCTGGAACCCTTGTTCAACGGGTGGAGAAACAGCAGCAGCAGCACAAGAAGAATTTTACCCGCTTCTTTAATTTCACCGGTCGCTGCACAAACAACTGTAAACTGTAAACAGAACAGTAACAGGATTCAACAGATTCAATTTAGTGGAGAAAGAAAGAGTAGTTTACACAAGAGATGGGGCAAAACAAGTGATAAACAAATGAGTGCAATTGCACAGATACAGAAGCACAAACAGTAAACAGCACCAGCAGCTTTTCTTTTTCAAACACTGGCCAGCAGCGGCTGAAAAGAAAGGAGATGAAATTTTAAAATGTGCTTACCCAAGCTGACAAATCGAGATGGCCTTTCTACTGACATGCACTTTGAAACGGAGGAAAAAATGGAAATGTCAGCCAGGCGATGCACTTTAGCCAATTGAGTAAAAAGCAGCAGCATCAGCAGAAACAGTTTTAAAAAACTCTCTTTTTGACCATTTCTAAAAACAGTGCCCAACAAATGCTTTTGCGACTCTTAATCCTTTCCGTTCCGTTTGAAATTAATTAGTCACACATTTTAGTGCTTGTTGCCTGGTAAAAAAATACCCGACGGTACTGAAAGGGTTAAGAGCAGGGGTGGAGCCAGTTGGCTATTTCCACCAGCATGGCTTAAGAGTCCCACTGTTGTCAAAGTTGCTGCTGCTGGTAACGTCAGCACAAAAGCTGGTTGTCACGTTACAGTCTGGTCATTCTGCAATCAGACCTACCCAGCGCAACATGTCCAACTTAGTGCGAATGGTTTTGCCCGACGACCAGAACGCCCGTGCCCGCCTCACTCTGGCCGCCCAAGCCTTTGACGCCGCCAAGGAGCGCGCGGAAGCCCACGGCAAAACGCTGGAATCCTATCTGAAGGTGTTTACCGAGACTCGACTGAGCCGCGAAAAGGCCGAAGCTGAAGGACGAGCTAAAGACCCGACTGAATGGTCTCCGGTCAACGGTCAGATGGCGGGTCTCGTGTTCTCGACGATGAGCAACAGCGCTCTGGCGACGCGCGAGGCGAGCAAGGCCGCTGCCAGTTGCGTCCAAGCCGCCCAGGACTGGCGCCATTTTGCCCTCGCTAAGCTGCAGAAGAAGCAGAAGGAGGGCACCCCGGAAGCGCAGATGGCCCTTCTCGAAGCTCAGGTTAAAGAGGCCGAGGCGGCCGTTCAGCGCTGGCGCAACGAGGTCTCCGAATACGAAAAGTCGGAGGCTGGCCAATCGAGCCAGCTCGCCTTCACGGCTCCACTCTTCAACCAGTTCAAATGAGATTTGGTCTCTACTGGATTTCTAAAATGTGCACACCTCTCTTTCGCTTTCAGTGTGCTGTCACATTTTCATTTAAATAAATATTTTTAAAATAAAAACTTTCACTGTGTAAAAAGAGAACAATGCCTGTTAATCGCCTCACCTCGTCTCTGAAAACGTTTGTTTGGCTCGCCGATTGCGTCATTCTCTTTTCCAGTCCTCCTCTTCCGACCAACTCCCGTCCTGAAAGCAGCCATGAGTAACCAGCGTAAACCAGCTCCCGTTTGCGAACTTTCGCAAATTCTCCTCGTCAAAGCGTCCCGTGCTCGCTATGAAGCTGCCCGTTTGGCCACTGCCGGCATCCGTAGTCATAGTTTGTATCAAATCGACTACTCGGCAATCGGCCACCGCGAGGGCTACGATAAAGCCGTCGAAGTGGGCAACTCTGAGGCTGATTGCTTCTACGCGCCTCAGGTGAGCAAAGCCCTGGCGAGGGTCGTCAGTGCGAGGACCAATGTAGGTGCCGTCATTGGGCGAGCCGCCGGCGCCGCTGAGGACTACGCCAACCTCCTCCAGGCGCTCCTTCCCCGGAATCTGCAGCTGAAGGACCATGATCCCCAGGAAGCTCAAGCGTGTGCCTTTAAATGGCATGTCAAGCTGGCTGAGGCTGAAAAGAAAACTGAAGAGGCTCTCTACAATGTCCATCTGTGGGAGCATCACCTGGCTACAAAGGCAGCAGCAAAGCGAGGCGAAAAGTAAAATGCTGCTTGAGCTGAGCTAAGCTGAGCCCATCTCTACCGAGCCAAACTAGAGCTCAAAAGTTGTTTGCAAAACTTTAGAATTAACCTTGTAGAAACTCTCACACCTTTTATATCAATATTAAAGTGTACTAATGGAAATTGTAAATTACGTAGTTTGCCCTTTTTCTGGGCTCAGTTCTTCAGTCAGTTTAACTGATTTGCGATTGATTTAACTGTCAATTTTTTTAAATTAGTGCACCTATCATTCTTTCAGTGTGTCAATTTTAAAAAATTTTAATTTACAAAATGAAAACTTGCACTGTGTAAGCAGAGCACCGTTTTATATTGCAGCGTGGCTGCAAAACGCGCGACGCTCACAAAACCTGTAAATCATCTTTTGTTTGTTTGCTCGGTTCTTCACCTCTTGCGTCTTTCTCTTTCCACTCCTCCCTCTAACTCCAACTCCCCACCAACTCCCGTACTGAAAGCAGCCATGAGCAGCAAGGACAAACCAGCTCCCGTTTCCGAACTCCCGCAAACCCTCATTGCCAAAAAGTTGCGTGCTCGCTATCAGGCAACTCTTATGGACACCGCCAGGTCTAGGTCCAATACGAAAGCGGACGACTACTGGACAAGCGTCCAACTCGAAAAGTACTATAAGACAATTGAAGATGGCTACTTTATGGCTGGTCGCTTACTTGCTCCTTCATTAACTCGATCCCTGGCCCTAGCCGCTAAAAACTGGGCCACCGCCAGTGCTGCCGCTCGCCGAACCGCCGACGCCGCTCAGGACTACGCCAACTTCCTCCAGGCGTTCCTTCCCCAGCTGCAGCTGAAGGACCATGATCCCGAGGAAGCTCAAGAATGGGCCTCTGACGCGCTGGCCTGGGTGACTGAAGCTGAACAGAGAGATAAAGAGGCGGTTGAAGACCTCCGGGCGTGGGTGAGTCAGCTTCAGGACGATGAGGTAGCCGCCCAGTCAGCAAAGAAGTCAGCAGAAAAGGCTGGCAAAAAGTAAGATGCTGTTTGAGCTGAGCTGCCCATCTCTCCCAAACTAAGCGAAGTACTCAAAAGTTGTTTGCAAAACTTTAGAATTATCCTGTAGAAACTCCCACTTTTTATCAATATTAAAATGAGCTGATGGAAATTGTAAATTACGTAGTTTGTCGGCTCTTTCACTTTAAATGTGTGACAAATCAATAGACCATTGATTGAGCAGCTAGTGACTTTGAAGAAGAAAACAAAAGTTGGCTTGATCTGCCAGTACAGTTTAGCTAGACTGAGCACCTAAGAAACTGTTCTAAAAAACGTGTGTTTCTCCAAACACTTCATTTTTTTGTTGTAAGTTGAAATTCGAAAAGCAGTGCACACAAAAATTGTACCGTTAAAGTCTGGTCATCACTATTCAGCAGTCAAACCTATTTGTCTTGTTGTCAAGATGTGCCACGAAGTGCAGCCAGTGCTGCCGATTTCCACCTTCTACACCGAGGTCCAGGCCGCCCGGGCCCACCTCGCCGTGGCCATCCACGCCTTTGAAGCCGCCAAGGAGCGCGCCGAAGCCCTCTGCGAGACGATCAACGCCTATCGAGGAATGTTCACCGAAGTCCGCCTAAGCCGAGAGAGGACTGCTGCTGAAGCAGAAGGAGGAGGAGGGGGAGGAGGAGATGATGAAGAAAGTCCATCATCCCCTCTTGTCGATGGTCAACTGGCGGAGCTGGTGTACTCGACGATGGCCAACTGCACCGAGGCGACGCACGAGGTGAGCCTGGCTGCCGCCGGCTGCGTCGAGGCCGCCCAGGTCTGGCGCGATTTGGCCCTCGCTCAGCTTCGGCAGCTTCAGCAGCAGCAGCAGGAACGCAACCCGGAAACGCAGATAGTCCTCCTAGAAGAGCAAGTTAACGAGGCCGAAGAGGCCGTCCAGCACTGGCTCCACCAGGTCACCGTCTTCGAGGAGTCGGCGGCCGGTCAGAAGAGCATTCTCCTCTTCTGGGTTCAGTACTTCAGCCAGTTCAACTGATTTGCAACTTTTTAAATTAGTGCACCTGTCATTCTTTCAGTGTGTCAATTTTAAAACAATTTTAATTTACAAAATAAAAATTTGAACTGTGTAAGCAGAGCACCGTTTTATATTGCAGCGTGACTGCAAAACGCGCGACGCTCACAAAGCCTGTAAATCATCTTTTGTTTGTTTGTTTGCTCGGTTCTTCACCACTTGCGTCATTCTCTTTTCCACTCCTCCCTCCAACTCCAACTCCCGTCCTGAAAGCAGCAATGAGCAGCCAGGGCAAACCAGCTCCCGTTTGCGAACTTTCGAAAATCGCCATCGCCAACGCGTCCCGTGCTCGCTATGAAGCGACCCTTTTGGACACCACCATGTCCAGGAACAGTACGCAAACGGCCGACTATTGGGCAACAACCCACCGCAAGCTCTACAATTCAGCCCTCGAAGAGGACGACCCTGACACTGATTTCTTCTATGCGCCTAATGTGTGCAAATCCCTGACGAGGGCCGTCAACGCATGGACGGATGCAGTTGACGTTTATCGGCAAACCGCCAGCGCCGCTCAGGACTACGCCAACCTTCTCAAGGCGTTCCTTTCCCGGAATTTGCGGCTGAAGGATCATGATCTCCAGGATGCTCAAGCGTGGGCCTCTTTCTGGCTCATCAAGGTGGCTGAGGCTGAAAAGAAAGCTCGACAGGCTCGTAAAAATGTCCAGCTGTGGGATAATCACCTGGGCCCTTTGGCTGACAAGTTGCTGTATGAGCTTTACTGAGCCGAGCTGACCTGCCCATCTCTCCCAAACCAAACAAGTGCTCAAAATTACTGTTTGCAAAACTTTAGAACTACCCTTTCCTACTTTTGAATAAATATTAAAGTGTACTGATGGAAATTGCAAAATGAACGAACAGGTGCAATGACGACGACCGCTGATTGCTAAAGCGGTGTACATTCTTATTTTGAAATTCGAATTTACAGTGCCTCTACAGCTATAAAACGCAGTCACACTCCTCATCACCAAACACTTTTTGTTGGTTAGTTAGTTTGTATGTTTGTTGGTGTTTGATTTCTTCTTTCCCAGTCGTCTCTCTCTCTCTCTCTCTCTCTCTCGTCATCACCAAACCATGAGCCGCCAGCGCAAACCGCCAGTTCCCGACATTTCTGACCTTTCGCTAATCGCCATCGCCGAAGCGTCCCGTGCTCGCTGTGAAGACTTCCTCGAGGACGCCATCAATGCTAGGATTAAAGGTCAAGTAGCCAAAGCCATGGTGACCACGCATCGCAATCAGTACGAGGAAGCGATGAATAGTGAGAACAGTGCTGGTCGTCAGGCTGCTGCTGCCCTTCTAGTAAGCGAAGCCCTGGCCAAGGCCGCTCAAGACTGGGCCAGTGCAGGCGTTGCTGCTCGGCGACATGCCCACGCCGCTCAGGATTTCTGCCACCTCCTCCAGGCGACAGTGCTGCCCTTGAAAGTGATGGAACACCACACTCCACAGAGTGTTCAAGAACTTGCCCAGATCTCTTTCTTGTTGGCAGATTTGTTTGAGGAGAAGTCTCAAAAGGCAGGTGAAGATGTCCAGAGTTGGGCGAGTCACCTTCTTCTTCAGGCCGCTGCCACCGCCGCCAAGCCAACCGGCAAAAAGCAGTAAAATGCGGTTTGAGCTGAGCCAAGCTGCCATCTCTTCAAAGAAAAACAAGTGCTCAAAAGCACTCTTTACAAAACTTTAGAACTACTTTTGTCAATATTTTAAAATGAGCTGAAGGGAATAGTAAATTATAATTTGTCCACTTCACTTTTTTTCACCTTTGTGACACGATCAATTGACCATTGACTAGCAGCAGCTAGTGACTTTGAGTGAGAAAAACAAAAGTTGGAGCCTGATCCGCCAGCACAGTTTAGCTAGATTGTTGCAAGTTGCAACTAAGCAGCAGCAGCGGCAGAAAAAACAGCTAAAGCCGCCTACGCTTTTACCCGAAGCAGCTCGCCGGAAAGCAAACATTAGTCAATTAATTAATCACCAGGAAAAAGTGCTCACAGGAAGAAAAAGTAGTAGTAGTAGGCCAAAGAGGCCAGAGAAAATAAAGAGCGGGAAAAAAGGAAAGCGAAAATAGGCACAACACCAACAACAACACATTACACATTCAGCACGGTGAGTGAGGCCAATCAATCAATAGTGTGTCGATAGGGCCGCTGATCGATCGAACCAGCCAGCACGGCATCATCAACATCAGCACGTCGTCGTACAACAACAGTTGCTGGCGATTGCCAAATGAAACGAGAAAAGAAGACAGGAAAAGCCAAAGTAGGGTGCAGAGACAGACAGCAGAAAAAGAGGACACTGGTCAACGCTGTCTGGACACAAGAGCAGCAGCAGGATCGGCAGTAATTTTCAGAGCCGTCGTACAAAAAAAAGTGTACGACAACAACAAAAACAGCAAAGAAAGGTGTGCGTGCAAAGGCGAGATAAGCGGGCGCTAATGGGCAATTTGCAAATGCATTTTCTCTCTTATGATTACCATTATGCAGACACACACACATTCACATTCACATTTCCCACTCTTTAGAAGTGACTCCTCAACTTTTTTTGTGGTACTTCTATGTCCAGGTAGGAAACGAAAATTCAGGCAAGGAATGCACCTGGTCAAAGAAGAAAAAGAAAAAGAGCAGAGCAATGCAATGCAATTCGTGCGCCTTTAATGTGTGTGCTCTAAAGTGAACAAAGAGCAGGGAGAGAGATTATGATTACATGACCACAGGCTTACTCTCACACACATGAAATGAAGACGAAAGGAAAAGGAAACGTAAAATGAGATGGCTGAACAAAACATGCCAAGTAGTAGTGGTGGTGTGTAATAGTAGAACGGAAAAAGCAGCAGCTGTACATACTGATTGGGTTGAAGATTGCAACTGGGAAATTGCTGGTGGTGGTGGTGGGCAAAACTGACGAGAAAGAGGTGCCGAACTGGTGGAAGAGTATTCGCACCAAAAAGGTAGAGCTGCACCAGAATTTGGTGGTCACCACTAAAAGTTTGGCGGGCAGCCATTTGTTTGTACAACATTTGTGGTGATGATATTCACTAGTGACAGTTCGGGGATGTACACATTAAAAACCTGCTTGTGCTGAGCAAAAATGCCAAACACAGAAGCACATGAACACCAATCAAACTGTGTGTATTTGCTAATGGTAAAGTTTGAACAATTTTTTGTTGGTCAGTTTTTTCCTCCTAAATGATTGGAATGATGAAATGAATGAACTGACAGCAGCACACACTAAACTTGTACGACTGCACAGCGTCAGTGTTGAACAGTGTAATCACAGCAGTGTGGTCAGCAAAACCGAAAAAACCAGTCTAATCATCATCACCATCATAAGCTTAATAACTTTCACCATCACCGCCATCATCAACATTTCAGGTGTGTTACAGCAGATCCACCGCCGCTGCTGCTGCCAAGCTAATCGTTTAAGTGGAAAAAAGCACATGTGTCTTCTTCTTCTTCCTTCCCTGCCCCTCTTTTTTTCTTGAAACGGCCAACAAACAGACTCTTTGTTTGCTTACATAAACAGCAGCAGCAGCAGCAGCAGCAGCAGCAAAGTGCAACAAACAGACAGAAGTACTGTGTACGACTACTCAAATAATGCAGCATTAGGCCGCCGCCGCCGCTTAGAGCGGAAGAGTGGGGGAGAGACCTTGAAGACGATCTCTGCTGTGCTGTTCTGCTGTTGTTGAGTGCTGTAATTATTAGCTGCTTCACTGCTGACACAAACAGACACAGTCACAGTGAACTTTCTTTGTGAGAGTCTGCCTTTTCCTTTCAGGACGACGTTACCTACCCTCGGGCGGCAATAGATTTAATTGCCCAGTAGTTGCAAAGGCAATGTTCTCTCTCACTGATACTTTCCACCTAAATACTTTCTCTTTCTTACTTAAAGTCTTTTCAGCAGTTGTGTGCACGCCGCCAATTTTCATTCTCATCTACTGCTGCCCGGCGGTGTTTTCCCTGAAAAAGAAGGAGGAGGAAAACATTTTGAAATGCACTGAACTGCACTGGACACCAGAAAAAGTGATACAAGTGCGTTTCGGTTACACGAGAAATAAAATGCGTATAAACTACGTATGTTCATTAGTTTTTGTCGTCGTCGTATTCGTTCTCAAAGTGAAACTGCACATCGTCGTTAAATCAGTGCAACCCTGCAAAGTAAGTAGTAGCAGTAGTATTAATTTGGGCTATCAGTGGGGTATCAGTAGTAGCTGTGTGCAGTCGGGTCGGAATTGGGTCTGCCTGACTGGTTCGGTTCGGTACGGTTTGATGCGGCTGCCGTGCGGCTGGTGGTGAGCTCTCAGATTCAGAAAACTGTGGTGCAAATGCAGGCAAATTAAATTACAGGCAGATTAAATTAATGAAATTAATATTCAACTGCATGGAAATTTGAGAGCGAGAGAAAGAGAAGTCAGCATGGTGCTGCTGCTGCTGCTGCTTCTGTCTCTTGCTGTGAAGCAGCCAAACAGATGTAAAAGGCCTCTTCTTCTTCTTCTTCTTCTGTCTGCTGTCAGCTAGAGATCTTCTTGCTCTCATTTAGCATCGGTGATACATTGAATTGAATAAATGACTGCCTGAATTAGCAAATGGATGGACGGCGGTGCTGGTGCTAGTGCTGCTGGTGACGGAAGGGAGGAAAACGGTTGATTCTGTGCCCAAAACATGTGAGAATATTCTTCACTTTCCCCCTCTCTGTCACTATATATCTCCTGTTGGCATCAGCAGAATAGGAAGAAGAAGAAGATATATGGTCATCGAGGTGCTGAGAAGGATGTAGCAAAAAGAAGGAAGAAGAGCTCAGACAGTACAGCACAGCATTGACAGCAACGCCAGCAGCTGCAGACAAATCTGCCCTAATAGAGTGAAATGTACAAATCCCATTAGGCTGGTGCTGCTGCAGGTAATGGAAAGTCGTTCTCTCTTCCTCCTAATAGATAATAAATGAATGAATGACTGTGCTAAGGGAATGGGGCGAGTGTGAAAGAGAGAGAGAGAGAGAGAGAAAGTGGTGGCCACTGGTGCGATGACATCCTCGTCCTCGTTTGCAAAAACTGTGTGCAGTAACTGTCGTACAGTGTACCCAGTAGTTCCCAGAACACGCAGATCGAGTACGGACAATTTGGCAGTGCCCACTACTACTGCTGCCGTCGTTGATGTTCAGCGGATGAACAAACGGGCACTCTCATTTACATAGGGGACAGTTCTAGTTCTCGACGGCAGCTCTCTGACAGTGAATTAGAATTGGAGGAAAGGATAGCGAGAGAGAGAGAGAGAGAGAGAGAGAGAGAGAGAGAGAGAGAGAGAAGGGAATCTATTTAGCCGTTTTCCTCTGAAACAAAGCACTATTTTCCTTTTGACTGGCCAGTGTCTAAGAGTGAAATGGGCAGCTTGTACGGCAACAGCAAAAAACGAGGCAGCATTAGATAATTTGGTTCCCTTTTCTCTCAGTTCAAGTCACGGTCGAGCAGAGTAGACTTCTCGCTAGTACATAAGCACATAAAAACAAACAGGCAAAAAAAGTAAAAACAGCAAGAGAAAAAAAGAGTAAGCAGCTAACTGAAGAGTTTTAGGGAAATGCTTGGGGAATAAAGAGGGCTTCCTAAAGCCTCCCCTCTTCACTTGTGAGCACTAATCGCTCACTTGTGAAGAGCACCTCTTAAGCATTTTCCCAGAATATTTATGGTTTTTACTGTCTGTGTTCAGGTAAACATATTAATATGCGTTGACAGAGACAAAGTTGTTGCTGCCGCCGAGCTCTAATTAAAGTTAAATTAAGACAGAAGCATGAACGTCAAAACAGAACGCGATTACGACTGTCGACTGACAAGTCAGTCTGTTTGCCCTGTGGAAAATTTGCATTTCTGTGTGCCACTTTGAGTACAAGTTTTTTGACGAGCAAAAAAAACAAACAGCAGTTTCACTTTTCGCCTGAGCACTAGAGTTGATGATCAATTTGCTCATCATTCGCTGCTCACTTTTTTGCTGCCGTTTGCCTAATCAAACACAGGCTTTTCTCTTTCCCTTTCTGCTTTTGGCAACTGCTAAATTATTGACAATAAAGTGTGAGTTTAAATTAAATGCAAGCACAGACACACACACTCATGCACTTGCACTGGGACAATGAGAATGGCAATGAGAAGGAAGCAAATGAAATTCAACAAGAGAGAAAGAGAAACAAAGAGGATTCTTCGCAATTGAATGTGAAGTAAGTGAGAAAGGGAAATAGAAATAGAAAACAAAACCTTCTCAATCTGCCAGCTCAGCTCGCTAATGGCTAATTTGCATAGAGATTGAAGATATAGAGGGGCACTTTACCTGTGTGGTGGGCCCATGCACTCAGGTCATGACCAGGCCAAGTACAGACTAGTAGGCCTTTGTAATTGCACCCTTCCGACTAATATTGCCCCAGTAGACATCTAATTGGGTTGTGGTAGTATAAAATCAACCGACAGGGTTTCAACACTGCCAGCACTTGGGCGACACCCGAAATTGAGAGCAACCAGGGCGCAGTTCACACTAGTGCTCTCTTTTTTTATGCAAGGTTGGTGCTAAGCAAAGAACCTGAAATGGTGAACAGCAGAAGCACACCCTGATCCACAGGAGCACACAGCAGGAGGGAACTAGAACAGAGTACAGCACACAAGGAAATTGAGCCCCACACACCAGCTAAGGTCATCAATTAGGGGCGAGAAATTGAGCAGATTGTGCAGTTTGGGCTTGAGCTGAGTTCATTCAGCTCGCACACTGACGCGCGCGTGTATGTGTGTGTTCTTGCGGTAAATGTGTGACAGGGCAAATTAATTAGAGGCAATCAATAATCAAGCTAGCTAGGCAACAACAACTGCTAGACAACTAGCAGAGAGACTACTACAACAATTGACAATCTCAGCAGAAGCGTCAGAGGCAGTGATCTTTGCAGCGGCAGAGAAAGGGCAAATAATCCTTGGGTGGGCAATTTAAATTGAATCTCCGAGCACTACTACCACTAAAATCACTACCAGTGCCAGTACCAGTAAGACAGCCAATGTCAATGGGTCGACGGGGGTACATTCTTCGATGCAAGAGGGAAATTCAATAAATCTAATAAACAAATTCGTGCTCTGCACTTCAATTGAGGTTGCAGAGTGCCCTGTGCTTTTATTGGATTGTACACACTGCTTTGCTTTTCTTCTTTTTCCTCCTCTTGTACTATTGTCTCCTCTGAAATGGCTGTACTAAAGTTGTTGTTGCCTTCTTGTGGCCAGCCAACCAACCAACCAAAGACAACTTCTTCTTTTTCTCCCTTTTCGCCCACTGAGAGGGCAAATACAGGCAATACAAGGAAGAAGAAGAAAAAGGGCAAACAAACAAAAGCAGCAGCAGCAGCAGCAAACTTGCGACAATGAAGCAAGCAAACGAAAGAAGGCGAAAGTAAAGAAAGCGAGATTCAGCGGGCGCCAAGCTGACGTCAAGCGGTGTCGACGAATTGGGGCCACCACCGCCAGTGCAACTACTACCAGCAAAAAGTACTCGTCAGAAAAAGTACAAAAGTAGGAGGAAAAAGAAGAAAAAGTTGATGGCACTGATTCAATCTGGCGTGGTCGGTGGTGGTGGTGGTGATGAAAGCGTAGACGAGCAGCAGCCAACATGTCAGTCAGTCTCTTTCTCGACACCAAACACCGTCTTGAGTGATTGATGGCCATCATCACCACCACCATCATCATCACTATTACCATCATCAACATCAATAGCTTTGGCAACAGCAGCAGCTCATGTTCATTGCCATAGTCGGCAACTGGGCAAACTCCCTCTGCTGTTCTTTCGGGCTGGCAAACCCTAGGCAACTGTAACAGCGTTTGCAACTTGGAGACGCGTATTAATGCGTTTCAATTAGCAGCCCAACTTTGCCCTCGTTTTCCGTTTCGCAGAAAAGGGAGTTGGTTAGACACACAAAGAGAAAGTGAAAGATTGAGAGATAGAAGTAGGCAACACCAATGATACAACTTACTTCTTTTTCTTCTGCTGGTGGTGGTGGTGATGATGATGGCTGGGTGATCAAGAGATGATTTGCAGCATTCTCCCCAGTTGCCCATCACAGAGCATAAACAACAGGCGTTTGCTGAAGAAAGAGAAGAAGAGGACGAGGAGATGGTGTTTCTATGCTTTCGGTGAAAGACGTCAAAACAAAACACCCGATACAGCAACAGCAGCAACAGTAGAAAGGGAAATTGCGCAGTGATTCATCAATTACTGGCCAATTATCACCGCCGCCGCCAGTTTGGAGATCGATTTATGACTGCTGCTGCTGCTGCCGGTGAAGACAGGCAGTTTCTGGTAAAACAAACTCGACACCGACGAGAAAACCACGACGACGATGGTGGCGGTTAAAACCGGAGCGGCAATAAATCTGTCGTACGACGACGGCGGCAGTTTATGATTCACTGGCACGATAACGAAGGAACGAAAGTTCAACTTTTCACCGGTTTTCATTTTTGCCAGTCAATTGGAGCCACCTAGTGGGCCAAATTTAAACTCTACTGTATGGCAGCGGCTTTGTACAGCAGCAGCAAACTGTTTTTTTTTGTTTGAACTTTGGTGGCGGGGTGAACTTTAGTTGTCAAACAGCCTATTAGCAGATTTCATCAGACAACGACAGAAAGTCTCTTTTTCCAGAGTTCTTCAGTTCAGTCTTCTGCAGACCGTGGTCATGTCGGTGTCCTTTTCTTACTCTTCCTGTTCCACCTTTCCCATCACTCGCTTTTATTATCGTCTCCTCGTGGACACCCTCTGTTCCATTCACCCTCTGTTTTTCACCACCACCTGCTTTTACACCTGTGTCCAGGACAAACACCACCACCACCACCACCACCACCAAAATGGCTCAAATCTTTGGACAAACCCCCCTCCTTCTCCTCCTCCTCCTCCCACTTTCGCTCTTCATCCTACTCTCCTTTACCGCCTCCGGCGTCACCTGTCCCATCGTCAACTCTGCTCCAAAAAATGTCCCATCTGTTTTCAACAATCGACAACAATCACCACCGCAAGTAAACAATGCCCGCTCTTTGGAGCAAGTCCACGCCGAGCTGGAGCAACGGGAAAACAGCCAGAACCAGAAACAGTCGTACTGCAGCCGTTTCCACAACGTGAACAAGGGCCTCCTGCGCCTCTGCGAAAAGGCGGAAAAGTGCTTCTGGTGGAAGAAGCACCTCCAGCAACATGAGGAGGTAGAGGAGCTCGCCCAATCGGACGACATAAAGATGTTCACTTGCATGATCGACGAGCTGCTGTACCTCGCCTCGCCCGGCGCCCCGCGAAAGGTCAATCGCACTCGGTACCTCAACTTACTGCTGAGCTTTTCGCAGAAACGCTGGAATGAGATCAAGTAAAGAGGAAGAAAAGTGCCTGGCAAGAAAAAAATGTTTCACTTGATCCTCGAGTTTTATTATTGATGCCCTCTTCCTCTTCCAATCTCTTTTTCTCTCCCATTTGTAACTTATTATCCTCTCCCATCAGACACAGCTCCAAAAGGCGCTCCGAACACTCTTACACACCTGATTTTCCTGGTTGATCCTTTTCCTGATTCTCTCCTTTTCTTTTCTTTCTTACCTCTCACTCTTTTACTTCTTTTTATATTCTCCCTTTCTTTTACTTCTTTCCTATTTCTTAGTCTTTCCTCTCATGTACTACACTACTACTACTAGTTCTTGTTCTCAGCACAGTAATAATGTATTGCATGCTTTCACCACCACTACTACCACCACTTCTATTCTCTAGAATTGCTCATTAAACCGATTGCCGACAATCTCTCGTTAACCAGCCAAATGCTAATCTGCTACCAAAACCTGACTTGGCAACTACACTACTGTCGGCAGCGGCAAAGAAGAAGAGAATACCTAATTAGATCAGGAATACCGAATGTACTTAAGTTGTACGGAGGAAGAATGATTGGACTGGTTTTAGTGTGAAATTAAATTGAACGCTGTTGGCAAAGTAGGCGACATCTACAGCGGTAGAATACAAATTCTTTACTTCAAATGCTGCTATAGAATGCAGGGTGCCGAGGGAACAATGGAGAGAACCGGCAAATCTAAAAATATTTTTGGTTTCAGCCTAGCAGTCGCCATCTGCTGGCTGCAGCTCAATGCTTATTTGTGTTTATTGAACCGACAAAAAATCTGGTGCAATCCGCCCAAAGAGTTGAATGAAAACAGACCTCTGTGTTTTGGCAAATGGTAATCAAATTAGCACTGTAATAGGACAGGTAGGGAACGATTAAGGGAGGGAGATCGCAAAAGGAAAAGAGTTGACCAGTAAATAAGATTAATAGACGCACCGAAGTTTTTGAGTGCACTGAAACTTTCATTAGATCATCATTAGATCTCTGCGCACAGCATAAGCACACAAACCCAAACACGTGAATTCTTTTAATGGAAACAGCAAAAACAGTGAACATTGAGATTTTCCCTTAGCAAAAAAAACAAATCTGCTAATGTAATCATAATTTGAGTGTAACAAGAAGAGTGGGTGCCACTTGAAAAAAAGTTTTGAAAGGGCAATCTAAGAAAGAATAACTGAACGTAGCGGAAAAATAAAAAAGTAAAAAATGAGAAACGGAATGAGAAATAAAATAAAATAGAAGACCAGCCATTTCTGAGCGCACTCTATTCCAATCTTCTCCCCAGTGCATACACCTGATTTATGTGAATATGTGAGCTTAATGGGAGAGAGAAAGTGAGCATAAACCAAAGCAAACAGTTTTGCCATTGCCTGCCAAGGCCAGTAAACCCTTTTTCACTTTTTCTCTGGATGACTGTGACTACCACTTCTAACTCAAAAAAGTGAGCACTAATCGGAAAGTAAAACAAGCTAAACTGAGTAGTAATGAAAGTGCTGCTGCTGCTGCAACTGCAAATGTCGACTAGAGAAAAAAACTGAACTAGAATAAAGTCTTTATGGATGACCTTGAGCAAAAATTCTAAGGATAGAATAGGCAAATTCTTATTAAATTCCTCTGTTACACAACAAAATTGGCCAAATTGAGCAAAATCAACTCTTTTCAAATGTTACAAGAATGTTTCTATCTAAAACAAGATTTTTAATTTAATGTTCACGTCTTAAAGAAGTGCTTCAGTTTTTCAACAGAACAAACTAACCAACCCACTTCAAATTCATTCAATTAGTGTGTTCTACCGAATTTTGATTTTCAATTGGCACAATTTCACCAGCAGCAATCTACAACACACAACACAACAACTGTAATCAGCTTACCAGGAAAAGTACAACTAAAACACTAATACACCATTTCTGGTTAATAATTTTCTAGAAAAAGAAACAACACAAACTGATCGAGTTATACTGAAACGTTTAAAAAATTGCCATCAAAACTACTTCTGATAGAAAGGAGCTTTCAAAAAGCAACCAATGTTGCTGCTGCTTTCAAGTGCCCGTCATTAGGCAGAAGTGCAGGCAAATGTAATTAATTGCAGTGTTCAGTTATTAGAAAGAAAAAGAAAGGAATGACTGGCTGTTTCATTTGATCGCAATGCAATCATTTCAGCAGCAGAAGTGAAACAGTGTGCAATTACGAGTAATTAGAAATTTTTCAGGAGCCGTTTTTTTGCAATGAACGTAAAACTCTGACATAATTTGCTGCGGAAGAAGATAGAGAGAGATGAAGTGAAAAAGGGTAACGGACTGTAATTAATAGCTGGACAAACTCAAAAGTGTTGGCAACTAGGCATGATCTGGGCATGGTCTCATGGAATAAATCAAAGGGAAAATGAAAATGGAAATTCAGTGCAGAAAAGGTGACTTTAAAGAAGTTTTTTCCGGTTACACACGTGAATACGGTCAACTTGATCATTTACTAGAAATGAGCACATTTATGAATGTTGTACAAAATAAAACTAGAAACACTTAAAAACTGAATAAAAAAGCACAGGTAGTAATCAAGTCTAAGTTTTTCATTTAATGAAAAGGCAATTTTAAAGTATAAATTTAATTTATGTATAATTTTGTACAGTTAAGCGCAGTTATAAAAACAACTTAACTGAGCACAAATATTTTATCAACTGATGAAGCAGAAAATGAGCTTTTTGCTTTTTTAATATTTTTATAGCTATAAAATTAATTATGGCCACGTTTAAGTTATGCAGCACTTTAATGAACAAAACGATTTTTAATGCGTAATTTTTTAAAAAGAATTTTTTAGGCTTGCTATCAATTTAAAAAACTGTAGTAGTATTATTTACTAGAACACTAAAAATAAGCATAAGCAAGATAAAAATATGCTATGTGGCTAAATGCACTTCAAATCAAATATGGATGCACTTCTAATTGAGACTGAATCGCATCACTCAACTCAACATCCTCAGAATCACTGGCACCATCTGCAGAAACAGATGATAAAGAGCAGCAGCGTTTCACTGACAGACCACTCTTTGTGTCTTTCAATTTTCTGATGAGATGAGCACACTACTGCTATTGACAGTTAAACATTGCTTTCATCAGCTCCTTGCTCTTAATGTCAAAACGCTGTCCAGATGCGGAAGCAGTCTCCGACTTGTATTGGTGCTAGTGATATACTCAATTTATTGAGCTGTGTATGTGTAAAATTTTTCTTCATGTAATGGTGATTATTCTAGTGACCGATTGGACTGAGCAAATGCCAGAAAAAAACATCCTCTACTAAGTACTCAAGTACTCAAGTACTCGCAATGCTGTTAAACAGAAAAAATAAAATAAAAATGTTTTCGGATAAAAAAGTTTTACTAAAAAGTAGAAAAGGGTAGTAGATAAATTGTGTTTTTCAAACTACAAATTTGTTTTTTTCAAAAAGTAACCAGAGCCTGTGTGTGCTTGTGTTTTTGATTAAAAGCAGGTCCTTTTTCAAAAGCAATAAAAATAATTTTTTTAAACAACGTAAATTTAAAATTTTAAAATGAAAAATCTACTTTGTTTATTGTTCTAAGCCTCAGACTAGTTTTTACATAAAGCACACAAAAGTAATCAACAGCCAAAAACAAAAAATGTTTTGCGTGAACTTGCACCAAATCAAAACGAATAATAAACTCGTTTCTGATAAAAAGAGTTTTTTGCAAACTGGTCAACTACAAATAAACTGGCCAAATAGCCAAAATCTTTTGGCAAAAGCTACTCCAAATGATGACAATAAATTTTTATATTAAAGTACAAAAATGAGCAATTTTGTAGAGTTTCCAGTAACTTTAGCTTCTTAAATGGGGCAAAAGTGTAGTGCAAAGGTGTTGTATTTTGTAAAGTGGAAAATGACATTGCTTTTTGAAAGCAGCAATTTAGTTAGACAATGATTCTCAATCAAAACTGACTGTCATTGACAGCTCAACTGATGATAACGATAAAAATTTTGTTAAAAAAAGTGTCGATTGGTTTTGAAAAAACTACAAAAAGCAGTCAAAAAGGTCGTTTTGCTTAGCGTGGCAGCTCATTTCAAAAACAGTGCCGCACTGTGTGGTGATTTCCTTCCTAATTTTACTCTATTTTTTTGCTGTTTGTAAAAAGCAATCAAAGGCAATAGAATGAAACTTTCAAATTTTTTTGCAAATTAGAAAAAAGTTCTTGGCTTGGTTTGAAAAAAGCTGAGAAAACGGCCGATAGAAAAGTTTAGCTTACAACAGCAGCAAACATCCAGTTAATGGAATTGCGTTAATTAAGAGCGTGAAAAGGAAGGAATTTTCTCTGATACACAAAGGCCACTGATAACGGGGAGCCATAGTACCACCACATTGCCAGAGTGTGTGTGAATGCATTATTTATGCAGCAACAGCATCGACTTGCACCAACCAACCAACTAAAAAGAAGCACCATCAGTCAGTCAGTCAGTTTGTGTGCCAATGTGGGTAAAAAACTGCAAGCATTGGCTTTGAAAATTAATGAGCAAAATAGTACAAAAGTGCTTGAAAGCGAGCTAGGGCAAACGGCGGAGAAAATGCTGTTAAAAAATTTGCATTTTCAATAAGGTACCCTACAAACTGCGTGCAGTAGAGTAAAGTGTGCGTGTAAAAATGCAACCCTTTTTAAGAAAAAGAAAGTTGAGCGTAAAAATGAAAAAAAAGGATTGAAATTTGAAAGAACGCAACAGCCTCTCTCCTCAACAACACCACTTTATTGGTACGATACG
>JAALOO010000850.1_pt1 | contig 24891 bp, 15 predicted proteins | sample 7257641 | NCBI WGS metagenome assembly JAALOO01 (sample SAMN14085613, study PRJNA598686) | mite metagenome | biome: ENVO:01001000; feature: ENVO:01001002; material: ENVO:01001226; isolation source: single female mite from University of Michigan culture on fish food culture... ...
TCTCTCTCTCTCTCTCTCTCTCTCTCTCTCTCTCTCTCTCTCTCTCTCTCTACCCAGTAAAGCTGCCCAGTTTTTTTATTTAGTTAGCTACAAAGGTTGTTTCGTTGGGAAAGCCCCTGAAAACGAAATTCTTTTGCGTTCTTTTAACGCCACCAAACCTTTCCATTGCGTTTTTTCATATATTTCAGTTTTTGTTATAAATGATGTCATTATTTTACCTGATGGAAAAAATTGCCTATTCACGGGTATTTATTTTACCAAATCACATAATGACTAAACTTATCAGATTTTTGATGATTTAAACAACTTTTTTTTCTGTTGCACTAAGTCGGAACAATCTGTTGTCTTGTGACAAAAAATTAAGCTGTTGAGAGAAAATCGTGAATTAGTGTAAAGTTAAGAAATAGAATTTGCAGTAGTTATTTCTGTTCACTGAATCTCATAGTTATAATTCCTGAAGTTAAAAGAAATTACACAGTGTGCTTCTGTTATCGTCATCATCGTCATTATTTGGACACACACAAAAACAATCGCATCTTAGCTAACTCTACCTTCTTTATTTACCATTGCTGCTCACTGAAGCAGCACTGAAACATAACTGTGAGCAAACACGGTTTGCTTGCAGTGTGTGGTAAATATGGTCAATGTGCAGTCTTTTTTCTCAGGTTCGATTTGTTAGATTTGTTTGACTAAAATTTAAGGAACAACAGAGAGAAACAAGGTTCGGGCGAAAGAGCATGAGAGTCTTACTTTTACAGTAAAAAAAGAGAGAAGAACAAGGAGAACAAGGAGCACTTGGACTGCTGCTGCTGCTAATCACCTTAGCATATTTTCAGTTGAGCAATCACAACCGAGTAACTAAGCTCCCGTTTGCTTTTCCCCTGTTTTTCTTTCTTTTCTCTCGAAACGCCGTGTTGGTCGCGAGAGAACAAGAAGAACAAGTCAGCCAGCAAAAACCGATTGGTGGTACCACCACCATTCACTGTACAACAACTGCTCATATTTTTTATGTTTTTATACTTTCAAGTGAGCACTGCTCACCTATTTATCAATAGAAGTAGAAATAGACGTGGTGGTGGTAATGATGGAAATAATGGTTTTTTATTAGGCAGTGTTATAAAGCAGCATCACTTTAGATTTTATCATTTGCAAATGATTTCTACTTCTCTTCAGTTTCCCTCTCTTTTTTGCACCTAAAATGATGATGATGATGATGCATGCATCTTTCGGCAGCATCCGTTTACGTGACAATTTTTCACAAACGCTGTTTTCTCTCCTTCACTTAATCCTCCCTTCCCTAGTCGCTGGTCACTTTTGCTGGTAGTGGCCATCGCCGCTGGACGCATCATTTTTGATCCAGCCAAACAAGTGCTGTAAATGTTGATGTCTAATACAACAAAAAAAACAGAAAACCGGGCAGATCATCGTGTCTCCCAGTCGTCTCTACAACATGTGTCAATTTAGAGTGCAGCAACAGCAGCAAAACTACCAATGCAATGTCTTTCCGATGAGGCACGCTCTCAAAAGTGCTTGATTGTTCGCCCCACTCATTTTTCCCCCTTTTCAAGTGCAAGCTGGGTCAGTGAACAGCTGAAAAAAGTTTAGGGTTATTGAGCAGTATTTTTGGTGGCAGTGTTCAGGCAAAAGAAAGTGAAAGAAAAAGTCTACGTCTGGTGGACGCTATTGTTTTGCCTGTTTGTGTGTGTGTGTGTGTGCAGTGTTCAGCGAGCAAATGAACAGCAGTAAAAAGGTACATTTACACAGCCACAGAACAGAGAGAGAGAGAGAGAGAGAGAGAGAGAGAGAGAGAGCAACAGACATCCACTGCCGGCCATTGTTCACACTTGTTTCCCTTCTTCTTCTTCTTCTTCTTCTTTTAGTGCTCTCACTTTTTCTTCTCAATGAAAGTAGTCAGCTCTAGTAGTGTACTTACTCTGCCAGTTTCACTCAAGTCTATCATTGTTAGTTGGCGTTGCCCATTCGCAACATTATGTGCCCCCTAACAACATTTCGACACGTTCAAGTTTAGTACTCGTCGGCTGTTCTTTCTTTCCTTTCCTTTTTTCACTCTTTTTTTCCAACCGACTCTTCTACGCGAGTTTCGAGTTTGTGTGTTGTGTGTGCTTACTGTGCTTCATTCAATTCACTCCTTTTTTTGCTCAGTGCTCAGTGGGCCAGTTCAATATACAGGCAAACTTGATGATGAGGTGGATTGCAATGCTGCTGTCATAGAGTTGGCAAAAAAGGAAAGTAATTGTATTGCTTAGTAGAGGAAGGGTTAAAGAATCAGAAAGAGCAGAGAACTGAGCTTGGAAACAGGTCGCAACTAAATTAACAATGAAAACGATTGCGACTACGACGACAATTGGTACTTTCATTGAGAAAATTGGTGCCCCATTGATTACTATTTTTTCTCTCTGTTGCTGCTGTTTTTTTCTGTTTTTATTGTCATTGTCATTATTGCTGTTGCCAAGAGCAAAGTATAGAGGGTCGTTTTCATGGTTTTTGGTGTGTTAAGCTTTTAAAATTTTTATTTTTTCTATTTGATTGCATTGATGTAAATGAAAAAGAGCGTTTATTTATTTCAAAAAATCAAAAATAGTTTTTTTTATAAAAACTTGTGAAAGTGTTAAAAATTTAATATTTGAATGAATCTGAACAGTGACAAAAAAAATAATTTGTGCAATTTTGTTTTAGTTGATTTAGTTTACATTTTATTGTTAATGGTATCGTCAGCATCATTTACTTTAAATTTCATTAACGTTGTGTGACAGTAATGTGGTTTTTATTGTATCAATAAAAAATTAAAAACATTTTTTGTTACTTTTTATCATTTCCATTTACAAAGTTCTAAATAAAAAACTTTTTTTTAAACTAACTTAATCGACAACCCGTTTTTCTAGCTTGAAAGATTGATCAGCTTGACAGTGACCGCCACAAATACCAAATGCAAATTCAAGGCAACACCATTTGCAACGGGCAAATGGCCAGTTAATCGTTTTTAAATGTGATTCAAATGTAATTTTGCATTTACTATTTTTTGCTTTCGTATGGAAATTGAATGAAAAAAGGGTGGTTGATGTGAAGTAACTGAATGCAACCAAACAACAGTGAAAAAAGTTATTCAGTTTTCTAAAAAAACTTGATTGTGGTGGAAAATATACATTAGATTTGATACTGCAACATTACTATTCAACAGTTTTTTCTAGACTTTTCAAAACTGTCTTTAAGTTTTTAACTAAATTTTTCTTAATAGCTTTGCACTTGGTGTGCAAAACTGTTTGAAAAAAAACTGTAGAATATTAAAAACTGTTTACTTGCAGGAAAGTTTGAAGTCTGTTGCACTAAAAGTCAACTTTTTTGTCCAAATGTACTTTCTGCTAAGTGCTAAGTGTCAGTCAATGAAGACAAGAATCGGCCGAAAGGATAAAGGAGGGAAAGCGGGAATCAGTCAGTCCGTTTGTCAAAATGTGTGAAAACAACATCGCGGGATCACTTCTACTGCAGCTGCATTTGGGTAATTGATTCCGTCCGTTTAGTGTAGTGATGTCCATTGCGAGTTCATTCGGGTCTCTGTTTACACACACACACACACACACACTCACATTATGGCTGTCAAACGTTTTTCACGGCAAAGTAATCGTAATTAATCTTGGCGCCCTTTAAGCAGGGTCGCCTACATCTCCGCTCACTTGTACTTGACCTCTGATAGGGCTCAGAAGGAAAGGCAAGAAAAAAACTGAAACTGTTAAGCTCTGTAGTATCTGGTGGCCATAATATTGACCAGCAGACTGCTGCTGCTGCTGCTGCTGCTGCTGCTGCTGTGGCCACAGTTACTGTGTTTACAGTCTGTTGAAGAGCTGGCTGACTTCTCAGGCTTAGAACAACTTGAGAACACGATTACGCTTAATTGGAACTCGATTAAAATAACTTTGATATTAGCCACCGTATAAGTGCATGTGTCAGAAAAAATTAATTTGTTTGCACTTTTTTTCTAAAGTGCAAAAAGGAATGTCTCAAAAGCGTTCACAGCTTATGGTTCTGTCAACAAAATGCGCCTTTTCACAGTAGAGAACAACTAAAGTACACAAAGTAATTTTTGCCGGTTTATTTATAAGATCAAAGCATCGGAAAAGAACAAGCATAGCAGTTTCTCCGCATGGTTTCAGATGGCGCTACGATAAGCAGAAATTCGGTCCGCTTTTTCCGCTGTTGCTGCACGATAGCGCTATTGTGGGCTGTGTAACAATGTCTGAAAAATTGACCGAATTTCTGGTAGCATTAAATCAAAAGTTAATGTTTTTTAAAGATTAAAAAATTAAAATTTAAAGTCTAAACTGTCAACTTCAGTTTTTAATTTGTTCAAAAGGGCCATGTCTGAGCGAAGTTTGTTAAAGGAATGGCAAGTGTCCTCAGTTGCCATTAATGTTGTTCAATTCTCAGTTTAGTCAACACTGTCAAACTGAAGAAAGCAACTTTATTTGCTAGTTTTTTGAATAGATGCAATTGGACTTTAGCTCAGAGAACTTTTTTTGTTTCCAGATTAAGTGTGAGCATGTGAGAGGCAGTCCCAATATTGCAGATGCGAGAGCTTTTTACCTGCAAAGACGACTTTTTGTGGTTTGATCGAGATTGTGAGATGCTTGCTCGAGACTGCTTCTGTTGCTCGTTTTGCCAATGTTCAGTTGCTGTATTGGTGGAGATAATGTGCTTCTGCAAGTCCTTTGTTTTTTTCTCGCTGCCCGGGCCCAGCAAATCATGAATTGAGCAATAAATTTACTCTTTCTGAACAAAATTTAATGACAACTGAGGATATTTACTATACCTTTAACAAACTTTGCTCAGATATGTTTTTTTAGACAAATTGAAAACTGAAGTTTACAGTTTAGACTTTGACTTTCAATCTTTCAATTTTCTAAAAAGCATTAACTTTTGATTTAATGCTGCTAGAAATTCGGTCAATTTTTCAGATTATGTTACACAGCCCACAATAGCGCTATCGTGCAGCAACAGCGGAAAAAGCGGACCGAATTTCTGCTTATCGTAGCGCCATCTGAAACCATGCGGAGAAACTGCTATGCTTGTGCATTTCCGATGCTTTGGTCTTATAATTCAATTTTGTTTTTCTCAAAACTTTGCAAACATTTTGCTTTGCACAGTTTTCCTTTCTTTTTCCTACAAATGTACTTTTTTTTCACAATCTCACCTTTCAATCTTTAGGCGTCTTTTTCTTGCGTGGGTTGGCCCCAGTTTTTCACTGCGCTAATCTAAACTGTCCAGCTAACCTAGGGATTACCTTCTGTTTGATGGACTTGACCAGTCAGCCAGCAGTAGCACAGTGGCAGTGTGCGTGTTTTGAAGCTTAGTTTTTTAGTCTTGATAACCCCTAAGTGAAACCGTTTGAGCTGATGATCAACGTTGTTGCTGCCTGCCTTCAAACGGCAAAAACAAACACAGCAGCAAAAAGGTTGACACTGTCAGCAGCAGAAGTGTTCTGCTGGTGACATTAATGGGGCGGCCACTCTGTGCCAGAGTGGAGGTGAAGGTGGAAGTGCTCCTGCTAGTAATAAGGTTCAGTCACCGTCGGTCAGTCACCAGGAGAGAGAGAGAGAGAGAGAGAGAGAGAGGTTCGACTTATCAGTACTTATCACTAATTGCCATCTCATGACCACACAACACCAGCGGATCACTACTACTGTGCTGCTGTTGTTGCTGTTGATGTTGATGCCGTTGCTGTTGCTGTTGCTGAACTTTTGCCACTTTTATTTATCGTTTACTTTTTTTTATCCAAAGCAGTTTTAAACTAATTATTTCTGGTTCTACAGTAACGAAAACAAGTGTCTAAAGTGCCAGTTTTGATAAAATAATTTTGTTTTCGGCTTGTCAAAAACAAATTCTAATTTGGCCCCGTCTGAGCAAAAACAATGCTTTAAAATATATTAAGAATGACAAAAAAAGTTAGTTGCGAATTTGTTTCAACATTCGAAAAGTTTAGATGAGTTTATTTTCTAGCACCAACTTTGCTCGTGACTCAAGCATGTTTAGTTGTTTAGTTGCAGTAGCAAACGCTAACTTTATTTTTTTTCATTCTCATTTTTCCTTCATTGTAATGATAAAAGTGGCAGCTTCTTTCTTCATTAGATGCACCCTCACGGTTTGAACTTACTAAGCGGCAGCAAAGGAAAAAAAGTCTCCTCATGTTACTTTCCATAAGTCTCTTTTCTTTCTTTCTTTCTTTTGATATCATCTTTTCTTTCTTCTAAAAGCTTCGCCGGCAGCTTATTACGACTAAAAACGGAAACTTTATCCAGTGGCAGGAACACAAGATGCACGCATCAAATTGAGTCACACACTGCTTCAGTCGACTTTTTTTAGTTTCTTTTCCAGTTGTGCGCGTATTTGCACTTTTTTTGGCGATTTGCCAGCTGGGCTCGTGTTCGGCCATTTGAGAAAGTCAATTGCTCAAGCTGCTCAAAACGTAGTTTTGTGCGCATTGCTGATAAACTTAGATTATAATTTTAACAAACAGTTTATTTTACTTTTTATCAGTATCACAACTTTGACACTCAAATTAAAATAAAAAACACAAACTAGCATTTTACATTTTAAAAACGATGTTTTAAAATGCTTTCTTTAAAACTTTTTTTAAAATTATTTTAATTTTTTAGTCAAGTCAGTGTCAAATTAGCACAAAAATATTTAAATATTTGCAATAGGCATTAGCTCAGCTAATAACGTTGCCATTTTTTTGTTTTTAAATAAAATTTTAAATTGGCTGGCAGCAAATTACAAATGAAAAGCTGTCGTAAAATGAAAAACAAATAACATTGAAAAATTAAAATTCAAAACTCTACAATTGGCTGTTCAGCTTGTCACACACTAACAAGGCAAAATTCCTGCGCAAATGCAGCAACAATTTTTAAATTTTAAACTGAATACAAAAAAAATTTAAGTGGTTTTGCACATCTAATTAAAATTCAATTTGGCAACCTGCTTTCTTTCTCTCGTCCTTTTTATTTGTTTGGCACAATTAATTGGCATCAGGACAAAAATTCCTGCTTTAAAACTGCTGCTGCAGTTTTTCTGATGTGCTGCAGTGTTTTTGCTGTAACAAAAAATGCGCCAACTTTCAGGGGCTTCATAATAAAAAAAAGTAGATGTCCACTTTAAAACAAACTTTAACATCACTACTGCCGTTCAGGTATGTGCTCTATTGCTTCTGCAATTTTTACGCATTTAAAAAACGCCAAACACTGTCAAGCCTAGTTTTCAAGGTCTGCTCTGATCTCACTACCCTCTCTTTTGCAATTTTTACCAATCCAAGCATTCTCCTCCTAATTCTAGGCTCAAAAAATGTAGTTTCAGTGACATTAAAGACTCTGTACCGCAAGGTACAGCAAATGCACTGGGACTAACTTTGAGCATAGCGCACAATAAATGCCAGACAGTTTGGAGACAGGGGAAAAGCACCGAAGACCAGCAGCAGCAGACGATTACCGCAGAGTGTCGTGTTTTCTCCCAACCAGACAGACAGTTTGAGATTAGGGCCTGCAACAAAGCAGCAACAGCAAGTCCCACTGGATCAATTGAGCACCAGCAGATTACCGTTGATGTTGGGTGATCGTCGTTTTAACGAACAAACTGGAAACACACTGGTACTGTGCACAGCACAGGCATTCACTTTATATTGATGGAAAAGAGGGGAAAAGGAATGAAAAAGTGAGCTCAATGTGCGTCAGACTTGATACTGCTGCTGCTAATGCTGTGTTGTGGGCAGCCAGCCGGCCAGTCACTTAGTCTGGACCCCCCGATATATCAGTCTGAATGATGAGTCTGATGATAATGAACACCATTATCATCAGACTTATCTTTTGCTGTTTGCTTTTCCTCCAAGACACCAGAGCCCAATTTCTTATATTTTGTCCTTTCCTCCTCTCTTTTCCCATTCTTTTTCATTTCCAAGCAGGCTCCCCTGCTGCCGTTAAGCTAAGCATTAACATGATTTGCTGGCCCTCTTTTTTTTGGTTAGTTTTTTCTCATCGTTCTCCTCTTACAGCTCTAGTGGTGCCAGAGCAACAGACTTCTAGTAGTCTGTAGTCTGTAGTCGAAATTGATGCTTCTTCTAAGACAGCTTTAGTACATTGTCGTTCATTTGCAGTTAGAGCTCATATTCTATCTGGAGCGAAACTACTGCAAAAAGCAGATGAAACAGAGCAATTTCAAACAGTGTTTGTTTTTAGCTAGTTTTTGTGTGCTTTTTAAATCTTTCTCTAAAGCGCAGTGTCATGTTTTAAGTTTGTTTGAAACTTAGTTTTGAGACTATTTTTTAATTATTTTATTGCAACATTTTTAATCTTGAGTTTTTATTTGCAAAAAACAACCGTTTGTCGAGCAAACTATTATGTAGTGGGAGCTTAAAAACGTCTTTAAAACAGAGTTTTATTTTTTATTTCTTTTTCATCAAGTTTGTGCTTTGTAGTGTAAATGCTTTTTAAAACTGTGCTGATTTATTTTTACTTTGCACTTTAACTACAAAATACAAAAATATTGTTACTAACAATATCACGCATTTTTCTTCATTTTAATACATGTCTCACATTTATTCTATTTTCAAACACTCAAACAGGTCGCCCATTATCGCTAGTGCCCATCAATTGACCAATGTTACACTCCGAAACGGTTAGCGGAAAAAAATAACACACAAACAAAGGAGATCAGTCTTTTTTCTAAATCGTTTTTTGTTGCTATATAGTACAACCACTCTTTGCTTACGTCTGTTGCCCAGCACAAACACACATTGTTTGTGCACAGTGAACAACGGCATTAGACAAATGTCTATTCGCATCAAGAAAGTTTGGTTTCTGCAGTATGACTGTTTGCCCTTTTTTCTGTTGTAACTCAGTAGCTAGGGAGAAAAAGACAGCAGCATCAAGGGAGGCAATTTGCAATTAGAATTGCTGCTAATTGAAGCAGTCCGTTTGAGTGGGTTGTCCAGTTTCACTGAAGTGCTGCCGGTGACGGTTATTTTAATGTTATTAACTGGTAATGGTAATGGTAATTTGATGATGCCAATGAGGATGATGATGCTGGTAAGGATGAGAGAACTTTGGTTCTAGTTCTTCAACTATCTAAAACAAAAATGTAGAAAAAGAAGTGTTTGCTTCAGTGAATAATAATCTAATTTAAAAAATATAATTAATTGAATTTTTAATTTGATATCATTTTAAAGGTACTGTTCACTGTGAGTGCTTCTAAATTAAAATTGTCACATTAGTACTTTTGTATAAAAAGTGTGTTAATGTTTTTCAAAAAATTTTTATTGCAAAAAAATAAATTACAGTTTTATAGCTTTTATATCGGTTTTTATATGTTGCAATTACAATTTTCGCTGCACAGTTTTCAATATACTGAATTTCCTGTGAGAGTTTTTATCAATACTGCTACAACTGTTTGTTTAAACCTTGTTGCACTAGTTTAAACATTTGTACTTGATCAAACACACTTTTGTGTGTGTGTAAAATATTTAAAAGCAAAAGAAAAAACGAAAAAATTGAATTACGTTTACCCTCGCGTCAACGGCATTTGCAATTGCAATGGGAAGCAAACTGATTTGCTGAGTTGAGAAATCAGGCTGTCAGCACTGACACTGAAAGCAAATGTTGAAAACAGAAAAAACAAATTTTAGCGCGTTTGTACAAATCTCTGCTCTCATGGGAAAAGATTGGGAAAAAAACAAACAAACAAAAATTGATCGACAGAAATTAAAAGGGGGAAGTGTACAGGAGGAAGGATAGGAGATGGCACTCAATAAGATAGAAATTGGGCAAATGATTGAGGAAAGGCATTGCAGAGAAGCCAGCGGCAGTTTCGCCTGCCTTTTCATCTTTTCCGGCGACTCTTTTTCTCTTTTTTATGTTGGCAAAATCATCCCATCGGCAACAGTGTTTACCGAAAAAAAGAAAGTCAGTTGACAAAATCAAGCTTTTTGCTTTGGCCCCGCGTTTTCAGGCGATTAATGGTAGTAGTGGTGGTGATCAGAGAAAAGAAGGCAGTCGTTTTGTGGCCATTTCTGCCAAAAACAATCACATGGTCAACGCAGATTGACTCAGTGTGACATTAGGGGAAACATTGGGTACATTTGTGTTGAGCACAAACACACACACACACACACACGCAACTACTTTTCACCTAGTTTAGCCTCTCTTTTTTAGGCCACATTTTTTCCTATTCTTTCTTCTCTAATCCCCCTCTCTTTTTTGGTACTGTTGCTAAAAGTTGCAGCAGTAGGCACCACTTTCGCCTTTCCACTGTAGAGCTTACTTCTTAGAGAGACCGTTTTTCTAAACCTCCTCTTCTTTTTCCCAAATCAGTCTAGAAAGTTGTGCCCCACACACAGATTACAGACAGATTGCCCGTGTGACTGACTGTCTGTCTATTCTGTCTTTCTCCCCTTTCGCTCCTTTTCTCATTGTCTGGCACCGTCTGTCACAGTTTGAGCGGTTTGCACTGATTTGCGCTCGTCATTCAGCTCTCGTAAAACGCAATTATTTGATTCTTTCAGTCTGCTGCTGCTGTTGCTGCTGCTCAATGCACTTTAATTAAATTGCATCCTCTTTTCCCTTTCTCTTCCTCTCTTCTTATTGGACAAACTTAACAAAAAAAGTAAAGTAAAAAGAGATAAAGTAACAGTAAAAGAGTGGATACCCGTTTTTTTCTCCTAGCTAAAAACCTAACCCACAACATTGTTCAGTGTACGACGGCGGCCGCAAAAAACACTGTTCATCTTTTTCTTTTTTGCTTTTGCCTCATTTTGTTCTTTTTTCCTATCTTTTCCCTCAACCTCACGGTTAGCAATCAGTTTGTGCACGCCACTGATGTTCAGTCTGCGTGTGTGCGCAATTTGCATTTGTGTGTTCTACTTTATTTTTATCCTTTTTTTCACTTTTTAGTTCTTCTTTTTCAATAATATTACACATAGCAGTTTTGGTGGTCACTGTGTGACGATAAAGTAGATTGCTTTGCCTTACGTTTTTTTCTTTCCTTTTTGCTTTACACTTTTCTAAAAGCTTTTTTCTTTCTCAATATATTATTCCATCTACTGTCTGTCGGTTTGCTGGCTGGTCGATTTATCTTGGCTAGTAATTTAATTATCAAGTGAGCACACTTTGAGAGATGTCTGCCAGAAGAGGAGGGAATAAATAAAAAACGAAAATGATGATGATGATGATGAAAAAATGGGAAAATTCACTTTTGATATTTAGTTTGCTTGATTTTTAGTTGAGAAGATTTTTTTTGTTGACCAAAAAAGAAAACATTAAATAATAATTTTTTATAAAGTATTTTTGAAACAAAACTTGAGCAAGTAATGGTTTTACTCAAAAGTAGTTTTTTAATTTACTGTATTTTCTTTTTTTCAATCGTTTTCTTCAAATGAATCAATAGTAATACTAACCGTAATCCTTAAAAAAGAAATTTAGTGTTAGAACTATTGGGGCAACCAAAAAAATTCACAGTGAACCAAACAATTGAGCTTCCGTATTGAGCACTTTTTTGTCAAAAGCAGTTTCTCTACTCATTGTCATTGTAACCATTATCATCACCACTATTGCTGCTGCTGTCTTCGTAGTCTTTGTCGTCATCTTTGTCGTTGTCGCCCCAAAACGAAAGCAATCGATCATCATCAACGAAACGTTTTTATCTGAGCCGTTATACTTTTACTTTTTTTCTTTTCTTTCTTTTTTTTCTTCTTGTTACCGTCGCAATTGCAAAGCCGTTTTAATGCTAAGCAGAGAAAATTTGCTTTAAATCGTTAGTTTTGTCACTCTCTCTCTTTTGGGGAGTGTGTTTCAGTAAAAAACTTAGCATGAACTGTGCGCAAAAAAGTAAAAATACAAAAAAATGCACAACAGTGAAGCTTCAGTCACACACAGTTAGGTACTGGCACCACTTTTGTTGAATAGCAAACGTGAGTTTATGAGCGCACGGACGGAAACTTTGGACCATTTTGCACGGCAGCCGTACAACTGAAAAGAGGACAAGAAAAAATAAGGAAGTTATATAAGAAAAAAAAATGATGATGGAAACTGTTCTGTTTCAGCACTAATGGCCACTTGTATGGCTTTTATTTATTTACCATTTAGACAACAGGCACTCATTTGTTGCCTGACTGTTTTTTGCCTACTATGGCTGCAGTTTTTGTTTGTTTTTCTTTAATTTAATTTTGTTTAGTAATTTTTTTGCTTTTAACAAAATAATTTTCAGAGCAAAAAAGTTAAAAAACAACGACTTTGTTTGTTAATTAACAGCTTTTGTTCTAAAATGGTAAAAAAATGTCAGACGTATTGTTGTTATTGTTGTGATTCTGCTGATAAAGTGGCTAAACACACTTGATCACTCTAGTGCTGGCGTTGGCAAGAAAATATTGACGCTTTTCAGCAACTACTCTGTTTTATAATTTTTAGCGGTTTTTTGCTATTTTTTTTATTTTTTGCCCACTTGAACAATGTGCTCCTCCAATCGATGTGTTTGTTTTTTACCCCATTTTGTTCTCTCTCCCACACTTTAGTTTGCATTTAATTGACAATAGATCGATTTAATTAGTGCACTAGAATGAAGGAAAATCAGCCAACAGCCTTGACCCTGCCGCAACCGCTTCACACTACTGTTTTCCCATTTTTTTGCCCACTTTTCAATTGCCACTTCACACACACTCACACACACACACTTAAGCACGATCTATTGCTTAACTACTTCACACTGAAGTTTATCATCAACAGCACCACTGGGCTGTTTATTACAAAATTATTATGATAAAAATGCAAAAAAGCAAATTGCCGCTGATTTTTTGTCTGTTTTAAATTAAATGCCAACAAACAAAGCACTTATAAACAAATGCTTTACTTGCAAATTTATGAAATTTTATATTAAAAAAACTTTTTAAGTGAACCTGCTCTAGTGTTTGACTATATTTTCAAAGCTAAAAATAAAGTTACATTGACGGACAATCGGACCAAAAACAAACATACCCACACACACACACACACTTACACTTACATGTAATGGCTTGTCTATGAGGTTTATCTGCTTTTTACTTTTGATATTTCGTCTGGCTTTTACTACTAATCTGTCCATTAGTCGACGACGACGACGACCGTGAACTTATACTCACACAATACCTTTAGTGAAAAAGACTAGCTCACAATGTGTGTCCAGACCTACTGACCAAAGGACTAAGAGTCTATTTTTATACAGTTACCTCATAAATGTACGCAATTCCATTTGATCGTGTTCTCAGTAAAGCGAAACACCATAACATAAATACAAAACGTCATCATGAAAACTTTTAATTTTATAAATGATCTTTTAAGCAGCACTTTTTAATAGACTTAAAATTTAAACGCAATTTTTAATCTTTGCATATTTGTTTTTATCTAAAACTATATTTAACTTTAATGTTTTGTTTAAAATTTGCAGGCGTATTTAAAATTTTTTATATTAAAAATTAATCAACTGAAGCAATAAACTAAAAATGATAATGTTAAAAAACCACAACTTTTAAACTAATTTTTTAATCTTATTAAGTTTTTACAAATATCAAATTTTAAAAACCTATTTTTGGCTTACAAACTGGCACACATTTACACACAATAATGGACAAAAAACAAACGCAAACAAATCGATTTTTAATTAAAACCACTATTGTTTGCAAACATAAACCAATCATGTAGTAAAAAAACAAAAAAAAATAAAAATAATATAAAGCATAGTTTTTAAAACGAGTAAATTAAAAAACTTAAAAATGAAACTGTTTTTATAATTTTATCCCTTTTTACTCTTATTAAATTATCTAAATTATAGCATAAATGTCACCGTTTTACATTATCTGTTTGTAGTTTATTTTTTTTTGACAACAGTTTTTATTGTGTGTGTGTGTATGTGTTCACAGGTGAGCTCAACAATTTAAAACTAACAATAATAGAAAAAAATGAAATTTTGAATGTCTAACAAAAAATTAGCTGTCGATTGTTAAAACTGCACTTAAAAAACTTATTGACTGTTTTCTTATTTTTACTGAACATTCTTTGCTTAAGGACATAATTGAAAACCATTTTTAATAAGTTTTTTACAGTTTGCCTATGTCGAATTTAAAAAATTGTTATATTTTATTGTAAAAGTTTGCGGGAAAAAAATCGATCAAGGTGTTGTTGCTTGCACAGCAATAAAAAAACTAAAATTAAAATATTCAATACAGTAAAGAAACTTTCAGAGAAACAGCAACTTTTTCAACTTTTAGAAAACTTGAATTCAAATGTAGTGAAAAAACGCCAAAACTTTTTTTATTTATTTAGCCTTAATCAATTTTATATTTAAATTTATGTACTTCAGTTTTAATTTTTAGTACGTAGGATTCATAGCCAAAATGCAGCAAAATTAAAAACAATTTTTAGTTTTTAAATAACTTGCATTAGCTCCTCACACTGAAACCGCTAAAATGCCAAATATATTCTCTTTTTGCAATTTTAATTAATTTAAAAAACTGTCATCATTTGTCGTCGTAGGCAATAATTGCACTAATTGTTGTCTTGTTGTTTCAGTTGTTGCCTCAGTGGTAAGCAGAGTGTACTTCTTTTTGAGTAAAATGGCTCAAGTTTAGTCCAATCTGCCAGAGCCAACACTCCAACTAACCAACTTCTCTTTGGCTTATGGCCGCTAATTGTGCAGCAGTCACTTGGGTGTGCAGTGTGCATCAAGGCAAAAAGGGATTGCAAATGATAAATGATGACGGTGCTGATGAGAACGATGATGGTGATGACGGCACTTTTTTACCCAGTTTTTTGTGTTTTGATTTGAAATAACTTTATAAGTGCAAACATGCTAATGTGTAAGCTGGCAAGTCAGTGTTGTCCTTGTGTGGTGCGTCTTCTGACAGCGACACTCAACAGATTACTACCAATTACAAATAGTAAATTGATGAAAAATAATGTAAAACAATGTGGACAGACGCTGTGTGCGAGCATCAAGTTAGTTCTGTTTTTTCAGTTAAAGTTTAATTAAATTGTTTTAAAACAATTTTAATGGTTAACTGGTTTACTGTCAGTTTTAAACAATTTAAACTTTAAAGCATAAAAATGCAAAATTTGTGCATTTTTTATTTGGTTTTTATTCCAACTCTGTGTCTTCTACACTGATTGCGGAGATGTACGGCAAGTTAAATTGAATAGCGGTAAAGGCCTATCACCACGACCACGATCACCCCCTTTTTTCTTAAGGATTTGTCACCAGAACTAAAAAGAAAAAAGGAAAAAGGGCAACTACTGTGTTGAGTTGTGAAACAAAAATAAAAGATGAAAAAACAAAATTGAGGTCCAAGAGTTCATCCGAAGCATACGCTGAAGCACACACACACACACACGCATTGACAAATAAACACAAATGGGTCACACTGTCTGGCAAAAAAGAGCTTAGGCAGGAACAGTTTACAAAACTTTTTTGCATGTTTTTAACAAGAGCTAAGCCCACACACACATACAAACGTAGACACAAACACACAGACGTTCAAGTGAATTTTGATGGAGTTTTAATTAAAAAAACAAAAAAAATGCAGCTAAGAGTTGAGCTTTGTCAAAAGTAACACAAGAAAAAGAGAACAAAACAAGTGAAAGTAAAGTAAATTGAGATGTGATGAATAGAAGAAAAAAATTGAAAGAAAACTAATAGAAATTGTTGCCGTTTTTAACTTCTACAGTTAACCTTTTTTTCTAAAATGCATTGTGTTATTTTTTAATTAATCAAAAGCAAACAAATTAAAAAATTCTAGTGAAAATGGGGCAAACAACAGAAGTGGAGTGGCAGTTGATTCATGCATTTGTGTTACAAAATTAAGCACTAAATTATTTTTTGTTATTAAGCAAAAACGGACGCTCATCTTTGTAGCGCAATTCAATAGAAATAAATTTAATGAGTAGTTAAAATATAAAAGAAATGGCTACAACACATTATTAATTTACCTTATTCCAATTATTTTTCTAAATTGCAGTTTTTAGTTTTGGTTTGAATCAACTTTCATTTCCATTTCTAAGTGCACTTTAATTTTATTTTTATTATTTTTGAGCTACAGTAGCAGTAATAATGGTCATTTTTGTGTAAAAAAATAATATTAACTTTTGTTTTGTTTAACAAAAAATGTGCAAAATAATAATAGTAAAAGTACTATCATCATCACTTTCCATTCAGTCAGATTTGTGTATATTTTTATATAAATTGTTTTGGAAATCAGTTTTTGTTATATTTAAGCACATGCATTGCAATCAGAAAAATTTTTGAGTTGCATTTTAAATACAAAATTTTAAATCTAAAACTAAATCCATACAACAGCTAGACTACAATGCAAAATAACTGACCATCAATTGTAAAAAAAATTTACATTTGAAATACTTATTACACTGACAAACAATAATTTAAGTTAAAATTAAATAAAATCTAAAAGTTTTTTGTGATAAAACAGAAATCACATAAAATTTTACGTTTTCTTGTACTTTACAAAAAACAAATCATGGTGTAACTGCTTGATAGTGCCAAAATTAACTTTAACTAACTTTTGTTTAGTCTAGACATGCGTGTGATTTGACTAAAAATTTGCTAATAAAAGAGAGTCGCTGTTGAAAACCAAACAGCTGCAAAGTCGTGCAAAGCTCTCTACTTCTTCCTTATGTCTAAATTGATATGGGCGCTAAAGGAGGAATGAAATAGAAGTGCCGCCAGTAAAACGGTGGCAACGGCAGCCACGGCGGCATTGAAATCAGGTGCAAGTGAACTGTAATTGAATTGGCCCGGGCAGTTGGCCTCTTTTCACCGCCGCTGCAGAAAGCATATGAGCAATCGATTCAGCACTTCAATTCAATCAAACTACTGCTGCTGTTTCTGCTGCTGCAACACATTGGCCAGCAATGCTTGTTGCTGATTGTTGGGGGTAGAGAAAAAGAGGAAAAAAAGAAAAAGGCAAAACCTATTGAACCTACGACCCTTCTCTATCAGCAAGACCCTTCTTCAACAGTCGATTGTTCTCACTTTCCCTTTTTTCCCTTTTTCATTACTAGTTTACCTCAACCATTCTCTCTTCTTCTTTTTCTTATTTCTACTCATTACTATTCCATTTGCGTGCTGCACTGTCTGCTGACATTGCCTTCTTTCTTTCTTTTTCTCTAGTCTGTTTCGTCGCCGCACAGTCAGTCACTCGACTACTGTTTCATTTATCGGCTCATTTTCTCATTGTTTCTCTTTTTGGCCTTGTTATTCGTTTTCTTTTTTTTGTATCAGTTTGCCCGCCATTAATCGAAAGGTGTATAGGTAAATGCTGATAAAGTGGAGTTAAACAGTAACATCAACAGATTAAAACAAAAATGATTTTCGTTAGTTTTTGATGAATTTGTAGTATCAAATGAGAAAAATTTATAGTTTAAAGCCAAATTCAAAGCAAATATTTAAATGAATTTATATGCGTGTGTTAACTAAAAACTTATGTTGTTTTTATTTATGGTACAAAGGAGTTTAATTCACAATTTAATATAACCATTCAGTAGTCATTGCCAGCCAGCACACCGGAAATTAGCATGCATGGATAGAAGATGATTTTTCTCCTCTTCCTTCCTCCTCTTCCTCTGTTGACCCAATGGCCTAGTGCCCCCTTTGAGCTTAATGAAAAGGCGCTCGCACACACACACACACACACACTTAAACTTGAGGTAGCAAATAAATTAAATAGTATATAAAGTACTGCACGCAGTTAGTAGTAGAATAATATACGGTTTCTTACACTTTTATTTTACTTTGTAGCAGGCTGTGCCACCACCACCACCACCACCATTGCACTTAAAGAATGGCAGAAACACACTGCCGCCCCAGCAGCAGCAGCAGTCATTGACGCACAGTTCAAGCTGTTGCCTGACTGTCTGTCTTTTTCTGTCTTCTCTGTCGGTGTGTGTGTGTGTGTGTCTTCTTAAACAGAACTACGGCGGACACTTTTGCTAGGGCCCGGTAAGGGGTGAGAAAGAGACTGAAAAGAAAAAGACACAAAAAGAAGAAGAAGAAGAAGAAGAAGAAAGCGAGACATTCTTTCCAATTAGAGCCCGTGCGTTGCAAATTAAATTAAATTCAATTACTGCAGAAGCGGGGATCCTCTCTTGCACTTTGTAGGTTTTTAGTGGCTGGATTTTTTTGCTGTTTGAATTCTTATTGCAGTGCAGTGAAGAGCACTCTGTAATGCTGCTGCTGCCGGTGTGTTTGCTTGCAGGCAGCTCATCCAAACAGCATTGCAAACGAGCAGGCAGGCAGGCATGCAGAGACAGAGACTGTCGCTGCTGCAGCTGCTGCTGCTACTAATTTAATTTTCTGCCGCTAACAAAGTGCCTATTAACTCACACAGAGAGAAGGGGAGCTTTGTATTTGCATGTGAGTTTGTGTGTATCTCTTTTCTTCCCATTTTCTCTCACTCTTTCTTTCTTTTTCTCACTTTTACTTTCTGTTGTATTTTCACTGCTTTGTATCTTCCTTTGCTGAATAAATGTGAAAGTGTGAATGAGGAGTGTCCTTAGCAAAAAACTGCTACTGGTCTTTCTCTCTTTCTCTCTTTCTCTCTTTTTCATGCTGACTGTCTACTAATTAAATTTAAAAAAAGTATTTTGTTGCACTGAAAAAAAGATGGATAAGCTTTCTAGTTACTGTTGAACAACAAAAAAAACAGTTTTGCAACTACTATTATTTGCATTAAAATCACTGCTAACTCAGTGACAACTCAGTGACTGCAAAAAACTGCTGGTTATTAAATTAGGAAAAAAATAAAAACAAACTCTTTTAATTAGCAAACTGTTTGGACTTTAAATAAACGAAAAATTCACAAATGTTTTACTAAAAAACACTGTTTACCTCCTTCACAGAACTCCATCCGTCACAACCTGTCGCTGCATAACCGCTTCATGCGCGTCCAGAATGAGGGCACCGGAAAGAGCAGCTGGTGGATGATCAACCCGGACGCGAAGCCGGGCAAGGCCGCCCGCCGCCGGGCCATCTCCATGGAGACGCACAACTACGAGAAGCGGCGAGGACGGGTGAAGCGACACGTCGAACAGCTGCGGGCGGCGGCGGCGGGAATGGGCGGAGGAGCCCTCGGCCTGGGCCTGGGCCTGGGCAGTGGCAGCACCAGCAGCAACAGCAGCCTGATGGGCAGCCTCAGCGGCAGCACCGGCGGCGGCCTGCGCGGCATCCTCCACGACCCCCAGCTGATGGTGGGCAGTGGTGGTCACCACCTGGGGGGCGGCAGTCACCACGCCTCCCACCATCTGCCCCAGCAGCACCAGCACCAGCACCACGCCCACCACCACGCCCAGGGGCACCAGCACCCCCAGCACCCCCAGCACCACCACCAGCAGCAGCACCACTCGCTGGACATCACCGGACTGACGCCCCTCTCGGAGGCCTACGCGGCGGCGGCGGCGCTGTCAGGCAAGTCCAGCGAGCCCAGTCTCGTCTCGCTGATGTCCTCCTCCTCGGGGGGCAGCATCTCCTCCTCGCAGTACAACGCCTCCCCTTCGGTGGTCTCCAAAATGGGCGGCGGCGGCGGAAATGGCGGAAATGGCGGAAGCACCTCCTCGCTGATGATGTCCCCCAGTCAGACGACAGTCAGCCTGTCCAATCTGTGCATTGGTGGAGGAGGCGGGCCTAATGGAGAGGGAGGTTCAGTTTCCGGCGGAAGTGGTAGAGGTGGTCGTCTGGTGTCCTCTTCCGGCTCCACTGAAAGTCTCTACGATCCATTCACCGAGTCAATGGCGGCGGCAACTGCCGCGGCCGCAGCAGGTCACAGCTTCCACAGCTCTGTCGCCGGCTTCAGTCCTGGTGGTGGTGGTGATCAGCAGCAACAGCTTCAGCATCATCAAGCTCAGTTTCGCCCTCGCGCCTCCTCGAATGCTTCGAGCACCTCGCTGAATCACCACTCGGCGCTTGACCTGGACGGAGCTCATCAGGTATGGGAAAGGTTTTACTTCAATGATTGTTTTTAATGCCAACTAAGTGCTGTCATTTTTTCTCAATTATTCCATCTTCTTTTTGATCTAGGGCCTATCGCCGATATCACCGCATCACCAGTGGAGTAGTCACCTGCAGCAGCAGTACAGCAACGGCGGAAGTGGCAGCGGCGGCTACGGGTCGCCCATTCTTGATGGCGGCGGCGGCAGCTTTCGCGGCCGAGCCTCCTCCACGGGCGCCTGCAGCAACAGCGGCGGAACCGGAACCGGAAGTGGCAATGCCACCTCTGATCTCATTCAAATGCAGCTCATTGACGGCCTGGCGGCGCTGGCCACCGGTGGCAGCAGCACTTCCGGCGGCTCGGCTCCGAACTCCATTTCGGGCGGCGGCGGCGGCGGCGGCTCATCGTCGTCCACTTCGGCGCCAGGCAGCAGCAAGCACAACAGCGGCAACAGCAGCAGTGGCAGTGGCAGTGGCAGTGGCGGCGGAGGCAATTCATTTCGCATGATCGTCGAGGAGCAGGAAACGGAGGAGGATGACGATGAGGATGGAGGAAGAGGTGGTGGTGGTGGTGGTGGCGAGGAAGAGGTGGTCGGTGGGGGTGATTCGAATCAGCCGAGCACTCTCTCTCCACATCATCACCATCAACATCAGCAGGGGATGGTCAATGGCGGCGGCGGTGGCGAGTGCTCCTCGCCGAACCTCCTCACCGGAGACTCAGCCACCCAGCAAACGGACATGATGCTCCTCGGCTCCTCCTCATCCTCATCAACTGCCGGAACTGCTGGAGCAGACATGCAGCAGTCAACATTTGGAAGCAGTCAGCATGGTGATCTTTTTAAGCAGCAACAACAGCAGCATGGCGGCCCCTCGCCGCATCACCACCTGCACTCTGCGTCGCCAAGTCGCCGCAACACCTCGCCCACCTTGAACCGATCCTCCTCCTCCTCCTCCTCTTCTCCTTTGGTTTCTTCCTCTTCTTCTTTTTCGTTGTTGAAGAACCCCCCTTCCACGTCGTCACCCTCGACTTACGGCGGTGGAGGGTCACTGGGCATTGAGTCAGACCAGGCCATCATCACCTCAAAGGGCTCACCTGCACTGCTCGATGGCGGCGGCGGCTCACTTCTAAATCAGACCTTCTTCAAGTCGCCGGTCTCTTCCGGTCTTCTGGTTGAGGGCGGCAAGGCAGCGGCGGTTTCTCTGCATCACGAGATCAACAACAACAACGGTGGAAGCGGGCTGATGAGCAGCTATGCTGACTACCACCAGCAACAACAACATCAGCATCGATATGAAGATGGCAGTGAAAATCACCACCACCACCCTCACCACCACCACCACCGTTCCAATTCAATGTCCTCAATGGCGTCCACGTATCAGCAGCAGCAGCAGCAGCAGCAAATGCAGCAGCACCAACATTACCAGTCACAACAGCAGCAACCGCATCAGCAGCCACATCACCACCTCCACCAACAACAACAAAACAGCCATAACCTGCATCAGGCGCTGCACCACCCGGGAAAGTTTTCCTCCGGCTTTCACCCGTACAGCAGCAGCAGCAGCACCAGCACCAGCAGTACAGATCTATCCTCCTATGGGGCACTTTACGGGAGCGCCGGTAATCACCAGATGACTACCTCCGCCTCCTTTGGATACTATGGCGAATATCCGGAGCATCGCTTTCAGCAGCAGCAGCAGCAGCAACAGCAGCAGCAGCAGCAGAATCACCACCAGCTGCAAAATGATCATTTCCATCATCACCCCCCTCTTCAACACGGGCCACTCAACTCACTGGCAGGATATGCGGCGGCGGCGGCGGCGGCAGCGGCGGCGGCCACGGCGGCGGCGGCAGCGGCCACAGCTGCCGGCGGCGGTCATCACTTCAGTGGACATCACGGCGGCGGCGGCGGCGGAAGTGGACTTCTCAGCGGCGGCAGCGGAAACGTCGGCGGCGGCGGCGGCGGCGGCGGCGGCGGCAGCGTCGTGGGAGGCCACGACCTGGACCTCGACTTTGACACGGTGTGTCCGGGGCAGAGCTCCATGCTCGAGTGCGACGTCGACCAGGTGATTAGACACGAGCTGAGCGTGGGCGATGGCTCGCTTGATTTTGCTTCCCTCCTCCCTCCGCCCTCCCCTCCTCCTCTTCCTGCCCTGGTTATGCTTTCCTCCTCCTCCTCCTCCTCCTCCTCCGCCTCCAATACCTCTAGCCTTGCACTATCCCATCACCACCCCCAGCTTAGTTCCAATCCTTCCTCCTTATCTCGAATCCTCTTATCCACCACTCTGACCACTTCCACTACACCCACAAATGATATTGATGAGCTCGGAGCGGAGACTAACGGTGTTGCTGTTTCTTCTTCCACCACCACCACCACCACCAACTCACCACTATCACCACTGTCATCACCACCATCACGGCCATTGCTGCAACTGCTGACGGCCCCGTCCACCACATCCACTACACCACATCCTCTGTCATCTTCATCCTCATCCTTATCCACTTCATCCTCTCCACTCACCCCCTTATCGGCCTCCATGATCACTCCATCACTCCTGTCCTCTGGCAGCCCAAACATCACGCCCTTTACGATGCTTACTACTGAACAACGGCAACAGCGGCAGCAACAGCAGCAGCAGCTAGCCTCGCTGGTATCGTCTTCCTCTTCCTCTTCCGCTTCTTCTTCGGTGGTGATTTCGACGACTACGACCACTACTTCAACGACTTCGGCGACCACCTTCTACGGGCCACCTCGTCCGGAACGATCGTCATTAACACCACTGCAGCAGCAGCAGCAGCACTACTTTCAGTCCACCCAGCAGCAGCAGCAATTTAACAACAGCAGCAACAACAACAGTTCACTCCTTCAACGACAGCTGTCTTTGGGCGGCGGCACCTCTTCTGCGTCCACGACAACTCCCACTTCCGCCGCCATCAACACCTCCTCCTCCTCCTCTTTACTGTCACTCTTTTCCTCGACAGCCTCAGGAGAAGCAGGCAGCAATGGAGCTGGCCGTGGAAGCAGTAGCTTCCTCTACGAGCAGCCCTACTTTTCTTCAAACACTCGTTCCAGCTCTTTTGGCAACTACCACCACCAACAACAGCAGCAGCAGCAACAACATCAGCAGCAGCAGCAGCAGCAGCAGCAACTGCAACAACTAAACTTTGGCAGCCAACAACAGCAGCAGCAGCAGCAGCAGCAGCAGCATCAATCACCGCAGCTCTATTCAACCCAGGGCCAGCACTACTCAACAGTTGGAGGCCACCTGTTATCTTCTTCTCCTGCTCCTCCTTCTTCTTCTTCTTCTTCTGCACCAGTTGGGGGCGGCGTTTCTGTTTCCGCTGTCCATTCCTTTCCCGAAAGCCTCTCAGCTCAGGCCGCTAGTCCTGGCGGGGGTGGTGGTGGTGGGGGTGTGGGTGTGGCCGTCGCCTCGGCCGTGTCCACGGCTGCAGCAGCGGCAGCCACAGCGGCAGGCGTGGTCGCCGTTTCCGGTGGGCACCACCACCAGACGCCGGTGGCGGCGGCGCTGGCCGCCGCCACCGGTCCCACCTCGCGCTCCTGGGTCCACTAGTCACTGACCGGAAGTGTGTGTGTAGGTGTGTGTGTGTGGGCTGACAGTGATCGATAATGCCGATAATACCAATAGAATATTGCACATGCCCATCATCACCACACACGCCCCCCACCCTCTCATTCAAACTCATTTCTTGCACCTTCACTCACTGTCTTTCTTCTTTCCTCCTCTTCCTTTTCCTCTTCCTTGCCTCCTTCTCGCCCTCTTCTGCAGTCCAACACTCCATTTTCTCTAACCTTTTTCTCCTTCTCATTTTCTCTCCTTTCATTTTCATTTCTTCCCCTCGCCATTCTTCCTCATTTCCTCATCTGAACCTGCTGCTGTTAACTTTGTTTTTCCGCTGATGCTGTTGCTACTACTTCAGTAATGATGAAAGTTGTTGAGATGTGATCGATAGGACAAATCAGCAGCAGCGACAGCAGCAGCAGCAGCAGCAGCAAAACACCTTCAGCTTTCCTTAATTATTGTCAACTTTCTTTCTTTCTTTCTTCAGTATGAGATGATTACCCATTTCTCATTTGGGCTTTCAGTACTGCGACACAAACCTTGGCAGCACTTATTTTTATTCAGCTTTGAGTTAGCGTTACCATTGTCATTTTCACCGCATCAATATAACATAACTTTTGATTTAAGTTATGCGGTTTTATTCATTTATTTTCACTTCATTTTTGAACCGAATATCGTTTTTAATTTTCTTTTATGTAAAAGCACATTGACACACACACACAGGTCTTCAAACTGAAAATTTTATTTACTCATCTGTCTTTGCCCAAACAGACAGATTTGCCCATCTGGTCACACAGCATCTTCAACCAAACACTTGCACACACACATTTACTTTAAAGTGTTCTAATCTGAAGTTGAAAACAGATTACTCACAAGGTGAACACTGAAACACAGTCAATTACCAGTCCCAGTGACCACAAACACACACACACACACACACTCATCTCATCTCATCTTATCATTTGACGGGCCCCTCTTCAGTCACATCATGTTTTCACCTCTCAGAACCGGCAAAACCGACGGGCGTTATTGTTCTCCTGTTACAACACTCAGAAACAAAAGCACTTTATTTTCTTCCTTCAAATGCCAACTCTATTTTTGTGCATGTTTGCTGCTTTCTCTCTCTATTTTTCTTTTTCTCTGCTCACATATTCTTTTCCCCTTGCTCTACATGTTCTTCACCTTTGCTACGATTGTCAGGCGACCGGAACAATCGATTGAACAACGAAGAAACTCACTCATTCTTTCTTTCTCTCTCTCTCTCTCTCTCTCTCTCTCTCTCTCTCTCTCTCTCTC